>Ga0222714_10005577_pt1 | contig 11925 bp, 5 predicted proteins | sample C33_3DmetaG_FD_165048 | JGI IMG/M metagenome (GOLD analysis project Ga0222714, IMG submission 165048) | Estuarine water microbial communities from San Francisco Bay, California, United States - C33_3D | ecosystem: Environmental > Aquatic > Marine > Unclassified | place: USA: California... | reverse complement strand
TAGCTCCGGTAGAGGCTGCGAATGGCACCCTCGAGAACTTCGGGCATGACCCACGTCGACGGATCAATGGCAGTTGCTTGCCTCCTTGGGAGTTTGTCTCCCACGTGAGCCCAAATGTCGCGGTAGAGAGCTTTGTCGTCAAGGGTCGAGTCGTCGTCGACGGGAAGGCGCGGAATCTTCACGATCCCCGACTCGATGGCTTCAATCAGGGCGAAGTCCGACACCGTCCACGGGAAGATGAAACCCTCTTGGTAGCCAGAACCTTTGAGGAAGAACGGCGTTGCCGACAGGTCATACACCGCCCGAACATTCCGGTACTTCGCAATCCACGCAATGCCCTTGAACCACACGCGGGCGTCCTCGTTACGGGCTTGATCCTCCCGACCGACCTTCTCACTCGCAAGGGGCTTGTCGACGTAGCAGTGATGTGCCTCGTCGTTCAGAACGATGATCGGATCGGAGTTGTTCGAGAGATCCTTGAGAACTCGGGTAACCACTTGGCTCTGTGTTTCGACGAACGGATCCGGCTGACCCGGCTTCAACAGCACCTTCTTGACATTGGCGGCAAGACCCTCACCCTCCTTGGTCGCACGAGGCAAAAAGGTGTGGTAGTTCGTGATGGCGATCTCGGCCTGAAGCAGGTCTCCCCACAGGTCGACCGGGACGAGATCACGTTGCTTGTAGTAGTTGTCATCACGAGTCGGCTTCAAGACTTGAAGTCGATCGCGGATCGTTAGACCAGGAGTGATGACCAGGAACTTCTTGGTGAACTGCTTCGATCCCGGTGCACGCACCTTGTTGATGGTCTGCCAGGCGATCAACATGCCGAGTACCACGGTCTTGCCCGTACCTGTTGCCATCTTCAAGGCGACCCTCGGGAGACCATCGTTGTAGTCGGCATTGAGTTCGGCGACCTGACGGACGAAGTCCTGTCGGTCTCGGCCCTCGGCGAGGAAGATCGCCGTCTCGGCCGCCTCCCTCTGACAGAAGAGAATGCGATTTTCGCGCTCGAGACTCGACCAGTACTGGAGCAACTTCCGGCTCACAGGCGTGACACCCGGGTAGTTCTGAGCTCTCCAGATCTTCACCTTGTCGCGAATGGCGTTGATCAAAGGGTTCTCTTCGATTCGCTCACCCGTGGCGTCGAAGTCGAGCTCGAGCTGCGGATCCTTCCGGGCGGACGGAGCGATGGGGATGAACGATTGGCTTGGCCGGCGACCTTCGGCGATATCCCCCGTCGGGCCCTTCCGCCCCATCTTCAGGTGGCGGCTCGGCTCTTCGTACGGGGAGTTGAGGATCGGGTTAACGAGGACATCAGCCTCTGTCGTCACCGTCTCGCTCATCGCTCCACCTGCTCTCACACCTGGTCAAGGCTGGTTCTTACGAAGATACTCGCTGAGTGTGCGACTGGGTGAAGGCTTGAGTTCCACGGGGCTCACACTGTTTGCGCCTACTGGTCTCGAGATGAAGCAAGTGCCGAGCTGATTGCTTCACCATCTACCACATGAAGTTCCCAGAAGTAGTTGGCATGAGACATTTACCGCAGCTGATCCAGCAACTTGAGCTATTCCTATGTTTGGGCTGCATGTCTTCTTCCTTGAGTTTCCATGCTCATCAAGTCAACGAAGCTCCTCTACCGGAATTTCACAGAGGGGAGCAACGAGCTTTCAGCTCGCCGTCCCTGACAAATGGAGCTTGACATGCCAGCAACTTTCATGGTCGCGCATTCGCCCAACGCACTTTTGCCACCTTTGGCAGCGGACACCGCACGGGCTCAAGACTCACCCGCATTACCAGTGAATCAATCGTCATTCGCCTCTGACCAAGTGCGGGATATCCCTATGAGCTCCGAGGACAAATCGTTTCGTAAGGTCGTTGGACCTGATTACTCAAAGGCTTAGCTAGGTCCTGTAAGTATCGTCTCATTCCCAGTCCCACTCCTCGGGAATAAAACCGTCCTCTATCGCCTCAACGAGTCGAGCAAAAGGTTCGGTATCCGGACGAGCCATCTCTTGCACCTCGTCCTCCGGGGAAAGACCTCGAAGCCAGTCTCTTTCTGCTTGCACCAAACCCCTTAGACCGCCGACCCTCAAGGCTCGCAAGAACCGTCGTGTTTGAAATGGTGACTCAGGAGAAACCATTCCTACCCACGCATCAATCTGGCGCGACGCCTGCGAATGAATGTCCCGCAATTCATTGACTTGGGCCTCACGTGAGACCCCCAAGATATTGCTCGCGGTATTGGCGCGGTGTCGATTTCGAATTGGACGCACGTGAAAGATTCGAAATCTAACATCCATGTATTCCCGTGGGCTCTGAACAACTCGTCCACCAAACCAGAAACATTCAGCCGCAAGGAGACAACACATCTGATACTGAAGGTCAAAGCTCGTGCTCAATCCCAGTTCGCCGACTTTTTCACATACTTCACTGCAGTACTTGACTTCGAATGCCAGATCCTCAATGTCAAGGATCTCCAACGAAGATTCTTCTCGCCTAACTAAGTGAATGTAGTAACTCACCGGCTCATTTAAGTTCGCACCTTTAGTTCGCACAAGAATGCCGTTCAGCGAGGTTCGAAATTCTCGAGGTACCTGTAGAGCAGCGCTCAGCAGTTAAGTCACACTGTTTTGACTTAAGGAAATTGAATCTAAACGGATAGGAGGGACTACCGGCGCTTCATCGCTGTGCCATACACCCAGCGCTTCACCGAGCGAGGTAGCACCTGACTGCAGGCGACGAGACCCTTGTAGATCCCACCCGGCACACTGATCGCTCTCCCATTCGCGCAATCTTCGAGCCCCACCTTCGCCACCATCTCCGGCGTGCACCAGGCGAAGGCCGGAAACGAACTCTGCAAGTCGCTCGTGTTGCTCACGCTCTGGAACTCGGTGCGCGTCAGCCCCGGGCACAATGCCGTCACCACCACCCCATGCCGCTTGGCCTCTTCGTGCAATCCTTCGGAAAAGTTGGTCACGTAAGCCTTGGTTGCCGAATACACGCTCAGCATCGGCCCGGCCTGAAACCCAGCCACACTCGACACGTTCAGAATCCAGCCCCGCCTGCGATCACGCATCGATCGCATCGCCGCATGCGACAACCGAGTGAGCGCCCGAATGTTCAGCGCGATCTCGTCGTCGAGACGACTCGCTTCGATCTCGTCGAAATAGCCCGACGACCCGAACCCGGCGTTGTTCACCACCAGGTCGATCGGCCGGCTCGCATCACCGATGCGCTCCTCCACCAACCGCACACCGTCATCGGTAGTCAGGTCGGCAGCCAACACCTCAAAGTTCGAGTACTTCGCCGCTAACTCGCGCAAGCGGTCATCACGTCGCGCCACCACCACACAGGCAACTCTGGCATCACCCAAGATGCGAGCTATGGCATCACCGATTCCGGCCGAGGCTCCGGTGATGAGCGCCGTGCGATAGGGGTACACGCGGTTACTGTACATTCGTCTCAACCGTTCGAGAATAAACACTGCCTCTCGCAGACGGGAGGTTTAACGTCAGAAAGGATCCTCGCCGGCAACTTGGCTTTGTTTCGAAAACTCCATGAATCGATCTTCCGCAGCCTTATCCCAGAACAACAAACAATCCTTACGCATCATTCCGATCAATCGCTTCACACTCTGATCGGTGCGGGCACTGAGTAGAATGATCAACACACTCGTTGGTCTTGTCAGGATCGTATAGATCCACTCGTCTGGTGAAGCTCCTGGGGCGGTATTCATCTCAAAGTGTGTCGAGAAAAAAACACACGGCCTTTCTAGCCCCTTGATTCGAAGCATCGAGTTGGGCTCAAATCTGTACGGCAGTTTTGAGCGAACGATTGCCTCCTTGATGCCTCTGCTCGCAATTGCGTTCAACTCGTTGGCATTGGTGATCAGCAATGAATCATGTTGCTTCACAAGCGGGGCGACAAAACGAAGAATCAGAGATAGCTGCTCCGTAAATTCAAAGAGGTCATCGCACGCCATGAGAATTGGTCGACAACCAATCACAGCGCTTTTTACGGACTCCGGGAGAGTTACATCATCAAGGTCACTTTCATCGGTAACTGAATCGGTCACTTCTGAATGCTCAGTTCGGATCCAGCGCGCAATCGGTTCGATTGCTTCGCAAATTCTTACGGGTAGTCGATACGAACCGTTCAGCTCGTGAGTGACCCAGCGCCGATTTCCCACTGTTCGGGGTCTCGAGTAGCCACTTCCCGTTTGTAGAGCTTGAGTGCCATCCCCACAAACAACAATTCGGTTTGGATCCGGGACTAGTGAATTGAGAAGGTCAAAATCCGCAATAACGAAATCTTGGCACTCATCGAGGAAAACTCTGTCATATGTCTCAGGATTAGCCCCTTTTTGAAGCTCTTTATGAGCAAGGATACGTCTATCGATCCACAATCTAGTTCGTTTGGGATCGTCAATGATTCCCCAGATCTCGCGACGACGACTTTCATTCATCTGTGGAGATGAAGGCCGACGATGTCTCTTAACCCTAAGATAATTCTCTAAAGTCGTCACTCCTTGACCATAGACAACTCTCTTCATTTCCTGAAGTATGAACTGTGGAGTTGCCCACGAATTACTTTTTAGCCACTCAGCGCGGCCTGGCCCTCCCTTCACCCATTTGTCAATGATGGCTTTCATTGCTGCCTCAGACTCTGAGCTTGGGTTATCGGTGGGCAAGTCGAAACTTCGCTTAACTACCGTGTCCCAGGTCAGGAATTTGACCTTAATTCTCTTATCAATGAGAACAGTTTCACCTCCGAGATCATCACTGATCATTTGCGCAAGGTGTACGTCAGCTTTACAGCGTTCCAGGAACCATGTACGAAGCTGTTTCACAACCTCTTTGTTGAAGCACGTCACTAGATAGTCTTGACTATTCATTCTCTTACGCTCGGCATGGATGGTCCGCACAAGACGCTCCACCAGTACGCGACTCTTCCCACTTCCTGCTGCACCAAGGATCGCGGTCAAACGGTTATCGGGGGTTGCTGCCGCATTCTGCAAATCATCCATAATGAACGTGGTTCCCTGATTCACTGGAATCAGAGTTTCGTACTCACTGCGGCGTAGCACGTTGAAATCAGGATTGTCGGGGCTCCATGACGGAACTTTCGAAAACGAGTAGCTCGCTGCATTTCCCGAACAATCCTTCGCAAATTCCCTACGGAGTTCACGCATGTCTGGAATAGCTCCCGTCCAGAAGTGATCGATGACTTCTGAAGGATGAGGATTCCAGTCCATCCGATCTCCTAGGAATGCGCTTACTCCTGCATTGGTCACATGCCGCTTATTGTTTGCACCAACAATCAGGACATCCCTGGACATGCACGTATCGGCGATCCTTCGAAGCATCCTCCCCAACTCCTCGATACGAGACGAGTCGGACTGGTCAAGAAGATACGAAGCAAAAATGACAGTACCGTGGGGCACATCGGGGACATTCGTCCACGAACTGAGATGTGATTCAATCTCAAGCGGGAGGTCTTCCTTCGAAGAAATACTTGCCCACATCTCTTGTGCCAGTGCGAGCATTGATGGCGAGGTGTCACATCCAACGACTCGAACTCGTGGTATCTCCACACCAGCGTTACGGGCGGCAATCATCAGGTAACGACAAGCCCACCATGTAGCCCCAGTTCCGCATCCGAGATCAAGAATCGTAACTGTCTGTCTTGGATCCCGACACATGCACGGAAGGAGTGCTCGTATTGCATCCTGGATACGTCGCGGCATGTACCACAAGGAGTACGCAATCCCAACCGTCGGTCGGTCGTAGTTGCAGTCGAAGCCCTCGCCAAGTTTCGTTGTCTGATCGAATGACGCTTGCCGTTCGTAAGGAGGCCAGTCACGAACCGACTCAAAAACCCGCTCCCGAAGGCACTCGACCAACTCACTTTCGGCTCGCTTCTGCATCAACTTGATGCAATCAATGAGGCGATCTTGAGAACTCACTCCGGTGCGAAGCCCTCTCGACCTTCGTCCACACGCGGAAGCGAGGTTCTCATCAGAGTGACGATTCTTCGGTAATCATCATCGGTCCAACCCATTTCGTCAATAAGTCGAAAGGCCTTGGCCTGAGTCCCTGCGACGAACCGTCCCTTCGCAGTATGAAACGGTTGCACAACAAAATGTTCGATCCCCGTTCTCTGAAGGTCGCTGACGAAGAGGGTTGGGTTTTCAATGGGAAGAAGCGGCGTCATCGTTATACACGCCTTGATTCCCGCACTGTGAACTTCGGAAATTGCTCTGAGTCGTCGGTTTGGTGAGGGGCACTTTGGTTCAAAGACCTTCTGCACCCTCCGTGAATCGGTCGAAACAGTCATGTTGACGCGGACGTGTTCAAACTGCTGCAATAGGTCAATATCGCGGACAACGAGGGTGCTGCGTGTTTGCACGACCAGCCGAACACCACGGTTCAGCAACTCAATGAGTAATTCACGAACCAGTCCGAGATGACGTTCAACCGGTTGATAGGGATCGGTCACAGAGCTCATATAAACCGTTTTCCCTCGTAGGTCTGTCCTCATCCTTCGAAGGACCTCAAGGGTATTGGTCTTCACTTCTACCCAATTCCCCCAGTCGGCTTGCCTTTCATCACTACTAGCGAAAAAGGCTGCGTAGCAGTACGAGCACCCAAAGGTGCACCCGCTGTATGGATTCAAGGTGTAGTTATAGGAGGACATGAAACCCGAGGCTCGCGTCAAGGCAGTCTTCGTGTGGGTTGTTGAGACCTTGGACCGACCAACCTGAACTGGAACAACCACCGGATCGGTGTGCTCGTCAAACAAGCTTTGTTGTCCGCAGTGAGTGGGTTGGTCCACAGGAAAATCCTATATCCATGCCAAATTCATTCGAGATGTCACCGGCGCGTCGCCACGACCGAGCAAGTCGAGTTTTACAATCCTGGAACTTGATGGCCCCGTACCAAGGCCGCGGCAAAGCCACAGGTGACACCAACTAGTTCCTCAGTTGCGCCTCATACTGTTTTCTTCCCATGCAGATGGGCATCTGATTAACTCCCTGGTAGCTCCAACTTAGGGGGTTTCATGTGGGTTTATGAGACTGAGGAATTCAGAGAACTCGCAGGCCGGTTCGGCCTATCTGATTCTGTTGCGCGAATCAACGAACGAATTGAATCTGCCCGAGGTCGAATCGAAGTGTCTCAGCGAGTCGAGTCACGATTTCCGTGGTATCTCAAGAAGGAGGGGACCTACCGGCTCATCGGAGGAATACGGGAATTCCGTGGACAGGAAGTGTTCATTTGGTTTCGACTTCTCAAACGAGGGGACCCAGGCTACACGCCTTTTCGAAGACTTGCAGATGACCACGCCGCCATTACCCAGGATTTCAACCAAAGTGAATTTGAGCTTTGGTTTTTCGAACAGCACCGGAGTCTCAGAGCAAATGAGCAGATTGATCCGTTGCCGACCAGCTTCTACCCATGGTTTGAGCGAGTTCATCAAGCAATCGCTTCAATAACGGATTCGTCCAGTGATGTTTTCCTTGAATCACACGACTGGGTTAATCGAATTACGGCCGAAGGTAGGGATGATCTCCGTGCTTACTATCGAATCATCGCCACGATTGCGGACTCCAAAAAGGACGGTAGCCAACTTTTTCAACTTTGTTATCAGCGCGATGATGCCAAGGGGAGCGATGCAACCGTCCTCTACACACGAATTGACCAATCAACGTGGTATTTAATTGCCCCCACACGAGTGAGCGAAATTGGAGGATCTAGTTCCGTTCCTTTCTCAGACCGCGATACAGCGCTGAGAAGTGCAGCCCGTGCTTATCCATCTTGGGTCTTGTCCGACGTTCAGTTGTGGTCGGATATCCAAAGGGAAACTGAGGCCAATCTATCCCTTAGCATTGAAGAGCGACAAATTCTCGAAAGCGTCGCAGGCATCGGAATGTCCAGCCATCGACTACCACTGTTCATCAACGGACAAGCTGGAAGTGGAAAATCGACGATGCTCGCATACGTTTATGCTGGCCTCCTCAAGAAGAAGCTGGACGACGAATTACCGGGCGACCCGTATTTCATTACCCACAGCGAACGACTCATCGACTCGGCCCGAAAAGCTACGAGACGACTCTTGGCAACTGGGTTTGACACAAATGAGAGGTACAGAAGCTTTGACTTAGACGGGCTTTTTGTTACCTGGCAGGAATTCTTACTTGAGCTTCTTCCAGAGGACCTTCGGCAGAACTATTCCCCAACAAGGCATGTGTCATTCAGAGAGTTCAAGACAGCCTTTGAGGGTCGTAAAGGTTCCCTCAGGCCACTGATGACTGGCGCCGGTCGCTTCAGTGCCGAAACTGTCTGGTTTGTCATTCGGTCACTGATCAAGGGTCAAGAGAACAGTTTCGTATTTGGACCGGACGACTACGAATCGGAAATTCCGGAACGCGACCGCATAGTCTCGCCCGAAGATTTTGAAGAGATATTCACAAACTATTACACGTGGTACCAAAAGCAACTTGATGAGAACCAATTATGGGATGATCAGGACCTCGTTAATGAGATCCTGAAGACAGAAAAACTCCTGGCCGATCACGAGGCGACCATCTCAGCCCTTGTTGTTGACGAGGCCCAAGACTTCACGCGATGCGAACTGCGACTTCTCGCAAGGAATCTCGTATTCGCGCAATATGGCGCGCCGAATCTTCCTGATATTCGTGTTCCTATCGTTCTTGCTGGCGATCCACTTCAGACTTTGTCTCCAACTGGCTTCAAATGGGACACAATTCGAGCTGGTTTGACCTCCGAGCTGAAGAGCATGCTTGGAGAGAAGGCTCATGTCCCAGATTTCCACCCACTTCAGAACAACTACCGTTCTAAGCCCGGTGTTGTGGGGTTCGCCAACCTAGTTCAAGCATGGCGTTCCTGGATGTTCGGTCTCGACATCAGAGCACAGGGAGCATGGAACCCCCAGAACGTGTACACGGACTTGCCACGTAAATTCACTCTTGATGATGGTTCTCGCTCGATCGATGACTTCACTCGCTTGCTGACCGATACGATGACCATCATTCCAGTTGACGAGGGCGGTGAAATCGACTTCGTCAAGAACGACCCGATTCTCTCCGCGATTTATCCGGATGCTTCAGAAACCTCAAGACCATTCACAGTTCTCTCAGCGACTGCCGTTAAAGGTCTTGAGTTTTCGAAGGTGGTTCTCTACAAGTTTGGAGACCATGAGCTGCCGAAGATCAATTGGAGGAAATCAGATGGTGATGTCCGTGACCTGAGTGCAGAGTATTTCTTCAATAAACTTTATGTCGGAGTTACTCGAGCGACACAAGATCTATACGTCGTAGATACTGTCAAAGGAACTGAGAGTCTCTGGTCACAGTTTTCTCCCCAAGAGGCCGAAAGGCTCGGAGCTGCAATGCCGCACTTCTTGGAGCCTCTCGATGATTTGGGAATTCCAGGCCAAATGCACGGCGTGGAGGAATCCATAGAGGGACTTGAGGGACTTGAGGAACAAAACCCGCTTGAGAATGCCCTCAAACTAAAGAGTTTTGGAATCGACTCGCGTGACTCAAAGCAACTGAGGAGGGCCGAATACTTCTTTCGTCGTATTGGGGATGTTGCGAATCAGCGCCTTTGTAATGCCTATGCGCTTCGGTACGAAGATCAACTCACTGAAGCCGCTCAGGAGTTTCTCGCTATTGATCGAGCCAAAGAAGCCTGGGATTGCGCCTGGATCTCGGCCAGCTGGACTCTAATGTCAGACATTTTCAGGGCCCATCCGAATGTTGCCGGAGATGACCTCAAGTCTGCAGTTCGTTTCATGACAATTCCCAGTCCCACACCTGAAGACTCACTCAGCGCTCTTTCTGCGGTCAGTGCACTATATGAGAAGAGGGTGGCGCCGGGGGCCTCGGATCCAGCATGGCGAAGTCTCGTTAATCACATTCTGGTGACTGTCGACACTTCCATATTTTCTGAACAGGACCGCACGATAGTTGCAGAACGTCTCGACCTTCTGGGAAAACAGGGATTTAGGGAGGCAGCCCTCAAGGCTGGTGATTCTTTCATGCAAGATGGGCGTCTCGACGATGCTGAAAATGCGTGGCTTCGTGCAGGAGCTGAGGCTTCAGGTCGGCTAGCTCGCCTGCGCGCCAAGCGAGAAGGTTTCCCAAAGGGGTTGCAGCACCTCTTAGACGCAGGTCTGTATGAGGAAGTTGTGGAGGAATGGTCTATCCGTGGCCGTCCACAGACGTCAGCTTGGATAGATGCCGCAGTGTCTTCGTTCAGATCGCTTGGTAGAGCTACCGAAGGAGTCGATTCATTAATCGCTACGTCAGCGTTTCCAGATGCAACTGAACTTCTCCTGGAAATCGACCCCGAAATGCAATTTCAGGCTGAGCGTTATAAGAGTTTGATAAAGGCGATTGCCAGGTCTGGAGAGGCCGAGCAACTACTCCAGACAATTGAAAGACTTAGGGTTCAGATACCTGCAAAGGAGGGGTCAAGTAGCCGGGTTAAGCCTCTCCATCTTTTTGGGGTTGAGCAGCTCGTCGAAGCACACCATGACGCCGGGTGGACCTCGAGGGAAAGAACATGGCACGAGGCTGTTCGCCAGCTAGTTAGCCCTTCATCAGGAGTGCTCTCTTGGAACCTGGATGAAACACTGCGTTCCATTGATCTCTTCATTTTGGGAGCGGCTCTGGAGCTGAGCGAATTTTGGGAGCGCGCATCAGATCTATACGAGCGTCTTTTCGACTCGAGGGACAATTTCAAGAGAACCGAATCTCGCAGCCGTTGGCTCTATTGTCAGGCGAAGTATGAGGAGTCTCTAAAACAACGAGTCACCGATGGACGGCGAAGGGGAGCGACCGACCGTCCGGAGGTGATCCAGAAGCGACGAATTTCGCAAGCCGAAAAGTGGCGAATACCAACTGACGAGTTGCAACAAGTCGTCCGTAACCCTGTCCCTCGGATTACCCGCAGGTCACAAAAATCAGCTGCGCGACCAACTGGCACCTTTCAGTCGGATGCATTGCGTCTTGACTTTGCGTTAAAGAACGATGGCAAGACACTTGCTATCAGCCTTGAGAATCAGGATACTTTCGACATTGTTTCGATCAACTACTTAACCGAGTCGCGGACGGCCCGATTTGATAATGCCTCTCATCCTTTGGCTAATGATCAGCTTGTTTGGCGCGATAAGGCATGGGATCCGGTTTGGCTACAGATAACTCACGCCAACCAACTAACTCTCAAATTGGGAATAGGGTCGAACGTGCTCAAAGAATTCTTGATTCTCGATGCCTCGCCAGATGCAGGACCTACCGCAAGCCCGACAGGGCGGAAAACTCCCCCATCGTCACGAACGACTGCCTCAAAGCAGAGCATCAAAGGGTTCGATTTGGCGAACGAGTTGGGAGTTCCGGTGCAACTGTTACGTAGTGCTTTCGTTCTCGTCGGAATAAACCCACGAAAAGACGGCAACACTCGGCTCACGGCAGAGGAAGCTGAGAGACTCCGAGTTCACTTCAAGAAACGCTGATCCACGCTCGACAACCCCACTTGCCCTTTCGCTATCAGAAGCGTCAGTGCGCGCCGGCGGCGGTGCCGGTGAGGCCACCCGACGCGGCCAAGCGAGCGTGCGCTCGGCTGAGCGCCGCTTCCACTTCGGCGTCGTGTTCGCCACGCATGCGCTCCTCGGCGGCTTCCTTCGCGCGCATGGCCCGGGCGCGATCGATCTCGCCACCCAACTCGGCCAGGTCGGTCAGCAAGCTCACCTTGTTGTTGCTCACTTCCACGAACCCGCCGTGAATGGCCACGTCTTCTACCTTGCCGTCGGCGAGGTAGATGCGCGTGTGGCAATAGTCGAGCGCACCCAAGAACGGGGCGTGCCCGTTCAAGAACGCGATCTCTCCCCCACCCAAGGTGCGGG
>Ga0222714_10005576_pt1 | contig 11925 bp, 8 predicted proteins | sample C33_3DmetaG_FD_165048 | JGI IMG/M metagenome (GOLD analysis project Ga0222714, IMG submission 165048) | Estuarine water microbial communities from San Francisco Bay, California, United States - C33_3D | ecosystem: Environmental > Aquatic > Marine > Unclassified | place: USA: California... | reverse complement strand
TCAGCGCAAATCAGGCAGCAAGGTTCTCTTTGATATCAACCTGAGGCAAAATTTTTACAGTGCCGAGGTGATTCACCAGTCCTTGAATGCATGCGATTTTCTTAAGCTCAATGAGGAGGAGTTGCCTATCATTTGTGATTTACTGAAAGTGGATAAGGAGGAGATACTGAGTACCTTCAATATACAACTGATGATCCTTACCTTGGGAAGTAGAGGGAGCTCCATCATCACCGAAAAGGAGACCAGTTCCATGCCGGCATCGCCCTGTAAACTTGTGGATACCGTAGGTGCGGGAGACTCGTTTACGGCCTGCTTCATGATTCATTACCTCAATGGCATGCCTATTGAGCAGGCTCAAAAACAGGCTTCCGAGGTGGCCGCTTATGTTTGTAGCCATAGTGGTGCCACCGTTGAGCTACCGGAAGAACTGGGAGCTACCCCGTGTGCTTAATTTTCATTTTTTCCATTGCTTACCCCGAGTGCTTCATTTGGATCAAAACATAAAAGAATCAACCAGAATACGATCAACCAATAGGAGAGATAAATGAATAAACTACTAAATATTTTAATGCTTGTAGCCTGCCTGGGCTTTTTTACGAGTTGTGGCGAAAAGGGAGCTTCTGAAAAAAGTGAGGCGACCAATAACAATACCAAGCAACTTGGGATCACGGTAATGACTTTAGCCAACCCCTTCTTTGTGGAATTGGCGGACGCGGCCAAAGCGGAGGCCGAAAAGCACGGATACAATGTCGTTGTTCTTTCGGGTGACGATGCCGAGAAGCAGGCCAAGCAAATGAAAGACTTTATTTCACAAAATGTGGATGCGATCATCGTGGCACCCAAAAACACCCTGGCGATTGGGGAGCCCATCAAAGCGGCCAACGCGGCAGGCATACCAGTCTTCACCGCAGATACCGGATGTTCAGACCCCGGTGCTAAAGTGGTTTCCAATGTAATGACCGATAATTACGGCGGTGGTAAGCTCGCCGCAGAAGCGATGATCAAAGGTCTGCCCAATGGAGGCAAGGTACTCATTCTGGACTTCAAAAAAGCCCAGTCCTGCCTGTTGCGCGTCGATGGCTTTAAGGAAGTGGTTGCCGCTCATAACCAGGCTCACCCCAATAAAAAAATTGATATCGTAGCCGAGCTCGATGGCTCCGGTTCGGAAGAGCCCAGCAAGAAGGCCACCGAGGATCAACTCAATGCCACACCTGACCTCAAGGGTATTTTTGCGATCAACGATCCCTCCGCACTCGGCGCGGTGGTTGCCCTCAAAAAAGCGAACAAACTTCAGGATGTGAAAGTGGTCGGGTTTGATGGCCAGCGCATCGGCAAGGAAGCGATTTTAAGGGGCGAAATCTATGCGGACCCGATTCAGTTTCCGCAAGAGATTGGCCGCCTCACAGTCCAGCAAATGCTTGCCTATAAAAATGGGGATGAAGTGAAGTCGGAAATTCTGATCCCTACCAAGCTTTACTTCCAGGAGGATGCCCAGAAGGACCCATCTCTTAAAGCAGGTAAGTAAGGATGTCTGATTCGCAAGAACTTCTCCTGCAAATGCGGGGAATTCATAAGCGATTCCCCGGAGTGCATGCCATTAAAGGCATTGATATGGACCTCTACGAGGGAGAAGTTCTTGCCCTGATGGGAGAAAATGGAGCCGGGAAAAGTACCCTGATTAAAATGCTTGGTGGGGCCCATCAACCGACAGAGGGAACCATCGAGCTCAAAGGGAAGGAAATCACCATTGAAAACCCGCAGGTTTCCCAGGATTTAGGCATCGGGATCATCTACCAGGAATTTAATCTTATCCCTCACCTGACCGTTCGTGAAAATATTTTTCTCGGCAATCCCAAGAGTAAAAACGGGGTGATCCGTAAAAACGAAGAACACCGTCACGCTCAGGAACTCTTCCAAAAGATAGGCATCGAGATCGATCCAGAAGCGCTCTGCTGCAAACTAAGCACCGCAGAGCAGCAAATCGTGGAAATTGTTAAGGCCCTTTCATCTGAGGTTCGTTTGCTGGTCATGGATGAGCCCAGTGCCACCCTCACCCCACAGGAGGTCGAAGGCTTGTTTAAAATTATCCGCGATCTTAAGCAGCAAGGCATCGGCGTGATTTATATCAGCCATCGTCTGGATGAGATTTTCGATATAGCGGACCGTGTCACCGTTCTGCGGGATGGTGAATACATCGGCACCAAAGGGATTGAGGAAATCTCCCGGCAGGAAATGATCGAAATGATGGTGGGGCGCAAAGTGGAAAATGAATTTCCCAAGCACTACCAGAAAATAGGCTCTCCCGTGCTTGAGGTCAGTCATCTGATTTCAGACGATGTGGAAGATGTTTCCTTCACCGTGCACGCAGGGGAGGTGCTTGGTTTCACCGGTCTGGTTGGTGCTGGAAGAACTGAACTTATGCGGCTCATATTCGGTGCGGATAAAAAGACCTCTGGGTCCGTCCAGCTTCACGGGGAGGAAATTCATATCAACTCGCCCCGGGATGCCATCGCCAAAGGTATTGGGTTATTAACGGAAGACCGTAAGGGCCAGGGCTTGGTGCTGATGCATTCCGTTCGTGAAAATTTTGGCCTGCCCAACCTGAAGCTCTTTTCAAAAAATGGGGTGATCAATGGCTCCGAAGAAAAAAAGCGTTTTGCCCGGCACATTGAGAGCATGAAAATAAAGATTCCTCACCAGGAACAACTGGCCAAGAATCTATCCGGCGGGAATCAACAAAAAGTCGTACTGGCCAAATGGCTCGAACAAAACTGCGATGTTATCATCATCGACGAACCCACACGGGGGATTGATGTGGGGGCAAAATACGAAATCTACATGCTGATCAACCAGCTCGCCGAGCAGGGCAAGGCGATCATCATGGTGAGTTCGGAACTACCCGAGGTCATTGGTATGTCCGACCGGATTGTGGTGATGCGTAGCGGCAAAATTTCCGCAATCGTTGAAGATGTTCAAAACACCACCCAGGAAATTTTACTCGATCATGCAATTCACTAATTTTTACTCATGAGACAAAAACTATCCTCTCTTTTCTCGGACTATGGCATGGTCCTCGTGCTGGCTCTGCTCTTTGCCATCTTTTCCCTTACCACCTTAAAGGAACAAACTGCAGAGGGCTACGGGGCCGGGCAGCAATTAGCTGAAAAAGCACTCAGCTCGGGGGTGACCGAACTGGTACTTGTAGTGGGTACTTCATCCGATGACCAACTGGTTAAGGAAGGTTTGGAGGAGAGCCTGAAGGGCAGGGGAGTCGAGGTGCACATCATCGAAACAATTGAACCACCCCAGGCAAAAAAAGCCCTCAAGGAACTCGCCACTACCATACCTGCCAATACCCTGATTGCCTGCAGTAAAAAAACCGGAAACTGGACTTTTTATAACAGCGTCGATCACTTCAAGGATAGTGAAGTTCTGATCCCAAAGAGCGAAACCGTTTCGACCTTTCTCAAGGCGAGCAATTTAAAAACTCTTCCCGACAAAACGGCAAAAACCGCGATCATTGCCATTGGTATGACGATGATCATCATTACCGCCGGTATCGACCTGTCTGTGGGATCTTTGGTTGCCCTCGCTACCGTGGTATCCACAATGACTTTGCAAATTGTTTTTGGAAATTCATCCAGCCCGGTGATGATTGGACTTTCCTTCCTTGCAGGCATTTCCGCGGCTGGTTTTTGCGGTTTTATTAATGGAACCTTATCCACCTTTTTCAGGATTCCACCCTTCATCGTGACCCTTGCCATGATGCTGATTGCCCGGGGGGTGGCCCTCAACCTCACCGGGAACAGAACGATTAAAGTGGGCCTGCCAGATATCTCCTGGCTGGGGCAAATGCCCAATCCCATCATCCTTATGTTGCTGCTCTATGGGATCGCTTACTTTGTGATGCACAAAACCATATTTGGCCGTCAAATCTATGCCATTGGTGGAAACGAAGAAGCGGCCCGCCTTTCGGGCGTCCCTGTGAAACGGGTATTGATTTCTGTTTATACCATTTCCGGGATCGTTGCCGGGATAGCTGGAATTGTGATGGCTTCGGAGCTCAATTCAGGCAGTGGTGAATTTGGCCAGACCTGGGAACTCAATGTGATTGCCGCCGTGGTTGTGGGGGGTACCAGCCTGATGGGCGGGCAGGGAAAAATTATCGGTACCCTGATTGGTTGTGCCATTATCGAAGTAATCAACAACGGTATGAACCTCATGGCGATCAGTTCGAATACCCAACAAATCGTACTGGGTTGCGTAATTCTGGCCGCCATCATCGTGGACAAGATCAAGAAGAAATAGAGGAAATAAATTATGACAAAGGTCGTTGATTGCCAAAGTACACTCATCGCTAATTTTGGTATGCCCGTATGGGAAAACCCAACTGAATTTATGATGGAAGCCGTCTTCAAGCATGAGGGGATGAAGTACCGCTACATTAGTACGGAAGTTCCAGCGGATAAACTGGAAGCCGCTTTTGAGGGCGTGAAAGCCATGGGCTACAAGGGGTTTAACTGCACGCTTCCTCACAAACAAAAGATTATTCCTTTATTGGATGGTCTGGGTGAATCTGCCGAGCTGATGGGTGCGGTGAATTGTGTGGTGGAACGCAATGGTCAGTACATTGGGGAAAATACCGATGGCAAAGGCTACACGGAGTCCCTCAAAGAAATTACTGAAATTGCGGGAAAGACTTTGCTCATTTTGGGAGCTGGTGGGGCGGCCCGTGCCATTGCCGTGGAGTGTGCCCTCGAAAACGCAGCCAAAATCATCATTGTCAATCGTTCCCCAAGCAGTGGCCAGGAGTTGGCTGAACTGGTGGATACAAAAACAGGGGCAAGCGGTGAATTTATTCCATTGGAAGGCGAACTGAATATTCCCGAAGGTGTGGACATTGTCATCAATGCGACCAACATCGGGCTGTACCCAGACACCACCAAGGTCCCGATTGATATGACCACGCTTAAACCGAATATGGTGGTGTCCGACGTGATCCCTAACCCTCCACAAACCCCCTTTATCCAGAAAGCTGCGGCTCAGGGTTGTACCACCATTGATGGCCTGGGGATGCTGGTCAATCAGGGAAAGATTGCCATCAAATACTGGTCCGGCAAAGAGGTAAGTGCCCAGGTGATGCGTCAATCCTTGCTCGATTTGTTCTCCTAAACCTGAGGAAGATGTATGAAGTATTTGTTATTTGTAACCGGTGCCATTGGCCTAGCCACAACCTTTCCCATGCATAGATCTTTCGCCAGGGAAATTACCCTGAGTTCGGTAGAGAAAAATATCCGGACAGATGATCAGGTTTATACCGCTGGAGACTTTGGAGTGAGTTCCAATACAGACTGGACAGTGAAGAAAAAAACACTGCATGGAGGCATGCAGGAAGGGGTCGAATTGATCACGATTGATAACGGTGAAATGGAGATCGATATCATTCCTACCCGGGGAATGAATGTAATGAGTGTGCGTGGGGAAGGCCTTACCCTCGGGTGGGATTCACCGGTCAAAGAAATTGTTCATCCCCGCAATGTGAACCTCAATTACAATGGGGGGTTGGGTTGGCTCGATTCCTTTACTGAATGGATGGTGCGTTGCGGGCTGGAATACTCGGGTCATCCGGGAGATGACAATGGAAGGTTGATGACTTTGCATGGCCGCATTGCCCATATACCAGCTTCTGAAGTGACTATAAAAGTGGACGAGCTTCCCCCCCATCGCATCTGCGTGACCGGGGTGGTGCATGAGGTTTGGTTCAAAGGGGCAAATTTTACTTTGGAAACCACGATTTCCACAATTCCTGGATCCAATACTTTTCGCTTCGATGACACGGTGACCAACAACAGTTCTCAGGAAAAAGAATTCCAGGTGCTCTACCATGCAAACTTTGCTAAAGAACTTTTGGGAAAAGGTTCACGTATGGAAGGAACGATTGCAGAGGTTCAGCCCTTCAATGATTATGCCGCGAAATCCCTTGATAGCTACCAGGTTTACGATGCCCCGGCAAAAGTCTGGGCCGATGAGAAGGTCTATCAAATCACCCCATTTGCAGATCAAGATGGACTCGCTCATTTTATGCTCCTCAACCAAAAGGCGGACAAAGCGGTATCCTTTACTTTCAATATCGATGCTCTTCCCTATCTAAGTCAGTGGAAGAATGAAGATAGCATGGAAAATGGATATGTCACCGGGCTTGAGCCAGGAAATACTTTTCCATCCAATCGATCCTACGAACGCAAGATGGGGCGTTTGCCCAAAATTGCTGCCGGAGAAACGATCTCTTATCAGTTGGAATATTCATTACTCTCGGACCGGAAAGAGGTGAAACGTGCCCGGGCAGAAATTGATCAACTGAATAAGGACAGATCCGTTAAGATAATCAGGAAAGCAGCCCACTAAAGCAGGTCATCCGGGCTTGCAGGAATTGAGGCAGCACCGACTAAAGAAATCATGAATAAGAATAAAACAAATAAGCTTCTGCTAATGGTAGGAGCATGGATATTTATTTCGACGGCAACCGAGGCCCGTAAACCGGATGTTTTGTTTATCGCCATTGATGACATGAACGACTGGACGACCCTGTTTGATAAGAACAACCCGATCCAGACGCCAAACCTAGAGCGGCTCGCTGCCCGCGGTACATTCTTTAACCGAGCTTACTGTGCATCCCCCGGTTGCAACCCGTCGCGAACCGCCATCATGAGCGGCCTGCGGCCCACCACCTCGGGGGTGTATCACAATGGGGCTCCCTGGCGTGCGATTATCCCGGATGCTGTTTCCCTGCCCGAATATTTCGCCAAGGAAGGGGGCTATCAAACCTTGGGTGCTGGAAAAATTTATCACCATGGTCACACCGGAGCCGAACCGGAGGGGCGACCCTCATTTCAGAAGTTCTATAAAAAGCTCCCGATTCGCGGGCCGGGAAAAGATAGGAACTACAACGGCTATCGAAAGGAAGACAGAACCCCTCTGGCCAATACTGGGTTCGACTGGGGTGTCCACGATCAGAAAATGATCGATGTCGATATGTGCGAATGGGTGGAAGCCCGCATGGAGGAACAGCAGGACAAACCGCTCTTCCTCGCGGCCGGTATTTATAATCCCCACCTACCATTCTACGCCGATGCCGCCACCTTCAAACGCTATCCAAAACACAAGGTCAAACTACCGCCCATGCCAAAGGGGGATATGAACGATGTTGGCCAAGTCGGCATCCGCATGACGGATAAGGAATCCTTTGTCTATGATCAAACCTCGAAGGCCGATCCGGATTCCCCCAAATCCTTACACAGCATGGTGCAGTGTTACCTGGCCGCCTCAGACTATGCCGACCAAATGGTGGGGCGCCTGCTCGACAAGCTCGATGAGACTGGGCGTGCGGACAACACCATCATCGTGCTTTGGTCCGACCATGGCTACCACCTCGGCGACAAAGAATGCGGAGTGAAGTTCACCCTCTGGGAAAAAGCGAACCGTGTACCCTTTATCCTGGTTGCCCCGGGAGTCGGCAAGCCCGGTTCCGTGTGCGGGGCACCCGTCAGCCTGGTCGACATCTACCCAACCCTGGTCGAACTGGCCGGCTTGCCTCCCAAAGCAGATAACGACGGAGCCTCTTTGGTTCCTTTGCTCGCGGATCCGAATGCCGAATGGACACGCCCCGCCCTGATGACCGAGGGGCGCAGCAGCCACGCAGTCCGGACCCGTGAATTTCGCTACATCCGCTATCACGATGGCTTTGAGGAACTCTACGCAGACAAGGATCCCTGGAATCACACCAACCTAGCGGCCAAGCCGGAATATGCCGAGGTTCTGGCCCAACACCGGGCCCACCTGCCCAAGACCGAAGCCCCTGGGGAACTAGCTAAACATCTGACCGCGGATAGCAAAGCACGCAGGCAGCCAAAGAATAAAGTCCATAAGGACTAAGCAACTTCGCAATGATCAAACTAACTCTTCTCAGAGCACTCGCCGCTGCCATACTCTTGTTAGGGGGGGGTGCATGGGCCGCCCCCAGTGCGAAACCCAACATCGTGATCCTCTTCATCGATGATATGGGATATGGGGATATCGGGCCCTTTGGCAACACAGTCAATCAGACCCCTCATCTTGACCGGATGGCAGAGGAGGGAATCAAGCTCACTCAATTTTATGTCGCCAATACCGCATGCACCCCATCGAGGGCCGCCTTGCTCACCGGAACCTACGCCCACCGCATTGGGATGGACGGGGGAAAACTCAAGGTCACCTTTCCTGGGGACAGCCGGGGACTAAATCCCAATGAGATTACCCTTGCCGAGATGCTGCGGGAGAACGGCTACGCCACCGGTTGCTTTGGCAAGTGGCACCTGGGGGACCAGCCCCAATTCATGCCTCTTGCCCAGGGCTTTGATACTTATTTTGGCATTCCCTATTCCAATGATATGTGGCCGCTCCACACGAGTAAGAACCCCATCACCAAGAGGAAGTATGAGCCCCTCCCGGTGATGAGGCAGGACCAGGCGGTGGCCCATGTTGCCGACGGGGTGGACCAGTCTCTGCTCGCGGAAGTCATCACCGACGAAGCGATTGCCTTCATCAAGAAAAACCAAAAGAAGCCCTTCTTTTGTTACATCCCCCACGCCCATGTCCATAAACCACGCCATGCCCGGCCCGAGTACCTTAAACGGGCAGAAGGCAATGTGAACCGTGCCCATGTGGAGGAAGTGGATGACAGCGTTGGGCGTGTCCTGCAAACCCTAAAGGATCTCCAGCTACATCAAAATACGCTGGTCATTTTTACTTCCGACAACGGCCCGGCCAGCGGCATGAGCAGTGGTCCCCTGCGGGGTACAAAAGGGGGTAAAAAATATGAGGGGCACATGCGGGTGCCTACGCTTGCCTGGTGGCCGGACACCATACCGGCAGGGAGCATAAGTAAAGAAATCGGTGTCACCACCGACCTGCTTCCCACCCTCGCAACGCTGACCCAATCTCAGGTTCCCACCGACCGGATCATTGATGGCAAAGACATCACCGATATCCTGCTTGGTAAAAAGGCCGCCCAATCTCCGCACCAGCTTCACTATTATGAGAACGAAGGAATCCGCAGAGGAGATTGGAAGCTGGTTAAAAAAGGCTCTCGGTCGGAGCTTTACGATCTATCCAAAGATCCCGGGGAGAAAAAGGACCTTTCCGGCAGCCATCCTGAACTGGTCAAAGAATTGGATCGTGCCTTGCAGAAACACGCCTCCAGCATAGCCGCCAACCTTCGCCCGGCCGGCTTTGCCAAGAACCCCAAGCCCATCCTCAGGGAAGTGGGAGAGCTACCCTCGCTTAAGCAAATTCTCGAAAAACAAGAGCAAGCACCATGAATGATAAAACCATGATATTTAGGAATCTCTTTTTATATGTAAAAAAACTCTTTCGTATTCTCGCGGCAGTGTGCCTCCTTACTCCGGTAGCTGCCATGGGGGCCAAGGGGAATACCGACCGACCGGCTCAGCCAAATGTAATCCTGTTGCTGGTGGATGATCTGGGTTGGCAGGATGTGAAGTGCTACGATATCGACGAGCCTTCTCCGATGGAAACCCCCAATATGGATACTTTGGCGAACCGGGGCGTGTTGTTTCGCCAAGCCTACTCAGCAGGGCCGGTCTGTGCCCCGAGCCGGGCGGCCATCCTCAGTGGAATCCACCCGGCCCGGGCTCAACATGTCGGTGTGGGCGGGGGCAATCCCCCCAATCCCCACAACCGCACGGGCTCACGGATGATCAACCCCTGGGACCGTGGCAGCCTGGCACCGAATGTGGTCACCCTGGCCACGGCTTTGAAAAAACAGGGCTATGTCACTGGCCACAGCGGTAAGTGGCACCTTAGCAAGGGATTGACCCAGCAACCGACCGAGGTCGGGTTTGACTGGAGTCGGGAGAACCACGGAATTCAGGAGAAGATGAAACCTCATCGGTTGTCCGGTTTCGCTACCCGTGAAGAGAATGATCCCTACCGTCTGGATGACAACGGGTTTCCCCGTCACCAAAATAGTGAGGATGCGCTGGCCTTCGTACGCCAGCATCAGGCTAAGCCCTTCTTCCTCTTTTACTGCACCTTCCTGGTTCACTCCCCTGTTCATACCCGCAGTCGGGCACTGCTCGATAAGTATGTCGAGAAACTAGGCGTCGAGTTGCCGGAAAACCCGCAGGAATGGCGCCAGGGCGGACAGACAAACCCGTTCTATTGTGCCATGGTCGAGCAGCTGGATTACTACATTGGCCAGTTGTTCGCTTATCTGGAATCCACCGATGACCCGCGCTGGCCAGGTCACAAACTCAGTGAGAATACCTACATCATCTTTACCTCCGACAACGGAGGAATGGAAGGTGTGGAGGAAGATATCTTTACCGATAATTCCCCGCTCGATGAGGGTAAGCTTCATCTGCAGGAAGGGGGCGTGCGGGTTCCCCTGATCATCACTGGGCCTGGCATCGAAGCCGGACAGGAGTCGGAGGTGATGGTCAATGGTTTGGATTTTTATCCGACCATTCTGTCTCTGGTTGGTGCACCCAAAACACCACTCCCCAAATTGGATGGGTGCGACTTATCGGCCCTACTGCTTCAGGACCCGACCGACCTGGCTCTGGTACGGGATACAACCGGCAAAGTTCGTGACACCATGATTTGGCATTTTCCCAGCAGTGTGTGGATGGAAAGCTCGATCCGTATTGGCGATTACAAGCTGATGCGCAACTACGACTTGGGCGGCCTGAACAGCCGCTGGCGGCGCAACCCGGCACCCCCGCTGGAGCTTTACCGGCTCTACAATACGGAAAACGGGGTTCCCATCCGGGAGGATATCGAGGAAGCGCAAAACCTGGTCGAATCCATGCCGGAAAAAGCCCGCGAACTAAACGAGCGCCTTACCGAGATTCTCACCGAGATGAAAGCCACCTACCCGTCGTTCAATCCACATTACTCTGGTGAACTCCCCCACAAAGATAAGGTGCCTACTGTAACCAAACACGAACAAGAGGGTAGGGCAGTCAGGGTGACCTACGAGGAGCGAGGGGCACGGGTGGCCGAAGCCAGTCTGATCTACACCACCGAGGGTACCCACCCGCGTGCGGAATGGTTTCGTCTGCCAGCAAAGCTACTGCCCGGGCAGGTGGCCGAGGTCACCCTGCCGGCTGGTGCCACACATTATTTCATCAACCTGATCGACGAGAATAATTTTCTCGTCAGCTACCCGGATTTAGAGGAGGCAAACGAGACTCCCAATGATTCTGTAGCAACAGAAACGACAGGTAAGAAAAAGCCCAAGGTCAATTACTCGGAGGCAGCACTCAAGGTCCATTGATCCTTCCTTGATTCAGGCAACCATCCAAACGATTCATCCGTATGCCTCGCAAACTTAGCTTTCTCGCCTTTCCGGGAGTCATCCTCTACGGAGCCCTCCTGGTGACGATTTCCTTATCGGTTGGAGCCAGGGATCGGGTCTTGCTTGATTTTAACATGAAGACGGAACCAACGAAGAACTGGGCGGTGGAGGGCTACGCCTTCGGTACGCACAAGCCAGTCCTGAATGAACGGCAGAAATATGCCCTCGCCACGCACAGCCAGCGCTATGTCAAGCAGGGGCGGATGACCTCGCCCGCGTTTACCATCGAGTCGGACTACCTGAAGATCAACTGTGCCGGGACCTATCACCCAACGAAAATGGCGGTTGTCCTGCTGGTCGACGGCAAAGAAGTGCGTTCCTGCTCGCCCGAGCCCGGATACGGATTCCTCGGGGCCAAGCTGCCGCAGATCCGCTTCTTTCGGCCCCCCGACCCAGCTGAGTATTTTTTTGATGTGCGTGAGTTACGCGGAAAGGAGGCCGTGCTGGAAGTGCGTGATCAGCATTACGATGGCATCTTCTTTGATGTGAAAATCACCGCAACGGATCAA
>Ga0222714_10005574_pt1 | contig 11928 bp, 9 predicted proteins | sample C33_3DmetaG_FD_165048 | JGI IMG/M metagenome (GOLD analysis project Ga0222714, IMG submission 165048) | Estuarine water microbial communities from San Francisco Bay, California, United States - C33_3D | ecosystem: Environmental > Aquatic > Marine > Unclassified | place: USA: California... | reverse complement strand
AACTACACTGGCAGAATTATCCTCAATATGGATATCCAATTGATTGTTGCCAGAATTTATATTTTGATTTATGGCATCAGAGTATATAGCCGCATCATTAGGGCGATAAAGCACTGCCTCTTGTAGCTGACCTTGTGTTGGCACAGCACCCATAAATTGCAACTTTCCTTTCCCTTTTTTGAAAATAACTCTTGAGGTAATGTCATAAGGAGCATCAATCATCAAATTCTTATCTATATCTGGAGTTTTACCATCTGCAAAAATGATTTTAATAGCGTAATTCCCATTCTTTATCTGAGAAATTTGAACATTTGTTTGCGCTATAGAATTCTGACGAATTCCATTTAAAATGACATAAAATTGTTGCCCATTATTATTAAAAACACTTAGGTTACTTTGTGTCCATGAAATTGAGCATAGGGAAAAAAAGCAAAGGGAAAAAAGAATTTTCATATCAAAATTTTATCAAAGAAAATAAAAATTCAACAGTACACAAAATCACAGACTCAAGCTTTTTTCTAACTTCGTTGACATGAACTTTGTAATTGTAGATGTAGAAACCACTGGGGGGCATACCAAGGAGTCAAAAATTACGGAGTTGGCAATTTATAAACATGACGGCATAAACATTATAGACCATTTTCATAGTTTAATAAACCCAGAACAGCAAATCCCAGAATTCATTGTTCGTTTGACCGGAATAACAGATCAAATGGTTGCAGAGGCGCCTAAATTTTATCAAATTGCAAAAGAAATTATTGAATTTTGTGAAGGATGTATTTTTGTTGCGCACAATGTGGCCTTTGATTATGGGATGTTTAAAAGTGAATTTAAACGACTCGGCTATGAATTTCGCATGCCACAAATATGCACCGTTAGGGCATCACGTATCGTACTTCCCGGTCATGCTTCATATAGTTTAGGCAAAATTTGCAAAGACCTAAATATACATATTGAGGCCAGACATAGAGCAGATGGAGATGCCAAAGCAACTGCATTCTTGTTTAGCATACTATACCAAAAAGATAAAAACCAACTCAAAACATTTATACAAGATGTACTTAATCCAAAGAGTGTTCATCCCAACCTTAGTTTGGAAAGCATAGAGGAACTTCCAAATAAAACTGGGATATATAAACTTTACAATGAGTTCAATCAAATCATTTACATCGGTAAGAGCATACATATAAAGAAGCGCATTGAACAACATTTGAGAAATACAAAAACTGCCAAGGGCCAACAAATGATTCAAGAAATTTGCAGGGTGGAATACGAATTGACAGGCTCTGAACTCATTGCAATGTTATTGGAATCAGCCCTCATAAAAGAGCACAAACCCATCTACAATCGAAAACTGAGAAAAAGCTTGTTCCCTTTTGGTTTATACGACCAGCTAGACATCGACGGATACATAAGACTTAAAATTGAAAGCACAGCAAAAAAAACAGAAGAACCCCTCATGCAATTCAGCTCAAAAAAAGATGCACAACAATACTTAAGCATTATTGCAGAAAAAAATGAACTCTGTCAAAAGCTTTGTTACCTCTACCCTACCCAAAGTGCTTGTTTTCAGTATACAATTCACCAATGCAAGGGTGCATGTATTCAACAAGAAGATCAATCAGCCTACAATCTTCGCGTTCAGGCATATATTGACCAACTTCAATTCAATGGTGATACCTTTTTCTTGGTAGACAAGGGAAGAAATAAAGGAGAAAAAAGTTTGGTTTGGATAGAAAACGGAATTTATAGAGGCTATGGATATGCGCCCTATCACTTTCATGGCAAGGACCCTCTACATTGGAGCCGATATATCCAAATTGAAAAGGAAAATAAGGACAATAAAACAATCATTCATCAATTCATGCGCAAGCCCACAAGCCAAAGGCGTATTGATTTAAATACAGCTTATCAATGAGCAAAAAACATACCGGTAAACTGACTTTCCTTGGCACGGGAACCTCTCAAGGCGTTCCGGTAATCACATGTGAATGTGGTGTTTGCAGTTCATCTGACTTTAAAGACCAACGCCTCCGATCTAGTGTGTTGATTCAATTGCAAAACACAAATTTTGCCATTGATGCTGGGCCAGATTTCAGACAACAAATGCTGCGTGCCAAGGTAAAGCAATTAGATGCCATATTGCTCACTCATCAGCACAAAGATCACATTGCTGGACTCGACGACGTGCGTGCCTTCAACTACCAACGAAATAAAGATTTTCCAATCTATTGCACTTTAGCGGTAGAAACCGCCTTGAAACGCGAATTTTATTACGCTTTTGAACCAAAACCTATTTCGGGTGTCCCTAGATTTAATATTCAGCACATTGATAAAGGCATCTTTCATGTCGATGAAAACCCTATTGAAGCTATAGAAGTTTGGCATCATCGGATGCCGGTAATGGGTTTTAGAATTGGAGATTTAGCTTATATCACTGATGCCAAAACCATTGACAAAGACCAAAAATTAAAATTAAAAGGCTTAGACACACTTGTAATCAATGCCCTGCATGAATATAAGCATTCTTCTCATATGAATCGACAAGAAGCCCTTGAGCTCATTGAAGAATTACAGCCTCGAAAGGCCTACCTTACACATATTTCTCACCTTTTTGGCAAACATCAAGAAATTGGAACAAAACTGCCTAAAAACGTTTTTGTTGCTTTTGATGGCTTGGAACTCTCATTTGAATATTCGTGTTAATTTTAAGCCATGCCAGAGTTGACCAAAATAGATATTGAAGCTTTAATTGCTAGTAAAAATCCGCGTTTACTCAAATGGCTTCCGAAATTTGTAATCAATTATTTAAAGAAAAAGCTTCATCAAGAAGAAATAAATAATTTTTTAGCCGAACATGGCCATTTAAAAGATCATTCATTTTGCCGTGCCATTATCAATTATTTTAATATTCATATCGAAGTCAAAGGCATTGAAAATGTCCCATTAAAAGGAGGTGCAATCTTAGCACTTAATCATCCATTGGGTGGAATGGATGGCGTTGCGCTCATCGATGCCTTACAAAACAGACGAGCTGATGTTGCGCTGATAGTCAATGACTTGTTATTGAATATTGAGCAACTATCAAATTTATTTGTTGGTGTAAATAAATTTGGTAGAAATCATGGATCAGTTAGGCAATCAATAAAGAGTGCATTTGAAAAAGATCATGCACTTATTATTTTTCCTGCAGGTATGGTTACAAGAATTCATAATGGTCAAATCATAGAAGCCGAATGGAAAAAAACTTTCGTGAGTTACGCACGCCTACTAAATAGACCAATTGTTCCAATTTACATTGAAGGTGCGCTCTCAAAAGCTTTTTATCGATTAAATAGATGGCGTACGCGATTGGGAATAAAGGCCAATTTAGAAATGTTTTTATTGGCTGACGAAATGTTTAAGCAACAAAATGGTAAAATATCCTTTATCATAGGAAAGGCACTTGACCCCTCAGATCTCCCAAATGAATTAGATGACCTTCAAGCAGCTAATTGGGTAAAGAATCATGTTTATAGTCTAAAAAAAACTTATGCAGAAAATAATTGATCCCATTGAAAGAGCTTTAATTATAGAAGAATTAAGCCCAGATAAATTTTTGCGTAAGACGCGCAAAGGAGCGAACCAAATTTTTCGTGTCAATGCCAACAATGCGCCTAATGTTCTAAAAGAAATCGGTAGGCTTAGAGAGCTCACATTTCGAGAGGCAGGAGGCGGAACTGGCATGGCTTTGGATCTCGACGAACATGACATTGGCCCTTTCTGTTATGAACAACTTATCGTATGGTCAGAAGAGGATCAAGAAATTATTGGTGGATACCGCTACAAGGTTTGCGCTGAAGCTAAAGATCAATTCGGTGAATTTCATTTGTCAACCCTGCATTATTTTGAATTCTCAGAACTTTTCAAAACTTCATTTCTACCTAAAACTATAGAACTAGGACGCAGTTGGGTACAACCTAATTACCAACCCAATATCAATCCTAAAAAAGGTCTATTTGCCTTAGATAATATTTGGGACGGTCTTGGAGCACTGATCAGATTTTATCCTCAAGTGACTTATTTTTTTGGCAAAGTCACCATGTATCCAGACTATGATAGACCGAGCCGTGATTTTTTATTGAATTTCATGCAATATTATTTCAAAGACCCAGACCAACTCTTGCGCGCCTATCATCCGCTCACCTATCAAACAGCAATGGGAGAATATCTAGCTTTGATTCAAGGTCTTGATTTTAAGGAGGGATATAAGATTCTCAATCAGTTCGTTCGCGATCGGGGCACCTTCATTCCTCCATTAATGAGTATTTACATGAACCTTTCCCCAACCATGCGCGCCTTTGATACGGCAGTCAATGAAGATTTCGGTAGTGTAGAAGAAACAGCCATTTTAGTGACTATTGACGATATTTATTTAGAAAAGAAAGAACGACATTTAGATTTTTAATATTCTAAATCAATTCTTCCCATTTTTTTTCTTATTCTAGCCTTAATACGGGCAATTAAAACGTCTACATATTGAATTTTTAAGCGCCTTTCAATTTCTTTTGAAGTGCATTTATATTCGTATTTCATTTTTAATATCAGCGCTTCTTTTTTACTTACACAACCCAGTGCGGCATTATATAGAAGTTGCATTTGCTCCTCATTAATTGAAGCGTGTTCATCTGCCTTTAAATTTATTGACGTTGTGCTTTGAGACCAAACACTATTTTTTTGCGCTTGTTCTTTTCTTAATTGGGAAATACAAAAATTGACAACCACAGTGCGCAGCCAGGCACGAGAATCAAATAAGTGCGCTTTTGACTCGAAGTTTTGATTGTAAATAAAAAAAAGATGGATACTTAATTCTTGGAGCACGTCGTGCCTTAATTCACCGCGAAAATAACGCGCAATAATTTGTTCAATAAATCGTTTTTCTGATTGAAGATATAATTCAAATGTTTGCATCACGGCTCATTTTACTTGTTCAAATTTTCATAAGCAATTATTGTTCCAAAAATCATAAAGCAATTTTATTGTAATTTCACATAGTGATTGAAATATAGTACACCTTAGCATGAAATACCCTTCTATTGTATTTGTTTTACTATCGGCTTTTAATATAAAAGCACAATACAATCAAGGCCTTCATGCCTTTAGTTATTTGAATGCCGTAAATAATGCGCGTTGTGCAGCTCTAGGAGGCAGGGCTTTTGCAATTTATGATCAAGATCTTTGTCTGAGCTTAGATCAGCCTGCTGTATTAAGTGCTGCAAACGTAAAACAATTGCACTCAAGTTTTGGATTGCTACCAACTGGGGTTCGCTATGGATTATTGTTGACTGCCTTTGAATCAAAATATGGCGTGTTTGCTCCTTATGTGCGCTACATGAATTACGGCAATTTTAATCAAACTGACATCAACGGACAAAGTACAGGAAGTTTCTCTGCATTAGATTACAACATTGGTAGTTCTTATGCTTACGCACCAAATCCTTATTTTAGAATGGGAGCGCAAATTAATCTGCTAGGATCCAATCTAGAACGTTATAGTGCCTTTGCACTTTCTTTCCAACTTTCTGCAATGATCATTCATCCAAATAAACTATTTGTTTCTAGTGTCGGTCTAAGAAATGGTGGATTGGTGATAAAAGATTACACAGAGCAAGGCCAATCATCTTTGCCTTTGGACATATACGCTGCAGTCAGTTATAAATTGGCACATGCGCCATTTCGATTTGCAGTGGTGGGTCATTCACTTAATACTCCTCAAAACATTTGGCTCGACCCAAATGCAAAAGAAACTTATGACCCGCTCACTGGAGACACAATCCCGATTTACTTACCCACATTGGGTCAAAAAATTGCCAATCATCTTCATTTTCAATTAGAACTTGTATCAAAAGGTGCTGTACAAATGCGATTAGGATTTGATTACAACCGTAGACAGCAACTCAAATTAGAGGATTTCCCTGGACTTGCAGGATTTAGCTTTGGTACCCGCTTGCACGCCAAGCGATTCGATTTAGACTATGCGATACAGTTTTATTCAAAAGCTGGAAGTGTTCAGAGCCTTGGACTAAGCACTGATTTTAATAGATTAAAGAAAAAAATTTAAATCATATTATAATGAAAAGCACCGGCTAATGTTCGGTAATCTTCTGAGAACAATCCATCCTTTGACCTAATAAAAAATTCCTTTTCAGTGAAATTTTGTAGTTGCCATTCAAAGCATAGGAGCCAACGTTTATTTAATTTGTATGGATTGGAATGAATAATCCATTTTACAGTGCAGTACATGCCTTTGCTATTTAGAATGCTTTGGGCAATTTGTGCACTCTGCGGATTTAAAATCAGCCAAAGCTGCCCAAATTTATTTAAACGCAAGGTCATTTGCCCAAGTAAATCGATAAATTTCGATTTCGAAAGATGTTTGGCCTCATTGATCTGTTTATCCTCACTTTGAATTGAATCCAAAAAATAAGGTGGGTTAGAAACAATTATATCATAACAATTTTTATGGTCGTGCTCAGAAAGCTTTTGGTTTAGAACAGAAAGTCTAGAAGCAAAATTAGAAAGTTCGAAATTTAATTTAGCATCACCAAAGGCTCCTAAATGAGGTTCAATAGCCGTAATTTGAGCACTAGTAAAACGACTAGCCAACATCAAAGATATCGCCCCATTTCCGGTGCCTACTTCAAGCACTTTTGCATTTTGTTTAGAAATTTGAACAGCAGCTCCGAGTAAAATTGCATCCGTATTGACCTTCAGAGGGCTATTTTCGTGATGGACAACAAAATCTCGAAATTGAAAATGGGCCATTAGTAGGCCTTTGCAAAAACAACTCTCCCAGCAGATGGTTTACCTGTAACCATACAACTTCCGGGCTCTGGTTTGTCTTCAAATAAAATGCACCGTATCGTTGCTTTAGTTTCTAATTTTATTCGCTCCTCTGTTTCTGGGGTACCGTCCCAATGGGCCAAGAAAAATCCTCCCTTGTCAATATTTATTTTAAAAGACTCATAAGAATCTATAATGTGGGTATTTTCTTTTCTAAAATTCTTTGCACGCTGCAATAAATTTTCTTGAATGCTATCAAGAAGATGGACTAATTGATTTGCCAAATCATTAAAATCAAATGTTTCTTTGGTTTTGGTATCTCTGCGCGCTACTTCTATTTTATTTGATTCTAAATCACGAGGCCCCATAGCGAGTCGAATTGGAACACCCTTGCTTTCATATTCTGCAAATTTCCAACCAGGACGACGATTGTCGTCGTCGTCAATTTTAAATCTAATACCTTTTGTTTTTAATTCAATAGCCAATTGGTCTAATTTTTGACCAATTTTTTGTCGCTCCTCCTCAGTTCTATAAATTGGTACGGCCACTACTTGAATTGGCGCCAGTGCGGGTGGCAAAACAAGACCTTCATCATCAGAATGGGTCATGATCAATGCGCCCATTAGACGAGTAGAAACACCCCATGATGTCGCCCATACGAAGTCCAACTTTCCTTCTTTATCTGCAAATTTTACATCAAAGGCCTTGGCAAAATTTTGACCAAGAAAATGACTTGTTCCGGCTTGCAAGGCCTTACCATCTTGCATGAGCGCTTCAATACAAAGTGTGTCTTCTGCTCCAGCAAAGCGTTCGCTTGCTGTCTTGCGCCCTTTTAAAACAGGCATTGCCATATAATTTTCTGCAAAATCTGCATATACCTCAAGCATTTGCTCTGCTTCTGCAATAGCCTCAGCCTTGGAAGCATGAGCCGTATGGCCTTCTTGCCACAAAAATTCGGAGGTCCTTAAAAACAATCGCGTACGCATCTCCCAACGAACCACATTTGCCCATTGATTAATGAGAATAGGTAAATCTCTGTAAGATTGTATCAAGTTTTTGTAAGGGTTCCATATGATGGTTTCCGAAGTCGGCCGAACAATAAGTTCTTCTTGTAATTTGGCTTCAGGATCGACTACTACACCGCTTCCATCCTCGGCATTTTTAAGTCTGTAATGGGTTACAACAGCACATTCTTTTGCAAATCCTTCAACATGATCTGCCTCTTTGCTTAGATAACTTTTTGGAATGAAAAGTGGAAAATATGCATTGGAATGCCCCGTTTCTTTAAATTTTGCATCTAATATATCGCGCATGTTCTCCCAAATTGCATAGCCATAGGGTTTTATAACCATACACCCACGCACATCGGAATGTTCTGCCAAATCAGCCTTGTAAACCAGATCATTGTACCAAGTCGCATAATCTTCTTTTCGGGATGTTTTTTTATCGGCCATAGATGCTTATATTCTAAGGTGCAAATTTAATGAATTCTATTGTACACTTAGATTGAAATTGCTTTTATTGACTGCGATTATTAATTAGACTATTTAAATAAAATTGATAAAGCGCCACCATTTTTTGACTCACCGGCTTTTGTTGCTCAGTATATTGGCGTTTTATTCCCGGTGTCCAAGCAATTGGAATTAAATTAGTTCCGTCGAAATTAAATGATATCAAGTTTCCATTATCATAGACCATTTTCATACTTTGATTGTCATCGTAACAAGAAGAACCTAACTGAAATTTTGGCCGCTCTATACCCAATAAGTCCAGTAGGGTTGGCAAAATATCAATTTGCTGAAATACAACGCCCTTGTTGGGATAAGGGATTTTTATTTTGGGATGATAAAAGGCTATTGGAATGCGATAGCGCCAATCTAAAGTTTGAAAATTGTTTTGTCTTGTTGGGCCAACATGATCTGCAGTTATCACAAATAAAGTATTTTCAAACCAAGAGGATTTGCAATAGCGTTTGAAAAAGGATCTAAGACTTTGATCTGTGTAAGAAATGGTTTTACAAAGGGGTTCTAATCCAGATTGTAAATTTTTAAACCCTACCTTGGGAGTCTTATAAGGATGGTGAGAGGTTAAGGTAAATACTGTACTGAAAAAGGGTTGTTTTTGTTTTGCCAAACTCTTACCAAAAAAATTGAGCATATGATGGTCCCAAATACCCCAATTTCCATCAAAATGAGCAGGGTTTGGATAGGATTCTAATCCATAATAATCATCAATACCAATGGCCTTTGTAAAGCTTTTAAAGCCCATAGAACCTTCTTTGGCTCCATGATAAAATGAAGTGCTATAACCTTGACTTTTAAGTATTTGAGGTAAGCTACTTAATTTATTACTACAATAATTTGATAAAATATATGATTCCGCTAACCAAGATGGCATTCCCCCCAAAATTGCAGGCACTGCATCCATGGATGTCCGTCCGTTAGCAATGGCATACTCAAAATAAAGACTTTCTTTAAGAAGGGAATCTAAAAATGGTGCATAAGAATGAGGGCTTTGTGGTCCAACATAATTCGTTCCGAAACTTTCTAAAATAATAATTACAACATTCGTTTTAGGTGGCAAACCTCCCTGCAAGGTAGTATTTGGGTGATGCAGTAAGGAAGCCAGTTCATTCTCCTTGAAATATTTTAATTCATGTAATTCTTTGTCATTAATTGATTTAAGAACTGTAAAAGCGGTATTTAACACGATTGGCGCCTGCTCAAGACTACTCATAGCCGTAGCATCTACGATACCCACCGGACGCAACTGAACACCTCCTCGCGCCAAAATTATAACCAAAAAAACACTCAATAAATAAGCACCCCAAGGCCATTTACCACCTTGATTTTCTTCAAAAGGATGTACTGCTTTAATGACTTTAAAGAGGGCCCAACTTAGCACAAGAAAAACTACCGGAAGCCACCAAAATTCGGCTAAAAACTCTCCTACCAAGGAACGCGTTTCAGTACCGGTCAAGATATGCCAAAAGTAACTAAAACTCGAACGCTTTTGAGTATATGAAAAATAGGCTATATCCCAAATATTTAAAAACAAAATGAAAAATGAAATCAAGGCCAAGTAACCCTTAATGATTATAGAGATTATTCTTTTGATTGTCTGATTTAACCTAGCAACAAAAGGATGCACAAATATCAATAAAGGCAAACTCAACAAAGCAATAGTAACTAGATCAAAATATGCCCCATAAAAGAAATTGGAGTAGGAAATATTCTTAAAAAAACTTGCGTTCTCAATTAAAAATGCTACCCTGAGTACACTCATTGTAAGAAGTAGCACAAGAAAATATCGAAGCAATGATTTGTAATTCACTAGTAAGCTAAAAGTTGATCAATGGTTGTAAGCAATCTATCGAGCGCTAAAAACCTTTTTTCTAATTCTGCAGCAAATGGCACAGGTGTATCTAAGGAGGCTACCCTTAAAACTGGAGCATCTAGCGCCGAAAAGCAATGTTCGTTAATCAATGCAACGATTTCACCCCCAATTCCGCCTGTTAGCGAATCCTCATGTAAAACCAAAACTTTACCAGTTTTGGAAGCAGAATTAATAATTGCATCTAAATCTAGTGGCAATAAAGTGCGTAAATCTAAAATTTCAAAAGTGTGATTTTTTCTATGCCCAATTGCGTCAAGCGCCCAATGAACTCCTAGGCCATAGGTAATTATGGTTAAATCTTCACCCTCATTTACTAGCGCAGCTTTTCCTATAGGAATGTTATAGTAAGCGGTTGGCACTTCACTTTTAAGACTCCTATAAAGATACTTGTGTTCAAAGAATAGTACGGGATTAGGATCTTCAAATGCAGCCAATAACAAACCTTTGGCGTCTACAGGATTGGAGGGATAAACAACTTTTAAGCCTGGTGTGTGCACGAACCATGCCTCATTGCTTTGAGAATGAAAGGGCCCTGCTGCTGTTCCGGCACCTGTTGGCATGCGCACAACCACATCGGCATTCTGACCCCATCGCCAATGAATCTTGGCCAAATTATTCACAATTTGATTAAATCCAACACTTACAAAATCTGCAAATTGCATTTCAACCATTGCCTTCATCCCAACAATACTCAATCCAAGGCCAGCACCAATAATTGCCGATTCACATAGCGGTGTATTGCGAACACGTTGCTTTGAGAATTCATCTACAAATCCTTCCGTTACTTTAAAAGCACCCCCATATTCTGCAATATCTTGCCCCATTAATACTAACTCTGGATAGGTTTGCATTGCAAGGCGTAAGCCATCTGAAATAGCATCGATAAACCTCATTTCTTTTAACGCACCGCCAGGTTCAACTGCTTTAAATTCATGAGGGGCATACACATCCTGTAATTCTTTATCGACATCTGGAACTATTGCCGGCAAAGCATTTGCCTCTTCAAATGCACTTTGAATTTCTTGTTTTAGTTCTTTTTTTAGCGCCTCAATCTGGTCTTTATCTAATACTTTTTCTTCTAGTAAAAAATTTTCGTAAGTAGAAATTGGGTCCTTGAGTTCCCATTGGGCTTGCATTCCTTTTGGATAATATTTTGTACCCGAAGCTTCTTCATGCCCGCGCATTCTAAAGGTCATTAACTCTAATATAAAGGGCCTTTCTCTTTTTTGAATTTCAGATTTAATATGCCTTACAGCATCGATAACCTCGAGAATATTATTTCCATTAACTTGAATGGCCTCCATTCCATAGCCTACACCTTTATCGATAAACTGCTTACATCTAAATTGTTCAGAGGAAGGCGTACTCAAACCCCACATATTATTTTCGATAGCAAAAATCACAGGTAACTGCCAAACGGCCGCTACATTTAGTGCTTCGTGAAAATCCCCTTCTGAAGCACCACCATCTCCTGTAAAAACAAGGGTAGTTTGCTTATTTTTTTTAATCTTTGCACTTAAGGCGATTCCGTCTGCAATGCCAAGTTGTGGGCCCAAATGAGAAATCATTCCAACAAGCTTATGCTCTTGGCTCCCAAAATGAAAACTTCGGTCTCTACCTTGGGTAAATCCTAAAGCTTTACCTTGAAATTGAGCAAAAAGTCTTTGAAGTGGAATTCCACGAGTGGTAAAAACGCCTAAATTTCTGTGC
>Ga0222714_10005573_pt1 | contig 11929 bp, 7 predicted proteins | sample C33_3DmetaG_FD_165048 | JGI IMG/M metagenome (GOLD analysis project Ga0222714, IMG submission 165048) | Estuarine water microbial communities from San Francisco Bay, California, United States - C33_3D | ecosystem: Environmental > Aquatic > Marine > Unclassified | place: USA: California... | reverse complement strand
CGCCTGAACCCGTGGCTGCGCCTGAACCCGTGGCTGCGCCTGAACCCGTGGCGGCTGCGCCTGAACCCGTGGCTGCGCCTGCACCCGTGGCTGCGCCTGAACCCGTGGCTGCGCCTGAACCCGTGGCTGCGCCTGAACCCGTGGCTGCGCCTGCTCCTATTGCCGCCCCCGCGCCTAAGCCGCCTACGCCTGCGCAGCAAACAACAGCAAAAAGAATAGCCGCTAGTGTAAGCGGAACTGTAGCCTACCAAAACGGCTCGTACGGTTTGGTGCGTGCTTTTTCACCCACAGGCGAACCCGTATATTTCGCATTTAAAAATGGGGTGCGGGATAGAACAAGTATTAGTAATCCTTCGTGGAACGCTTCAAACTATACTTTTGAACAGGTGCAAGAATTTAACTCTTTTGTGAAAGAAGCCGAAGCACAAGATGCTAAGCGGCAAAAAGCAGAAGGGCCTAGCATAACGTATAACGCGGAAGGGCTTTCTTTCTCCGCTGGGGTGCCTAATCCGCTGCGTGGAATTATTTCTCTCTGGAAACGTCTGCTTCTTTCTGGTGCGAAGATTCACGTTATGACCAGTGAAGACCTTAATGCCCTTCAAGAAGGCACGCTTACTGGCAGATACAGAGGTATAGACGCATTTAAATACCAAGATAAATTCCACGGCGTAATGCGCCGTCTGGGGGACAACGAATACGCTCTTGTTTTTGATAATAAAATCCCCAGCGTAATTAAAAAATTAGAAACGATAGCCCATGAAATGGGCCATATCCATATGTACCATGCGTTTCGCAGCGGGCCGCCAGATGTACAGGCTGCGCTTGTGGCGGAACACGATGCGTGGCGAAAGAAAAACAAGCGTGTTTTTGCTGCTGACATAGTGCGGGCGACCCGCGCTGCGAAATCTACGCAACAATTTCTAAAAGATACCCCCGGTGCGGAGACCGGGGTGTTTAGTAAAGAAGATGCCGACTACTACCTAAGCTTCAACGAATGGTACGCAGACAATGTTGCCCGGTGGGCTACTAGCAACGCCAAGCCGCTCACTGTTGTTGAGCAGTTCTTCGACAAAATCGGCAAGGCGCTACGTAGGTTCTATCAAACTCTGCGGGCTCAAGGCTTCCTGCCTAATGAAACTTTCTCCAAGTTCTTGAACGAAGTTACCAAGGACATTGATCTTTCGGACGCCCTTGCTCCTGCCCCCGCGCCCACCCCTAAGCCTGCCGCTGCTCCCGCTCCGACCCCAAAAAAACGTAAGACGTTTACGCCTGAAGAGCAGGCCCAGTATGACGCACTGATGGAGGAAGTAGGAGTAGCGGTTAATAAAACTACAGGTCTTAACAGAATATCCGGGAAGCAGTATGGCGACCTTAAAAGGGCTATTACAGCTTCACCAAACAACAGGCAGAGCGTTGAAGCCCTGCGTAAGATGTTTAATGACTTTAAGGAAGAGTACGACAACCGGGCAGAGATGGAACGGGCCGAACCGGATATTATTCAGCAGGCCAGAAAGGCTGCTAAGGTTAAGACCCAGAAGATAACCAAGCTCACCAAGGCAGTTAACCAGTCACACGTAGCCAGTGATCTTGGCGCAAGCCTTGGTACACTGTTTAAAAACGCGCGTAGTTTTGAAGACGTTCTGGATTTGCTGAAGGCTACATACGATAGCCTTAGTGTTGGGTCTATCCGTAAAATTCTGCCTACGCTTACTACCGACGATATTACCCGTTGGGCAGGAGACAAGATTCCGAAGATCAAAGAGATAAATAGCGTCGTAAGAGATATGGCGGCTATGCAGTCTAAGTTAATCCGCGAATTAGCCGAACGTATGCCGGAAATTACGGAGTTCCTTAAGAAGCACAAGGCTGGCGGCAAGTTGCTCGCGGACGTTATGCATATGGCGACGTTGGCTGAGTTCGACCCCGCGCTGTACACCTCTTTGAAAGACGCACTTCTTACAGACCCCAAACTTGCCGAAATGCGTAGAACCAACGCTAGGCAGGGGGACATAACGCGCCGCTCTAACGAAATAGCCCGGATATGGGATGCTTGGTCCCGTCTGGCTAACTTCGACAAGGGTAAGGGGCATAAGATATACACGGTTATAAGGGACGAATATAAAAAGACATTCGACCTTCACCAGTCCATTCTGCAGGACAAGATCAACAACAGTAAGCTTTCTAGCGCTAGTAAGAAAAAAGTTCTTGCTGAGATTACAAAGAACTTCCAAACGTCAGGGCAGCTGGGCGTTTACTTCCCCCTTATGCGCTACGGCAATTATTGGTACCGTGTCGGCACCGGCCCGAACAGCGAATACTATATGTTTGAAAGCGCTGCGGCCCGTAACTATGCCATGCTCAAGCGCAAAAAAGAGCTGAAGGCTGTAGGGGATAACCGCGATTTTGTATATGACGACTCCTTACAGAGTATGCGCAATGAACACGTGCAATCCAGCCAGATGCTTAAAGACGTTCTTTCGGCTATTGACAGCACAAACGTATCCGACCCCAAGGCGATAGAAGAGCTAAAAGAAGCCGTCTATCAGATGTATCTCATGACGCTGCCCGATAAGGATATGCGTACACGCTTCGCTACCCGTAAAGGACGCATAGGTTTCGGTGCCGATATCGCGCGTAACTTTGTAGTGTCGCAGCATACCGCTGCTAATCAGTTGGCGCGGCTTAAGTATTCAGACGATATCCGCAGGCGCGTGGAAGAAGCTGAATCCTATATTGAAAAAAACCCTGACAGGCCGAAGCTTAGCGCCTTCGTCAATGAAATAAAGACACGGGCGGTGGCCGAGATTACCCCTCCGTCTCCTGACGAGTTTAACTGGGACCGCCTAGCGGCTATCGGCAACAAGGCAGTGTTCTACTATATGCTTACGTCGCCTAAGTCTGCCATTATCCAGATGACGCAGCTTCCGATTGTCGGGTTCCCCTACCTGTCTTCAAAATATGGCGCTGCTGCTGTCACAAAGATGGCTGCTAAGTACCTTAAGTTCTGGGAACAGTACGGCATAGAAGGCCCGGTTATCGGGGCAGATGGTAATCCCGTGCTGGATGCCAACGGCAACCCAGTCGTTAAGTGGGGGGAACCGTCTATCATCAAGTCTAAATATGTGGCTGGTAACGCCGCTATGAAGGCTGCGTATGAGTTTGCGCAGGGGTTGGACCTTTTCATGTCCACTTACACGGCGGATATGACCGCCCGTGCACGTCAGCCTACCGAAATGTATGCAAGCCCCGCCAATAAAACGTTGAGGTTTGTGTCGGGTATTATGAGCGGTTCGTTCCACCATATGGAACGTATTACCCGTGAAATCATGTATATGTCGGCGTTTGAGCTGGAATATAACAAACTGCAGGCTGACGTTAAGGCCGGTAAACTTACTGCGGATGAAGCCCAGACCAAGGCGCAGGACGCCGCCATTGATGCAGTGTATGATTCGCTGTTCAACTACACGCAGTATAATAAGCCGCGCATTATGAAGACGGGCCCCATAACCAAAGTGGCCTTCCAGTTCATGACCTACCCGCTGCAGATGGTGTCGTTCCTTGTTCGGAACTTTGCCGCGATGCTTCCGTACCATAAGGAAGGTAAGCGCGAAGCAGCCACCCAGTTCTTTGGTGTGCTTGGTATGACTACCCTGTTTGCTGGTGTCGTAGGTCTGCCGGGTTACAGTATGATTATGGGCCTTGCAGACGGGCTACGGGCCGCACTTCGCCCGCCGGATGATGATGAGTACGACGAAGACGAAGAGGGCAACCCCCTTGGTAAGCGCAGCCTTGACCTGTGGTTCCGTGAAACCTTCTTACCTAATTACTTTGGTGCTGGTAGCAGTATGGCTAAGGCTATGGGTCTTTCCGAAGAGCAGGCGCAGCTTCTGCAGCGTATGGTAAAGATGGGTCCCGTATCCGCTATCTCTGGTCTGGATGTCGGTGCTTCCGTTTCGTTGGATAGCCTATTCTACCGTGATAGCGCCCCTTCAGAAACTTCCAAGGAAGCGTTTGAACATATGCTGTTTAGCATTGCTTTCGGTGCGTTCGGTAGTATGGGGTCGCAGATGTTCTCCGCCTACGATGATTTCGAAAGCGGCCAGTTCAACCGGGGTGTCGAGAAGATACTGCCTGCCTTCTTCCGTGGGGGTGCAAAAGCCCTGCGCTTCGCGTCTGAAGGTAATCTTACGCCACAACTGGCGGAGGTCAGAAACGCTGAATGGTACACGACTGGTAGATTGTTAGCCCAGACCGCAGGTTTCAGTTCCACTGAAGTTTCCGAAATCCAGAAGAAGAACTTCTTGTCTAAAAAGATCGTAGACAAAATAGAAAAGGATAAGGAAAAACTACTCCGGCGGTTGGACCTTATGCACGAACGGGTTCAGAACAACCCCACAGACGAGAACGAAGCTGCGTTTGACGACGTGCTAAGCAGGATTGATGACTACAACGTTAAGAATTATATGCTGCCTATAACCGGCGAAACCATAATCGACTCGCTGACAAGTAAGGCTGAAAACCGCGCAGAGGCGCTGGAAGGGCTTGTGGTAAATCCGAAGCTGTATCCGTACATAGCGGACATCGTCGAAAGAACCAGATTGGAATAAAAAACCCCCCTACCGTTAAGTAGGGGGGCAAGGGAGAACCAACCAACCACGAAGGAGCAACCTTCACGACCTATATAGGTCACATCCGCCAGACACGCAATCCCTTTATACCTTCTACGATAACCACTTTAGTAAGCACCTTTATCCGCAAGCGGTTTGTCGTAACAAGAAGTTCCCGTTTGGCTCGCACTGGGTCTAAGCATGGTATGAAAAAAGACCGCCCACGCTTGAACGCCTTCCAGTTTACGTCGTAGCTAACCTTCTCCACCTGCATCTGCAGCTTCCATATCAGCGGCCAAGGACGATAAGTCCGGGTGCGTCAGGTCCAACCATAGGCAATACACTGCGCCTGTTACTAGCTGCATACCCTTAGACAGCCGCTTATTGTGTACTTTGGTTAACATACCTTTGGCCTTCAGTTCTTTTATAGTTTCCTTGTAGTTGATCTGGTACTTGATGCAGTCATCCCTAAAGGGTTTGACGGCTATAAACATCATCTTGGTGTCGGGTTCCTGCCGGATCATAAGCTCGCCCTTGGGTTCCAAAGTCGGGGCAACATTCATACCAGTCCTTGCGTCTGCTGCATCTTTCACAATGACGCAGTTCTGTATATGACGGTTCAGGAACTCTGTTATGACCGCAGAAACGTCACTTATCGGGGGCGTCACGTCGTTCCGCAGGTCGTTCAACATCTCGTTGGTGGCCCACAGGTAGATGGCCTTCATGTCCCAGTCGATCAAACCAAGACGCTTAGCGATCCTACCCCCTGCAATATTCGCCGCCAGACCCGCAGACCAGATACGTTCACGCTGCGTCAACTTAAGTTCTTGGTCGATCTTGGCCTGAATAGACAGGGCGGTTGCCTTAGCTTCCTCTAGGTTCTTAATAACCCAGTCCATATAGATAAGGCCCGCGTGGCCGTAGTTCTCCATAAGCTGGTGGTCGAACATCTGCTTGGCAATGGCGGGGTCAATCGCGTTGGTGTAGTCGATCTTGTACTCCATCAGGCGCATCATCTCGCCGTCAGGGCTGCGTTTGCCCCCCTGCCCAGTAAGCTTTTCGTAGAAAGAAGCGTTGGAACTACAGACAGATATGCAAGCCCACGAAGTGAGGTTGACGCGCATTTCGTTCGCAGACTGCTTGAGGCGGTCCTTGCCGCGCCCTTGGGACATACAGTAGGCCAGTTCGGAGAACTCATTGGCGCTGGTGTTGGTCATCTCATCTACCGTGAACGGCAGGTTGTTCATGACCCCCAGACGCATGATCTTGGCGTTCATGGTATCCGCCTTGACCGCACAAAGCTGCTTGGGATGCCCGTAGACGCTGTTAATCATATGCAGCGTGGTGGTCTTGCCGGTACCGGAACGGGAGTTAATCAGGTTCAGGATGATGCCGCTTTGCCCCAAGAACTTCAGAAGGGGCGACCCAAACGCAGACAGGGCGGCAAAGGCGTTGGGCTCCATACCGGGCTTGCCGTACAGGGCGAAGACTTCCTTCCACTTCTCTAGACTACCGGAGGGGCCCATATTGGCGCTGAGCGCCTTCGTAACGGATGATGGGGGGCTATGATAGGTGCCGTCCGCGCTTATCTCCCTGTCTCCAACAATAAACTTACTGTCGTTGTCTGCCCAACCAAATTGTAATCTCATCTGCTCAGCCCTTCCTTTGCGTTGCATATAGTTAATTGCTACTATTAGGTAATCAATAAGCATATTGAATTGTTTTAGGGGGCACACCACGCCCCGTGCGGCGATTGTCTCACCTAGCAAAGCCTTGTTCATCACCACCTTGTTTGAGATAGTGAACTCCCTGATGCCGTCACAAGGGGTGTGCAGCCGCAAAACCACCACGTCGCCGTCTGTGGGGTCCTCCATACGCTTCACTACGTACAGGTCGTTGGCGTAGATAAAGACCGGGTCGGACTCTTGGTCCTTCTGTATGAGATAAATACCGCCGTTCTTTCCCCGCGCGTAGGGCGGTGGGTATTCGGGAATGATATAGGTTTTGCCCGATATGTACTCTTGGGCCTCCTCGACTACGACGCTGTCCTCTTCCGTAGCCATGACCAGTTCTTGGCCCAGCATGATCGGACCCGTGATCTTGTTCTTGAACGGGCACCCTTTGCAGCCGCCGGGGTTATTCCGCTCGAACACAACGCAAGAATGTGGGCCGCCGATGTGCTTAATCTTGTCTTCTGTAGCCCCGGGTTCGTAGTCAGGGTGCCCTGCCGATAGCTTGTGTATGGCCTTGTCCTTGTCTTTGCAGAACTTGGCTACCGATAGGGCATCAAACCACCGTACTTCAGACAGGTTCTCCCGCTCTTCGTAACAGGATAGTAACTGCTTGCATCCGCTGCCTTCCACGCTGCGGCGCATGATCTTGGAGAAGCTCTTGTCTATGTTGGCTTGCATAGACTTGGCGAAGTCGCTGACTTCACGCTTCGGCGCTTCGGGTTTTGGTTCCTTTTCCTCTACGCCAAGCAGCGCTTTGAATGCACCGAAGTCTACCGCGCTTCCTTCATGGAGAAGGGTCACTTCGGTGGGCGGGTCGTCCTTGAAGTTCAGGGTACCCGGGATGCGCAACACACGCGCAGCCTCAAAGACAGCCGGGTCCACGTAGAGATCATGGGTGTTGCAAAGCTCACGCAGCCTGTCAGCCACAGGCTCCCACTCTTCGCGGGTAACTTCTTCAGTCAGCGGCCAGTATACGTGTATGCCGCGCCCTGAGTTAACAAGGACCGGCTTGGGCATACCGACCAGCTTGCAGAACCGCTTTAATTCCTGCAGTCCCGTAGCTTGGTCGATATACCCATCCGGCCTCCCCGTCTTTTCGTTAACCTCGGCCTTGGCTTCCCCGCAGTCGATATCCAGCCAGAACGCCCTAAGCGCTTTGACGTTGTCCTTCTTGCGGCTACCTTCTTCTTTATACTTCGCAACGCCGAAGAATACGTTGCGCTTCTGCGCCATGAACTCGGCGGCTATAGTGTCTACTTCTTCCCTGCTCTGGGTAAACTTCTGTATTACCCCCTTGTCCTTGATCCCAATAACCGCAAACCACCCTTCGGTGGGCTGCACTGCGCTGAGGAGATCAAATTGAGACATGGGTGCTCATGCGGAGACTTGCGTCTCCGGCCACTAAGGGGTTTGTAGTACGTAGTTATTTAGAGTTGGTAATGCTGTCGTAGAAAGCAGTAAGCTTACGGGCTACCGTGGTGTTGGGTGTATGCGTCCCACAAAACCAGTTGTAAACCGTCTGCCTACTGACACCTAGCTTGGCGGCGACTAGGGACACGGGGATGTCGTTCTTCATACAAACCCTCCCTAACCGCACACCAAGCATACGTGTGTCGGCTTCCTTATTTAGCGTTATCAACCGTGCGCTGTAGCCATAGCTCATGGTTAATCGTCATCGCCCCAATCGTCGATGGTTTCAGCCATGCTCTTCTTAGGGGCAGGGGCTGCTTCCTGCTTCTTGGACGTACGCTTCGTAGGCGCTACTTCCACAGGGGCATCCAGCTCCACTTCATCCGGCTCATCGCTGCGCACGACCTTGGCCTTGGCCTTGACTTCCACAGCCGGGGGCTGCTTCTGGACCTTGTCGGTCTGCGCCACCGTAAGCACCGTGTACATCTTGGTCTCAGGCCGCGCTTGGGCCGCACGTACCAGTTCATACTCTTCGTCGGTAATCAGGCGCTGCGGGCTAAACTGCAGCTCCATGGTGTTAGCGTTAGCGTCGAAGCTGATATTGGTAACGACGTTGTCAATAACTTCGTTGTTGGCACCTAAGAACTTAACGTAGCCTTCGAACGGATGCACGTTACCGTCGCCCTTACCAAACAGCGACTTGGCCGGAACATTGAACTGGTACACTTCGCCAGACGGATCACCCGCCAGAAGCACAGCAATACGACGCTGGAAGCGGCAAGCACGACCACCATTCTCACCTGAGCCCTTAACATTCTGATCGCAGCTCATGCAGTTATTGCTCTGCGGGTTACCGGCTGCGGCCTCTGGCTTGTCACCAAGGTTAGACCAGCAGTCAGGCAGGGTCGCTTCTTTGTTCGGGTCGTACTTTTCCTTGTAGAAGGTACGCGACACGCTAGGCAGCGCACCAACCACAATTACGTTAATCTCGCTGCGCACAGCGTTACCAACTTGCTCACCGTTGATGATGCGCTTGAAGGTGCCGTTGGTGTTGGCCTGAATACGACGGAACGTCGTGCCCTTGCTGGAAAGGGATTTCGCCAGATCACTGAGTTCGCGCTGCCCTTGCGTAGCTACGCTTTTGTCTTTGAAGATTGCTAGATTAGACATGATGTCTCCTTACTTGCTCGATGCTTTGCGGACTCTGACTGTGTACCGGCTGTCTACCTGAAGTCCGATTGGTAGCAAGTCGGGGTTCTCTTCCAAGAACTGTTTCATATGCGTGGAGTGCACGCGGCGCTCCAGAAGGTGCACGGCGTCGTGCTCCTTGATGAAGTTGTACATATTCTCCCAGTCACTGACCCAGTAGCGGTTCGTAACTGTGCGGGAGATTGTGCCAGCGGTAGTGCGGATACTGTCGGCGTTCAGTGCGTTGCAGACGGAGATAAGCTGGTCGCTAATCTTGTCCTGCTCATCCTTAAGCACCTTGACCGCTGCTTCGTGTTTCTCTTCCAGATCGTAAATCTGTTCCCGCAGCTTGATGTACTGAACCACAAGCTGTTCGGTGTCTTCCTTTGGTGCGTCTACTATGTCAGTCACGGTTGCTCCTGTTTTATTTCTTTACACTGCCACTTCATAACTACCTTGGACTTCTCAATCCAGTAACGGCACGTGTGCATATGGAGTAGTTTCCACAGCTGCCCACACCGCCTACAGATAAAGACAGACTTTGACATAGTCAAGCTTCTTCAGCCAGCTCTTTGTAGTACAGGTCGATAATTTTTTCGTGGTTGTTAATGTTGGCCCGGAGCATCCGGTACAGCTTATCTTCTATCTCACTACCCTTGATGTGCACAATGGTCATCGGGTTGTGCTGGCCGGGGCGGTTGATGCGGGCATTTGCCTGCAGGTAAGTTTCTACAGAAGTCACCGGGGCATACCAGATGATGGTGTTCGCCGCCGTTAACGTCAATCCGTGGGATGCAGCCTGTGGCTGAATGAGCAGAACCTTGGGTTCTGGGTTGTTCTGGAAACGGGTAACGATATCTGCCCGCTTGTTCACCGACACGTCGCCGTTGATGATTTCGCTCTGTATGCCGTGCTTGTTCAGCAGGGTGTTGAGCGTATCTATAGTATGCTTGAAGGGTATGAACACCAACACCTTGTGGCTGGCCTCTTCGATCACCTCCAGCACGGCGTTCAGCCGGTTGCTAACGTCGAACTCCAGAACCTCTCCAGTATCCGTATAGACCGCACCTCCGCTGATCTGCAGCAGCTTGTTGATATTTACAGCAGCGTTGACAGCAGTAACTGATTCGCCGTCCGTGGTTACGCGCAGTTTCTCTTTGAGGAGGTGGTAGTACTTGGCTTGCTGGGGTGTCAGCGGGGCTTCGCGGTCTACGTGGGTTACGGGCGGCAGGTCTAGGCACTGGCTGCGTTCGAACCGGATGGCAGGTTGCAGCACTTGGTGAACCGTGGTTTGCGACCCCGGCTTGGCGACCCACTTAAACTGGGTGGCCTTGTACATAACTTGGTCACGGAAAGCGCCGTAGTACTTGGGCGTGTTGTCTGGGTTAACCAGCTTGGCTAGGCCGTAGGCATCCACGGGAGACTGCGCCGCCGGGGTACCCGTCAGCATCCACAGACCTTTGGCCTTAGCGACCACGTCCCGCAACACTTTCCAGCGGGTGGTTTGTGGGTTCTTGTAGGCGTTGGCCTCATCAACCACGATAAGATCAAACCCGCCGTTCATTATCTCTTCTTTGACAACAGCAACACCGTCGAAGTTAATGATGACGAACTGCGAACCAGCCGCGATAATTTTCTTGCGCTGCTTGGCATCCCCGTGGGCCACAGAACAGCTACGGTGCATGGCGAACTTGAACAGGTCCTGCTGCCACGCCGACTTCATGATGGACAGGGGGCAGATCACCAGCACACGGTTCACCTTGCCCTGTTTCATCAGATGGTCTGCGGCCCAGATAACGGACGCAGTCTTACCCGTACCCTGCTCATTGAAGCAGAACGCCTTGCGGCGGCGGGCCAAGAAGTCAGCAGTTTCCTTCTGGTGGGCAAACGGTTTGAACTTACCCGGCCAGTCGTAGGCAGTGAGGATGGTCATTTTTTCTTCGGCTTATTAGTCTTCACAGTGTGGTCTGAATTACGGGCGAACGAACGGTTGGCGCTGGCGCTCTTGACCCGCAGGTTACCAGTACTGTTGGTGCCGCCCTTGGACAGCGGCTTGGCGTGGTCCACGTCTTTGCCATCGCCCTTATGCACCTTGCCCTTCTTCATCATCAGGCGGCGGGCGGCGTTACGAGCCGCGCGTTTCTTCTTGACGGCTGGGGTGCCGTCATACTGTTCGTATTCTTTCTTGTACGGACGGGGTTTGTTTACGTAGGGCATTAGTTTCTCCTATCTCTTCCTATTATGTTCGCAGGTTACAACAGGACAGAACTTGCAGAGCGGCCCAGTCACGGGGTTCCACACGCCTGTCTTATGTGCAGTCTCCAGCCGGGTAAGCTCGGTGTCAAACACCGACAGACATTCCTTCTCCTTACCGGCATCGTAGTTCTTCTTGATAAACTCGTTAACGACTACGAAAGCCAGAGCAGACTTAATCCGCTTGACCTGTGGGAAGTGCAGGAACACCGCGCCAGCCAGCAAGTCCAACTGTTTGGTATCCGCATACCGGGTGTTCTTCCCGGTCTTGTAGTCAGCCAGCCACGCCTTGGCCCCGTTGATGATGAGCAGGTCGGCCACGCCACGCCACCACACATCCTTGGCAAAGAACTCGCAGGGTTCGTAGCCAGTATCCGTCTTCTTTACACCTAGCTTAATCTCGCAGTGCTTTTCGCCGGGGATGTTGTTGAACGCAGCTACCGTGTCTTCCACGAACTTGAACTTCGCTGGCACCGGGGTGCCGTCACGCACGTACTCCTCAGCAGCTTTGTGGACTTCCTGCCCGTAGATAGAAGCCGTGCCCCCTTCGTCCTGCACATCGCGGGATACCTTCAGGTGGTAGTATTTCTTCGGGCACTGATCGAAAGTCTTAATGCTACTGTAGGACCACGTAATCATCACATTTCTTCCAATACAATACGTACGAAATCATCACCCCAAATCTGGCACATACGGGTACGGCTCATGCCGCGCTCCGCGCTGTATTTTAGCAGCTTG
>Ga0222714_10005572_pt1 | contig 11934 bp, 17 predicted proteins | sample C33_3DmetaG_FD_165048 | JGI IMG/M metagenome (GOLD analysis project Ga0222714, IMG submission 165048) | Estuarine water microbial communities from San Francisco Bay, California, United States - C33_3D | ecosystem: Environmental > Aquatic > Marine > Unclassified | place: USA: California... | reverse complement strand
ACACCAACCTTCTTTGCAAACTTTGGACTGTGTGCCACTGCCCGCATGAATTTAGCCTGCCTTGCGCTTTTACTGGGCATCAGCGCTTTCCTATCTCTTCTACTTTGGCCTCAAGGCGCTCGAACGCTTTGTCGAACCGGTCACCCAGTCGCTCAACTACCGTGTTCATCTCGGCGCGTGTAATGTGCTCACGTGCAATTTCCTCACGTGTGCGGTTGAGCAGGATACCCAGCCGGTCCAGCTCGTCGAATTTACCCTTGAGCATAAAGCCCATAACCCCGACGATAGCTGTGAGTACGATGTTCCATATCATCATCTCCATGTCAGCAGTTCCACGCCCTCAACGATTTATTGATGCGGCTGTTCGGGTCTTTGGCAGTCTTCGCTGAAGTCAGTTTGGCCTTCATCCCCTTCATGCGCTTGCAGAAGGATTTACGCCGATTGGCGTCTTTCTTCGTTTTTGGGTTGGGTGCAGGCGGCTTAAGCCCCGGCTTGCCGGGATTAGCGCGATTATACGACGCGCGCCCCTTAGCGTTCAGGCCACCCTTTTTGGATTTGCCTTCTGCGCGTTGCCATGCCGGGGTCTTTGCCATTACACAAACCTTCCCTTGGTCTTACCCTTGGTAGCGCAGCCGTCAGCACGCTTGGACGCTGAGGAAACCTTGCCCCCTTTGGCAAAGCTGCCCTTTACCTTGATACCCGGCTTGCCGCCCTTTATGGCAGGGCGCACCGAAAAATCGGAAGTCGTCCTAGAGCTATGCGGGGGATTAAGGTTAGTAAGCCTATTTTCATCATAGGTATCGCCCCGAGGTGCCGAAGAAGCAGAAGACGCCGGAGGCCCTTGCATAGCGCCACCACCGGCTTTTTTGACAACTTTCTTATGCATTACGCGGCCTCCTTCTGTTCAGGGGCAATCATCGGGTAGAGGATGTCATTACCGAAGTTGCCGGTGTATTCCTGCACGCCCATGTGCCCGAGCGTAATAGTGGGGTCTATCCACACCTCGTAGCCCGCCTCGCGGGCACGGTCGCAGAACAAAAAGTCCTCGCCGATGTAGCCCTCGCGGGTTACCTTGAAGTCGAAAATGGCGCTGAGGTCTTTGCCTGCGCGCTTGTCCCAGTAGGTCCACTCAGGGTGGGCTTCTACCAAGTCCTCGAACACCTTGCGGTTTACCCACATGAAGGCAGTGGCCACATGCTCGGCACGGACCAGACCCATACGGTTCATGGTCAGCTCGTGGTTCTCATCATAGTCGAGGTTGGCGATGTAGACGGGGTTTACGTCACGAACGCGGGGTACCGCAGCGACTATACCCTTGCGAGTATCGGTACCCCACGCCATGAGCCGGAGGATGTCCTCCGGTTCAAAATTGATATCGCTGTCGATGAACAAGAGTTCGGTAGCGTCGGAGTCGAGGAAGTCCCTTACCAGCAGGTTGCGGGCGCGAGAAACCACTGAGCAGCCACAGATGGAGCCGATGTGAACATCAATGCCGTGCTGCGGTGCGATTTGTGTGAAGCGGGCAAGCGAAACTGCCAACTTCAAAGACACTTTGAAATCGTAAGCCGGAAGCGCAATGAAGATACTGCGACCGGCTAGATTGAACCCTTGTTCTTGCTGCATATGTCACCCATAGAAAATAGTGATGGAGGCGGTGTTGGTCACCGTACCATACAAGCCATTTTCTGCAAGGATGCCTTGGTCGGGCACTAGGAAGTACAACGAACCAGCATTAGAAGCAGTGGGGGTGTCTAGCGTAAGCAGTGTGCTGCCACCTTGGCCATCGGTAATCACAACCGAACCAACCGAAGCACCGCACACAGCGTAGATGCCCTTGATGCGAGTGCGGAAGCTCACGTTGGCATCCGTCTGAGTCTTGAATACACCTGTAGCAGTCAGAGGTTTGGTTACCTTGACGTCAGTTTGCATAGCCATAGGAAGGCCCTCCTATTGAGCTATTAACCAGCCGACAGGTTCAGGACACCCGAGTTCGACCATACGCGACCAGCTACGTTCGGGTCCGAAGTCGGGACGTTAGCAAGGCTAATAACCGTGCCGGTTGCGGTCAGGTTAGCAATGGTTGCACTCGCGCCATAGGTCGCGTTGGTGGTCACAGTGCCGGTCGAAGCGTTGACGGTGATAACCTGAAATCCGCCTTCAGAACGAACTGGACCCGAAAAAGTCGTGTTAGCCACTTATAATCTCCTGTGTAGTAGCACATCCCCACACCGTCTCTACTACGTCCGCTAGGCCGGTCGGTGCAGGTGATTTCACCTAGTGGCGTATATATACCACCAATTAGAAAAGAGGGGAAGCAGTTTCCCACTTCCCCTCCCCCGTCTCCTTAGGCAGCGCCTTCGGAAGACTCCTTATACCTAAAAACCCAGCCTTTGTAAGGCCCCCTCGTTAGGGGTTTGTTGGATTTGACTGCGCGGTTCACCGTAGGTGGTTTAAGCCCAAACGCTTCGCGCAGGGCTATAATGCTAGGAAACGCTGTAATCTCACCTGTAGGGCTAACAGCCTCTATAGCTTTACTGACCTTGGCCTTGAACGCATCCGACCGAGGTTTGCCGTAATTTGGATTGCCAGCACCCGATAGGGTCGCGCTTATCTTGGCCCTGACTTCTGCGGATTTGGGCTTACCGACCAAGAACTGCCGTATTTTCTCACGGGACTCGGGTGTATGCTTTTTACCTGTCCAGTTTTGGGCCGCTAATTGTTCGGGGGTGCGTTTCATACCCCAAGTAGGGCTTAATTCCCCAGACATACCGAGCGACGGTGCAGTAGCGTCAGTACCAATATTATAGCAGTAGTTCTCGCCTACGTGCTCCTTTAGCCAGCGGTTCTCTGCATCCAGTAGCAATGCCCTATCAGGAACCTCCTCTACTATGACAAACACAAACGCCTGCTCACCATATTTAAGCCAAGCGGCCTGTAGGTGGCGGTTGTTATGCCTGCCGTTGCGCAGTTCGGAAAAGTGACGGGTTTTGCGTTTGCGTAGGTTGACTGCACTACCGACGTAGAACTTGTTGTTTACCACATTGATGATTTTATAAATGCCTTGGTTCATAATTACCTCCTGAGTTTGAGGTACACGAACTAAACAAATAACACAAGGGGTAAAAAAGAGGGGGGCCGAAGCCCCCCTCTAATCCTCGGAAAACCGAGAGTTTTGTTAGGCAGCGCCTTCGCTACCGTACATTCCGAGAGGATCACTCCATCCAAAAGAATACCTCTCACGAGCCTTGTAACGGACGTTACCGGTGTCGAAGTCACCGTCCATGCTCGTAGCCATCGGCGTACGAACAAAGTGCTTCATGCCGTTGGGAACATCGGTGGTAAGGAACCACGCATCCGTGTCGGTCAAGAAGTGGTTAACGGTGTAGCCTTCCGGAATTGAACCGTTCGACTTCAGAGCGTTGATGTCGTTGTCAGCGGTGCTGACGCGCAGCTCGGTTTCGAGCAGGCGGGTTGCAACGAACATCAGGCTCGGCGGCACAATGAGCTTACGCGGCTTGGCAGCGATAAGCAGACCACGCTCGTCGGTCCAGCCAGCAATCTGAATGACCGCAGCCTCAAGCGAGGTTTCGTTGAGGTCAGCAGGAGTGCTGGGGATGTTCGAGTTGGTGCCACCCGAGACCAGCGGGTGCGAGGCCGAGAACAGCGGCTGACCGTCACCACCGGGGTAGTCCGTGTCGAAACCGTTGTTGAGGACCGCAGCAGCCTTGGTCTGCTTGGTGTATGCCATAGCGCGAGCGAGGGCCTTGGTGTAGCGCGACGACAACGAGTCATACAGGTTGTCTTCAATCGCTTCTTCCGTGAGCGAGAACCCGAGGGCAATCGTTTCGTGGTTGTAGCGAGCGGTGAAAACTTCCTGCGCGTTGTCGTAAGCGATAGCCGAGCCTTCGTTCTTAACCGGAGCAGCCGAGAAGCCCGACAGCTTGGTTTCTTCTTCGAAGGAACGCTCCGAGGTTTCAGTCTCGTAGATTTCCTTGTGCTCTTCGCCATAGCGGGCGTATTCCAGACCGAACAGGGCGTTCAGGCCGGGCAGAAGCTCCTTAAGAAGCTGTGCGCGTGAAATTGCCATTGGTCAGTCTCCTATTACACGCCGGTGGGGTTGAGATACTGGTGCATCCCTTGGTTCCACTTGACGATAACTTCGGTGTAAGAACCGGGGTTACCAGCAGGTGAAGTCTCGGGAACAGTGTCGATGATGCGTACCGGCCACGTTGAAGTGGTGTTGGTGGTAGCGCTGATAGCGACCTGCGAGTTACCAGTGATGGTGCTTCCAGAGTTCTGAACCAGAACGGCGTTGTTGCCAACCGCAGTGCGGGTGACGGTGCCGATGGTGGTGCTGCTGGAAACAACGGCGACTTTGAACAGAGCGTCCGGGTCGTCGAGGACATAAGCCTGAACGTCGGTGATGTTCGTGGTGCCCGGGTAGAACTGGCGGAAGGTCTTACCATACACCGGGTCGGTGTAGGTGCAACCAAGGAAAACGCCAACCGGGGTGGCCGCGTTCGTACCGGTGTCCTTACCGAGAGTACCGTCGCTGTTCAACTTGACGACGTCACCGTAGAAGATGGCAGTCGACGAGTTGGTAGCAATCGGCACCAAGCGGGTGGAACCGGCAAAAACCTGACCGCCAATCAAGTTGATTGGAAGAAGCCCGTAGGGGCTGCTAACAGAAGGATATGCCATTTATAAGCTCCTAGCTTATTTGCCTTTACCGAATGACGTCGTAGACCGTTTCTCGCGAAATAGTGGCATACGAGCGTCGCTTTCGCGCATGAAGTTGTTATCCACTGACTCCATCTGGGCCTGATTTTTCTGCGCAAAATACTCTTTACGCTGTTCCATCATTTCCTTCGGTGCCTTGCACAACAACAGTCCTGCGACTTCGATGTTGTCCTTGAAGCGGCTATCGGGGTCGACCATCATGCGAAACTTTGGTTGTTCCTCGATACGAACCGGCTCCCAACCTTCTCGTAGTTTGGACGAGATGTTGCGCGGGTCGTTCTGCCCCATAGTGGCCACGCGTACCCAGCGGTAAACGTAACCAGCCTCTTTGTCCGGTTCTGGCAGGGTCGAAGCCGGTTGCCATACTTTCGGACGTTCAGCTTCCGTACGCGACTGGCGCGGTGCGCGGGTCGGCTTTGCAGCTTCGCCGAGCAGTTCGTCCAGATTATCAAGCATATCACTCATATCAATTCTCCATCTTCATTACGGCTTGAGCATATTGCTCAGGTGTCAGACCTAGTTTCTTAGCTATCGCTAACTGGGACTGCTTAAGCACAATCTTCTTGGCAGACCGGCTTCGAGAAGCGGGAGCAACGACTGGAGCTGCTTTTGTTTCGCGTGCGGCAGGCTGCGGGGCCTCCACTTCATCCCCGAAATAATCGGGGAAACGACGGCGCATCGTTTTGTCGACTACGCCCCAATATTCGTCGGTGCCTGCAAATTGCGGGCCTCGTTCAGTAATGAGCTTCTGGTGAAGCCCAAGAGCCGATGCAGTCATCTCCGGGTCAGTGCCGTACCATGTGTTACGCTCTTGCCACGCAACGGTTTTAGCATCGAGCCGGGGCTGTTGCACCTGCTGTTGTAGGAGTTGTACCTCAGTCTCTGGTTCCTGTAAAGTAGGACGGTAATTATTTACCTGCTGGAGCTTATAGTTAGCCGCTGCCAACTTCTCCTGCGCATCAGCCATAGCGTCTGCATCACCAGACTCGTAAGCTTCCTTGAACTCGCGCTTGGCCGCAGCTGCCTCAAACTCGGCGTTCTGTTTATAGCTACCGAGTAGTGACTGCTCACCTTGCGATAAGGTCGATTTCAGGCGGCGATTTTCCTCCAGAAGGCGCTGCGCAGCAGCCAAAGCTTCAGCTTTTTCGCGTGCTTCACGTTCCTTCTCGCGGCGCTCGTCATGCCAGACCTTTTTCATCTGCTTGAGGCGCGTTTTTACCTTTTCGGAGTACTCCTCAAGCTCATCAGCTTCGAGTTCTTCCACCAACTCCTTAGGCATAGGCTCACGCCCACGGTCTTCCTCCGGAGTGTCGTCTTCAATCTCGATTTCAGGCTTATCTGGTTCGGAAACGGTGTTATTTTCGTCTTCTACTTCCCACTGGAAGTCATCATCGGGCTTCGTAGCCATCATTTTTCTCCTTTGTACGGTAAAATAACCGTTTTACGCACGGCTTATGCCGCGCGGGTCTTCCACAACACCCTCGACGCTGTCGTCGTTGATGATACGAAACTCACGACCGTGAATTTTCACCCTACTTCCCGCGTGCGGGCGCGTGAGGATGAAGTCACCTTCTTTGCACCAAGGTCCCGAAGGGAACCGGGTGGGGTCTTTGTATGCGTCGGGGCCAATTTTCAGCACCAGAAGCACCGGTGTCGTGAGTTCTTCATACTGCATGGTGATATCGGCCTTATAAACGCCGCCTTCGGTCTTGTTGTCGACCTCAGGAAGTGCACACAGCAGGCGATACCCTGACGGCTCGGGCAGCTGTTTTGCCTTCCGCTCGTCGGTATCGGGCAGCACAGTGGCTGCATCAGGGTTGTTGGGGTCAGACCCGAGAAAAAGCTCGGGGGTAGCGGGCAGAGTTTTGTCCTCTGTGTCAGTCATCGTCATGTTCCAATCGTTGGGCGGTTTCCATAAGAATGCCTTTAGCCGTCAGCAGGCCGCGATAGCGCCCGCATGCGAACTTATAGTCCCCGTGGTCTACGGCTTTACCGAGAGCGAGGTCTTCCTCGATTACCCGGCACTCCTCGTCGATTTTATCAGCGAGATATTTCAGTACGTCATTCATTCGCCCTCCTTAGGTGCTGTGTTTTCGGAAACGGGTTCTTGTGGTTGTGCCATCTGCGCGGTTTCGCGGGCAATCTCGATACCCATACGAAGCCCTGCTTCCTGCTGTTTTGCCGACAAGTTGGCCTTGTCTGTGGCAACTTTTGCGCCGACCTGTAGGCCAGCGATTTCCTTCTGCGCGGCGATGCGCTCTTTCTCGACCTCGATGCGGTCGTTCTTCTCTGCCGCCTCGACCATGAACTTCTTCTCCTTGAGTTCGAGTTCCTTGGCCTTGAGTTGAAGCTCTGCCTGCTGCATCTGCACGAGGGGGTCTTGGGCCATCTGCTGTGCCTGCTGCTGAGCAGCTTGCGCTTGGTTTTTCTGGAACAGCTGCGTTGCTGCTTGGGCTGCCAGACGCGACACGGCAATCTCGGTATCCTCGTCCATCTCCGCGTTTGGCGGGGGCAGCGGGACGCCAGCCTGCTCTTCAATCTGCTTGCGATACTCGAACGCAAGGTGTTCCTGAATGTGGGCTGCGGCTGCGGCCATTATAGCCTGTGCGTTCGGCGACTGGCCAACGAGCTGTGCCATCTGCGGGTCTTGTATAGCAGCCATATGGACTGTGATATGCGCCTGATGGTCCTGATACAGGAACGCCTTCACCGGCTTGCCGTTCAACAGGTCCATATTCTCGCTGACCGGGTCGCGCGGCTTCATGCTGTCGTCGTCCTTGAGCGGGACGAGCTTCTGGGCGTTCTTAATGCCCAGCACTTCGAGCATCTGCCGGTGCAGATAGGGCAGGTCGTAAATCTGCGGCGCGGTCTGCGCCAACTGGATAACTGCCTGATACTGCACAATCTTCTGCGCCATCGTAGCAGCGTTGGGGTCCGATACCGGAATAACCTCGACGAGGTCGTAGTCCGACTTCTTCGCCTTGCGGCCACCTTCTTCCGGCTCGTAGTTGTACTCGTCGGGGGTGTAGTCGCGGATGATGGCCTTGAGGAGCTGGAACTCCCGCTTCATCGCATAGTGCACGCGCGCCTGCACGGCGCTCATCATCTTCAACGTGCGTTCGAGAATAGCCAGCGTGGTACCCACCGGTGCCTGCGCCGACATATCCGACACCTTCATATCCGCCATACCGGCGAACTTGCGGCCTTCTTCGACGATTGTACCTAGCAGGCTATACAGAACGTTGCTCGGCTCTTTGTACGGCAGCGGCATGATGTTGTCGCGCATCGTACCCGACGCCACGTCGACGTCGCGCCATTCTGCCGGGCTTATTGGGGTGTCGTCGCCTTTAACGCGGAGGCCCTTAGTTTTGAAGCCGCCCGGGAGGTTAGATAGAGTACCAGCATCGACAAGCTGACGAATAAGGCTGGTACCAGACTTAGCAAAAGCACCGATAAGGTGAATAAGGCCAAAAGCATAGAAGCCAAATCCCGGCACATACGAGTAGTGTACGAAGTGATTGCGCTTAGTCTTTTTCTTATCATCGGGGTTCCAGTTGCGGCGAATGGCAAGCACGGTCTGTGTCGCCTTGTCGATTGTAACGACGTAAGGCAGGGCAATGTCACCATCCTCGTCGTCGCGATACTGGTCATCTTCGATAAGCAGGTTGACGTGCATTTCCAGCAGCTTGTACCGGTCGTCAGTCTCAGCGCGGAACCCTAGTCGCTCGGCGATAGCCTTCTCTACCTCATCGAGCGTATCGCTCGGCTCGCCCAGCTCGACATCACGGTAAAACCCTGAAGCCTGCAACTTGGCAAGCTCGTTCTCGGTCTTCCGCATTACATGGGTGACGCGTTCAGCGACTTCCAAACTGGACGCGCCATAGGGTACGACCACATCTTCCGCTGTGACGTACATGGAGACCTGACGACCGAGTGATGGGTCATAATAGACCTTCTTGAACGCATTACCTGCGAGGCCCAACCCCCACAGCATGCGCTCGTGCTCAGGGCGATATTCGACCATCACATCGGTCAACTGGTAATTCATATCCTCCTGCACGCGGCTTGCCGCATCGCGCTTCTCAGGAGTTTCTTTGCCGATTAATTGGGTCCGAACCGGCCCTTGTGCCGGGAACGTCTCCATCATGGTCTCGGCTTGGAACTTGACCACTGCTTCGCTCAGCAGCGGGTGGTGGACACCGCATGCACCGGGCCAAGGCTCGGTCCGGTCTTCGACCTTCATACCCAGCAGCTCAAGGCCGTCCACGTAGGTCTGTATCCAGTCTTTGCGACTGTTGATGTCGTCGTCGAACTCCCCGATGAGGTCGCCCGCCAACTGGGTCAGCACGCTCTCGTCGAGCGTTTCCGCGAGGTTCTCGTTGAAGTCGCCTTCTTCCTCTTCACCCGGTTCGAGGATTATTTCCAAGTCACCGGTCTCAAGGGTCACCCGCTCGGGGTCCTCAATCTCAATCTCCAACGCAGGCTCGTCATCCTGCATAGCAGCGGGGAGGCCCATCGGGGCTTGGCTAAGCGACTTGTCGATGTCCATTTACTTCGCTTTCTTACCCTTGACGGCCTTCACCGTCTTTTTCACGCCTTCGATTGCTACGCTAGTGGCACCGGTCACACCGCTCAGGGCTACCGCTACTTCTGCTACGTCTTCGGTGATATCGAGTACGTTCTTTTTCTTGGGGGGTGCAGGCGGGGGCGGAGGCGCGATCTTGACTTCCACCAACTCCAACTCATTGACATATTTGACTGCGTCATTGAACGGAACACCGGCTGCACGGGTCTCATTGAATGCAATGCGCTGCTCTGCGCGCCACTTGCGCCACTGGGTCTTCCCGATGGGAAAAAGAGCCTTCACGTCTGACATTAGTAGTACCCCCTATTCCGGTTTGACCTGAAATACTGGATTTCGTCCGGTTCGTCTAGCGTAGTAGACACATAGCCTCCACGACGGAACCTGTGCATCGCCATAGACACCGTATCGACATAGTCGTCGTGGCTACCCGCAGGAAATTCCGCCACTTCATCAATCACTTCTTCGGCCCACCGAGTTGCAGGTGCCCATACCCGTCCGGACGCGAATATATCCGCTACCGCATTTAGCCTCGAAATCTTGTCATTGCCTCTCGTTGGCGTAAATTCCTGCACAGGAATGCCCATAGCCCGCATCTCGTAAATCAAAGGCGCACCGGAAGCCTTTTTCTCGATGATGATGCTGTCCGGGTCCCAATCTTTATACTCCTCGATGGCTATCCGCTTCAGCTCCGGGAACTCCATGCGGTCCCGGAAGGCATTCAGCAGGATGATATTAGCTTGGTCGACGCCATTGTCGTCAGGGTGATGGAACACACCCCAAGTTGTACACGCCGAATAGTCGGCACGTTGTGTCTTCTCGAAGGCCGTATCCCAGCTCTGTAGTATAAAGTCACATTGCGGCGGGTTGTCGAACGGCCACTCCTGCCACCACTCTCTTTTGACAATAGCAGCACTCTCGGACACCGGGTTCTGCTGGTACTGCGCCATCCACTTGGAGTTAGGGACGTCGCGCTTGACCTTGAGCAGTTCTTCCAGCTGCCAGAACTCAGGCCATAGCGGCTTGTCGCTTGGTAAAATTGCTGGAAACTCAATAACTTCCCACTCGTCGAGGCTGTCGTTGGCAGCCGCATCCTTGAGTATCTGCCCGGTCAGGTCCCGCTTCGACCACCGCGTCATCACGATGACGATGGCACCACCCGGCTGGAGACGCTGACGAGGACCGGAGGTGTACCACTCGTAGGTCTTGTCGTAGATGTCGGGGTTTACTTCGGCCAGCGCCGCTTCCTGCTCCGAGTGCGGGTCGTCGATGATGAGCACGTCAGCACCCTTACCAGTCACCGCACCGCCGATACCGATAGCAAAATAGTCACCGCCCTTGTTGGTATTCCAACGTCCGGCAGCCTTACTGTCCGACGCCAACGCAAGCTCAGGGAAAATCGACTTATAGGCGTCCGTGTCGACGAGGTTACGCACTTTACGGCCAAAGCCTACAGCCAGCTCGGCTGTATGCGAACACTGGATGACCTTCTTATGCGGGAACTTGCCAAGGAACCACGCAGGCAGCAGGTAGCTCGCGAACTCCGACTTGGTATGGCGCGGAGGCATATTAATAATGAGGCGCTTGCACTCTCCCCTTGCCACGCGCTCGAACGCATCGGCCATCTTGGCATGGTGCCGCCCTGCGATGAATGTAGGCCAGACTTCTTGGACAAACTTCAAAAACTTGTCCTGCGAGAGCTTGCGCCGCTTAAGCTCCGACAACTTCTCAAGCTCGGCAAGCAGTATCTCCTGCTCATGCAGCGGTAGCTTGTGCAATATTTTGGGAATGTCCGTGAGGGAGATGGTCTGGGTGCTCATCCCTCATCGTCCTCCTCTCCCTCAACGATGGCGTCGAAGTCCACGCCTTCCTCATCCTCTATCTCTTCATAGTCCGCATCGACGATTGCAATGCCCAGCTCCTCGTCGAGGTCCATGCCTAGAGGCTTTATATCTATAATGTCTGCGTTCAGCAGGCGCTTGACGCGCTCCTTGATGGCACTTTCGAGCGCCTCGGGGCTATTATAGTTGATGTTAATCTCGCTACGCTCGGTGAACAGACCAATGTCCGAGTGCTTACCCAGCAGTTCAAGGGCCTTCAGTTCGTATTTGGTCTCACCGCAATCTGCTATCTCTAGCAGCTTATTGGTAATAGCGACGCGCACTTGAGCTGCATCGGCTGCCAGAGTACGCCCATATTCAGCCAAAAACCCACGCACAGCTGTTGCTGCGACAGGATTGCGCAGCGCTGATGCCTTCTTATCCTCAATAGCGCCCTTGATGAGCTTCTTCTCGCGCTCGAAGTCCATGTCGTCGACTTCCAGTGGCGCACCTAATTGTTCAAGCAGTTCTGCGGTCATCGCAGTGATGGATACCTCGTCCATGAAGGTCGCAGGTTTTTCCTCATCGGTGCTGTATGGCACCGGATGTTCGTCGGTAGGTTCGACTTTTATAACAGGCATGTGTGCAGCGTCCGGTTTGAGGGAGCAGAATTGCACCATACCCCTACGCTAGTAGGGAGGTCAAGGTACCATAGACGGGGGTGTTTCCTAAGCGCCGGGATAGCGGAGTATGGCTAGAAAAATGAAGGGGGGTGGGGGGTATCGTTTGTTG
>Ga0222714_10005571_pt1 | contig 11935 bp, 8 predicted proteins | sample C33_3DmetaG_FD_165048 | JGI IMG/M metagenome (GOLD analysis project Ga0222714, IMG submission 165048) | Estuarine water microbial communities from San Francisco Bay, California, United States - C33_3D | ecosystem: Environmental > Aquatic > Marine > Unclassified | place: USA: California... | reverse complement strand
CCAACGTCCCGTGGATCATCAACAATGGCGTCGACTGGTTCCGTCAGTTCGGCACCGAGAAGTCGCCGGGCTTTAAGGTCTTCGCGGTCTCCGGGCACGTCGAGCGCCCGGGAATCTACGAGGCGCCCCTCGGCATCACGATGGGCGAGTTGCTCGAGTACGCCGGTGGCGTGCGCGGGGGTGGTCCGGTGAAGTTCTGGCTTCCTGGCGGCTCGTCGGTGCCCATGCTCACCGCGGACTATCTCGACACCCCGCTCACGTACGAGGCGATGGTTGAGGCCGGTTCAATGCTCGGCACGGGCACTCCGATGGTCTTCAACAACACCATCAGTGTGGTGAAGTCCGTGACACGGTGGCTGGAGTTCTACAAGCACGAGTCGTGCGGCAAGTGCACGCCGTGTCGTGAGGGCACCTACTGGATCACCGGTCTGCTGGAGAAGTTCGAGGCTGGTCATGGCACCGATCCGGACATGGATCTGCTGAACGAGGTCTGCGGCCACATCATGGGTCGCTCCTTCTGCGCGCTCGGCGACGCAGCCGCGACACCTTTCCCGGCCGCGGTGAAGTACTTCCGGGATGAGTTCCAAACGGCGACGACAGTGCCGGTCGACGTGTCGTTCCCGCCGAGCGCGGGCTACGTGTTCGAAGGAGTGGCTGCCCGATGACCGTCGCACCCCAAGCCCCCGCGGGTGTGGAGCTGACCGACCCGAACTCGGTGATCGTCACCGTGGACGGGATCGCCGTGCGCGTTCCCAAGGGCGCCCTCGTGATTCGAGTCGCCGAGATGATGGGCATCGAGATCCCGCGCTTCTGCGACCATCCGCTGTTGGATCCGGTGGCGGCATGCCGCATGTGCCTGGTGGAGATCGAGGGGCAACCCAAGCCACAGCCCGCCTGCGCCATTCCGGTCACCGACGGCATGGTCATCCGGACCCAGCGCACCTCGGAGGTTGCGCAGGTGGCGCAAGAGGGTGTCATGGAGTTCCTCCTCCTCAACCACCCGCTCGACTGCCCCATCTGCGACAAGGGCGGTGAGTGCCCCCTACAGAACCAGGCGATGAGCGCGGGCAGCGGTGTGTCGCGGTTCGATCTGAAGAAGCGCACCTTCCCAAAGCCCATCAGCATTAGCGCCCAGGTTCTCCTGGATCGCGAGCGCTGCGTTTCGTGTGCCCGCTGTACGCGATTCGCCGACGAGATCGCCGGCGATCCGATGATCGAGTTGCTCGAGCGTGGCGCCAAGCAGCAGGTCGGCGTCGGACCCGACGAGCCCTTTGACTCCTACTACTCCGGCAACACGATTCAAATTTGCCCGGTGGGCGCGCTCACCAGTGCGGACTATCGCTTCCGCGCCCGTCCCTTCGACCTCGTGAGTACGCCGACCACCTGCGAGCATTGCGCGTCGGGCTGCTCGCTGCGCACCGATGTGCGCCGAGGTGTGATCACGCGACGCTTGGCCTGGGATGACCCGCAGGTCAATGAGGAGTGGAACTGCGACAAGGGCCGCTTCGCCTTCCGCTACACGACCGAGGGTCGCGTCGACTCACCGCTCGTGCGTGATGGCGGCGAGTTGCGCCCCGCCTCATGGCCCGAGGCGCTCGATCGTGCGGCGCGCGGGCTGGCCGAGGCTCGTGGTCGCGTGGGAGTTCTCACCGGCGGTCGCCTCACCCGTGAGGATGCGTACGCCTACGCGAAGTTCGCGCGGGTTGTCCTGGGGACAGACGACATCGACTTCCGCACCCGCGTCGCAAGCGATGAGGAGGCGGACTTCCTCGCGGCACATGTGGCCGGGAAGCCCATGGGGCCAACCTATGCAGACCTCGACGCCGCACCTGTAGTTCTGCTGGTGGGGCTTGAGCCCGAGGACGAGTCGCCGATCGTTCTGCTCCGCCTGCGCAAGGCAGCCCGCAAGTCGGGCACCTCAGTGGTGTCGATCTCGCCGGTTCGCACGCGCGGTATCGACAAGATGAACGCCCAGTGGTGGGCTTGCCGAGCCGGCGACGAAGCCTCGGTGCTTCGCCGCATTGGACAGGGTGAGGACACCCACCTTCTTGAGCAACTCCGCAGTGATGGAGCGGTCATTCTGGTCGGCGAGCGCATGGCTGCTGTCCCCGGCGCGCTCTCCCAGGTTGCTGCCTTGGCGGCGGATGCGGGTGCGCGGCTCGGGTGGGTGCCCCGTCGGGCCGGAGAGCGCGGAGCCGCGGACACAGGTGCCCTCGCGGGGCTGCTTCCCGGTGGACGTCCCATCACCAATGCGCAGGCTCGTGCCGAGGTGGCGCAGGTATGGGGCGTGGATCCGAACTCGCTGCCCGAGGGACCGGGTATGACCACGCAGGGCATGGTCAACGAAGTGCTCGCCGATCACGGGCGAGCAGAGAGCGATCAGGCCCGTCGCTTCGGTGCGCTGCTCGTGGCTGGTCTTCAACTTGCGGACGATCCTCGCGCCGACGATCTGCGCAAGGCTCTCGACGAAATTCCCTTCCTCGTGGCCCTTTCCACGCATCACAACGAGGTGACCGCGGCTGCCGATGTCGTGTTCCCCGTGGCCGTGGTCGCTGAGAAGGCCGGTTCGTTCACCGATTGGGAGGGCCGCACCAAAGCCTTCTCCGCGGCCATTCATGGCGCGCAGACGAGCACCGATGGTCGAGTTCTCGCCATGGTGGCCGACACCATGGGCGTGAGTTTTGGCACCGGCGACGTAAGCGCCCTGCGCAGCGAGTTGGACACCCTGGGATCCTGGCCTGGCGCACGCCCGGAGTTCGCGCCGCGCGACGCGGCCGAGGCGGCTGATCTCACCTTGGCGACCTGGCGCCTGCTTCTCGACGACGCCGCTCTCCAGGAGGGTGAACCGCACCTGGCCGCCACGGCTCGACCGACCGAAGCCCTGATGAGCGCGACCACCGCGCAAGAGCACGGGCTGGGCCAGGCCCGGAGCGTCGTCATCTCCACCGATCGCGGCTCCGTGGAACTGCCTTTGCGGCTCGCTGAGGTTGCCGCGGGCACCGTCTGGGTTCCCATGCACTCGGAAGGATCGGATGTACTCAGCCTGGGGGCAGCGCATGGCTCTCGCGTGCGAGTGAGCGGGGGTGCCGTATGAGCGAGATGGTGTTCAACGATCCCTGGTGGCTGATCATCCTGAAGGTCCTCGCGATCTTCGTCATGCTCGTCCTACTCACGCTGTTCACCATCTGGTGGGAGCGCCGAGTTGTTGGTCGCATGCAGAACCGCATCGGTCCCAATCGCGTGGGTCCCTTCGGTCTCCTGCAGTCCCTCATGGACGGCCTGAAGCTGGCGTTGAAGGAAGAGATCATCCCCAAGACGGCACATCGCGCCGTCTATTGGATCGCGCCGGTCATCTCCGCGACCATGGCATTCCTCGCCTTTGCGGTCATCCCATTCGGGCCGATGGTGTCGATCTTCGGTGTCGAGACCCCGCTGCAACTCACCGACTTCCCTGTCTCGGTCCTCTACGTCCTGGCGATCGCTTCCATCGGCATCTACGGCATCGTGCTTGCTGGCTGGTCATCGGGGTCGACGTACCCGCTGCTCGGTGGGTTGCGCTCCTCGGCGCAGATGATCTCCTACGAACTCGCCATGTCGATGTCCTTCGTGGCGGTCTTTCTCTATGCGGGCTCGATGTCGACCTCCGCCATCGTCGCCGCCCAGGAGCCCATCTGGTACGCCGTGATCCTGTTGCCGTCCTTCCTCATCTACGTGACGGCCATGGTGGGGGAGACCAACCGAGCTCCCTTCGACCTTCCCGAGGCCGAGGGTGAACTGGTGGGCGGATTCCACACGGAGTACTCGTCGCTGAAGTTCGCACTGTTCTTCCTCGCCGAGTACATCAACATGGTGACGGTCTCCGCGCTGGCCACGACCCTGTTCCTGGGCGGATGGCGTGCACCGTGGCCGATCTCGCTGTGGGAGAGCGCCAACACCGGCTGGTGGCCGCTGTTGTGGTGGCTCGTCAAGGTTCAGCTCTTCATCTTCGTGTTCATCTGGCTACGTGGCACGCTGCCACGGTTGCGCTACGACCAATTCATGCGCTTCGGCTGGAAGGTACTCATCCCGGCATCGCTGGTGTGGATCGTCGTGGTGGCTGCTGCTCGGGTCATCCGCAACGAGTACTCCGCATCGACGCAGGAACTTCTGCTCGTCGGTGCGGGGGCACTGGTGGTGATCGTCGTGGGCTCCTGGGTCGTTCAGATTCGCAGCGACCGCAAGGAGCAGCGTGAGATCGAGCGGGCCAAGGCGGAGATGAGGAAGCCCTTCGATCCCTATGAGGGTGGCTACCCCGTGCCGCCTCTTCCCGGTCAGGAGTTCACCTACTCCTCGCGCCGCTCGGCCGCCGGCGCCGTGGTCGCGGGAACGGTGACGAGCGAGGCGTCGCAGGGTGACGACGCGTCGGAGGAGAGTACCGATGCCTGAGTTGCCCGCCGCCGTTCGCGGATTTGGCGTGACCTTCGCGACGATGTTCAAGAAGGTCGTCACCGAGCAGTACCCCGAGCAGGCCGACCGCTTCCCCCCGAAGCCGCGCTTCCACGGGCGGCATCAGCTGAACCGCTGGCCCGACGGACTCGAGAAGTGCATCGGCTGCGAGTTGTGCGCCTGGGCCTGCCCGGCCGATGCCATCTTGGTCGAGGCGGCCGACAACACCGACGGGGAGCGCTTCTCGCCCGGCGAGCGCTACGGCCGCACCTACCAGATCAACTACCTGCGCTGTATCTTCTGCGGCCTGTGCATCGAGGCGTGCCCCACGCGGGCCCTCACCATGACCAACGAGTTCGAACTCGCCGACGACAACCGCGCGGACCTGATCTATGAGAAGTCCGACCTCCTCGCGCCGTTGCTGCCCGGCATGATCGCGCCACCGCATCCGATGGTGCCCGGCACGACTGATCGCAACTACTACGCCGGAGAGGTCACCGGTGCCGTGCCCGAGCAGGAGCCGCCCGGCGATGAAGGGCTCCTGCGGTTGACCGAGGGAGAGTCCGCGTGACTGAGACTGAGCCCAGTACCGCCGAGGCGATCGTGTTCTGGGTCTGCGCCATCTTCTCGGTGGCGGGGGCTCTGGGTTTGATCCTGTCGCGCCGCGCGGTGCACAGCGCCCTCTGGGTCGCGTTCACCATGATCAACCTCGCCGTTCTCTACCTTGCGAATGCGGCCCCGTTCCTCGGCATGGTGCAGATCATCGTCTACACCGGCGCCGTCATGATGCTCTTCCTCTTCGTCCTCATGGTGGTCGGCGTAGATTCCTCGGACTCCCTGGTCGAGACGCTGCGCGGTCAGCGAGTCGTGGGCATTTTGCTCGCCGTGGGCTTCGGCATCCTGCTGATCGTCGGTGTCGGTGGGGCGCTTTCCGGCATGCCCGCAGTTGGCCTCGATGCGGCCAACGCGGAGTACGGCGGCAATGTCGAGGGCATTGCTCGGTTGCTGTTCTCGGAGTACCTCCTCGCGTTTGAGGTCGTTGCTGCCCTCCTCATTAGTGCCGCGCTGGGAGCGCTGGTGCTGGCCCATCGGGAGCGCTGGGCACCCAAGCGCACCCAGCGTGAAATCTCCGAGGAGCGGATCCGCGAGGGCATTCACCCGACCCCGCTCCCGGCTCCCGGTGTCTACGCGCGACACAACGCGGTCGACACCCCCGGTCTGCTGCCGGACGGCTCGGTGGCGGAGATCTCCGTCCCGGGTCCGCTGCGCGCCCGCGGCGATCTGCGGCCGGTGGACACCGCGGCGTTGGCCGAGACCATCGCCCTGTCCGAAGGCGAGAACGTCCTCGGACCTCAGGACCACCCCGTCGCCGATGACCCCGGCACGTCTCCTGGGGAGCCGAAGTGAGCCCTGACCACTACATCCTGCTGTCGGTCGTGCTCTTCACGATCGGCACGATTGGGGTTCTCGTCCGACGCAACGCCATCGTGGTGTTCATGTCGATCGAACTCATGCTCAACTCGGCCAACCTCGCCTTCGTGGCGTTTGCGCGAATGCACGGCAACCTCGACGGCCAGGTGATCGCCTTCTTCGTCATGGTGGTGGCCGCCGCTGAAGTCGTTGTCGGCCTCGCCATCATCGTGGCGCTCTACCGTTCTCGTCGGTCGGCCTCGATCGACGAGCCAAATCTGCTCAAGTACTGAACACCGCCCCGCGGGGCATGACGCAAGGACGTGACGTGACGAAGAAGGAGGCGCCGTGATCGGGACCGGCGCAGCCGTGATGACGGATACCGCACCCGTCGTCGCTCCCTTGGCGGAGGCGACGGGTGTGTTCTCCTACCTATGGCTGCTCATCGCCCTCCCCCTATTCGGAGCGGCCGTCCTGCTGCTCGGTGGACGTCGCACGAATCGTTGGGGTCACCTCCTGGGGTCGACCACCGTGGTCCTCGCGGCCGTCTACGCCGTGATCCTGCTGGTCAACCTCATGGCCCGTCCTGAGGATGACCGCGCAATCGGACAAACCCTCTTCGAGTGGGTCTTCGTCGGAGGGTTCACCGCTCCCGCGGCCTTGCAGCTCGACCAGTTGTCCATGGTGTTTGTCCTACTCATCACCATCGTCGGCTCGCTGATCCACATCTACTCAATCGGCTACATGGATCACGATCCTGACCGCCGCAAGTTCTTCGGGTTCCTCAACCTGTTCGTGGCGGCGATGCTGCTGCTCGTCCTCGCCGACAACTATCTCCTGCTGTACGTCGGCTGGGAGGGTGTTGGCCTCGCGTCCTATCTGCTGATCGGCTTCTGGCAGTGGAAGCCGAGCGCTGCCGCCGCGGCAAAGAAGGCCTTCGTGATGAACCGCGTGGGCGATGTGGGCCTCAGCCTCGCGATCATGCTCATCTTCATCACGTTCGGCACAGTCACCTTCGATGAGGTCTTCACCGAAGCTGGGCAGGCCAGCGAGAGCACCCTCACGTGGATCGGCCTGCTGCTCTTGCTGGCTGCAGCCGGCAAGTCGGCCCAGTTCCCGCTCCAGGCCTGGTTGCTCGATGCCATGGAAGGCCCGACCCCGGTCTCGGCCCTCATCCACGCTGCCACAATGGTGACCGCCGGTGTCTACCTCATCGTCCGCAGCAATGCGATCTACGACGGCACGATCTTCGCGCTCACTACCGTACTGGTCATCGGTGTCATCACGATGTTCCTCGGCGCGATCATCGCCAGCGCGAAGGACGACATCAAGAAGTCTCTCGCCGGATCCACGATGAGCCAGATCGGCTACATGGTGCTCGCCGCGGGCCTCGGTCCCGTGGGATATGTCTTCGCCATCTTCCACCTGCTGACGCACGGAGTTTTCAAGGCCAACCTCTTCCTCGGTGCCGGATCGGTTATCCACGCGATGAAGGACCAGCAGGATATGCGCCGCTATGGCGCCCTCCGTGCGGTCATGATCATCACGTTCCTCAGTTTTGCCTCGGCCACCCTGGCGATCATGGGCATCCCGCCGTTCTCCGGATTCTGGTCCAAGGACTCGATCATTCACGCGGCCTTTGAGGTCAGCCTGGTGGCGGGTATCAGTGGCATGCTGGCCGCCGGCCTCACCGGCTTCTACATGACTCGTATGTTCACCATGACGTTCCTCGGCAAGGCGCGCTGGGAGGACGACCAGCATCCGCACGAGTCCAAGCCGGTGATGACGATCCCGCTCATCATCTTGGGCATCGGGTCGGCCTTCACCGGCATGGCGCTGCTCTTCTGGGGCGACATCGTGAGCTGGCTTACGCCGGTCACCGGGCTGCAGGAAAACGAACTGCCGTTGCCGACCATTGCCTACGAGGGCATGACCCTGGCCCTGGTGCTTATCGGCGCTGGCTGGGCCTATGCGATGTACCGCCGCGATGTCCCCATCGAGGCCCCCCAAGATGTCAACATCCTCACGAAGGCGGCACGCAATAGCATGTACGACGACGCCATCAACGACGTGCTCGTCGTTCAGCCCACCTACAGCGTGTCTCGCGCGTTCGTTGGCCTGGATAACAAGGGCATTGACGGTGTCGTGAACGGCCTCGCCGCCCTTGTTGGCGGTACGGGCGCCAAGCTGCGCCGCTGGCAGACCGGTTTTGCCCGGTCCTACGCCCTGGCGATGGTCGGCGGCGCCGTCTTGGTGGTCGTGGTGCTCGCGGTGGTGAGGCTCCCATGACAACGATCCCCTGGTTGACCATCCTTATGGTCGTGCCGCTCGTCGGCAGCCTGCTCATGATCTTCCTGCCCCGTGGCAACGCTCGTCTCATCAAGCAGACGGCCCTGGTCTTCGCTCTGGCGACCCTCGTGCTCACCATCGCCATGGGCCTGCAGTTCGACGGACAGTCCACCGCGGCGTTCCAGTTCACCGAGAGCTACGCCTGGATCCCGGCCTTCGGAATTTCCTACAGCGTCGGCGTCGATGGAATCGGTCTCGTGCTGGTGGCGCTGGCGGCCACGCTGGTGCCCGTCGTCATCCTCGCCGGGTGGCGGGATGTGCCCGACGAGTCGGCCAAGGGCTACTTCGCGCTCCTGCTCGTCCTCGACACCCTCATGATCGGCGTCTTTGCCGCGACCGACGTCTTCTTGTTCTACGTGTTGTTCGAGGTCATGCTCATCCCGATCTATTTCCTGATCGGACGCTACGGCGGCGCCAACCGCGCCTACGCGGCAGTCAAGTTCCTCATCTACAGCCTCGTCGGTGGCCTGCTGATGCTTGCGGCCCTTATCGGGCTGTACGTCGTGTCGGCGAACGAGTTGGGCCAGGGGACGTTTGACTTCGCCACCTTGGTGGGCCTCGACATCGACCCGAACACCCAGAAGGTGCTCTTCCTCGGCTTCTTCATCGCCTTCGCGATCAAGGCACCCCTGTGGCCGTTCCACACCTGGCTGCCCGACGCTGCCAAGGAGTCCACCCCGGCCACCGCCGTGCTTCTCATCGGCGTACTCGACAAGGTCGGCACCTTCGGCATGATCCGATATTTGCTGCCGATCTTCCCGGCTGCCTCAGAGTTCTACGCGCCACTCATCATCGCGTTGGCCGTCATCGGCATCATCTACGGCGCGCTTGTTGCCCTCGGCCAGACCGATATGAAGCGACTCTTCGCCTACAGTTCGATGTCGCACTTCGGCTTCATCGCCCTCGGCATCTTCGTCTTCACCTCCTGGGGAGCGAGCGGCTCGACGATCTACATGCTCGCCCACGGACTGTCGACCGCGGCCCTGTTCCTTGCCGCCGGTTTCCTCATGTCGCGGTCCGGCGGTTCGAGTGCGATCGCGGCCTACGGCGGTGTCAACAAGAAGGCACCGATCCTCGCCGGCTTCCTGCTGTTCGGCACGATGTCGTCCCTCGCGCTGCCGGGCCTGGCAAGCTTCGTCGGTGAGTTCCTCGTGCTGCTCGGCACGTTCGCCCGCTACATCGCGGTGGGTGTCATCGCCACCATTGGCATCGTGCTCACGGCCGCCTATGCGCTGCGGCTTTACCAGAAGGTGGCGACAGGTCCGGCGTCCCCAGCGGTGGAGGGAATCACCGATCTCAAGGGGCGCGAGGTCACCGCGCTTGCCCCGATCGTCCTGCTTACCATCGTGCTCGGTGTCTTCCCGGCGCCGGTGTTCAACGTCGTCAATCCTGCGGTTGAACGAACACTGGAGATCGTGGGAGTGACCGACCCACCCCCGGTGATCGGCGTGCAGGGGGGTGAGCAGTGAACACCGACATGTTGACCGCCCCTTCTGTGGACTACATGGCGATCCTGCCCCTCCTCATCGTTGCGGGGGCGGCCGTCATCGGCGTGATCGTCGAGACATTCGCACCGCGGGGTGCCCGCCGTACCATCCAGCTCTTCTTGGCCTTCGGATCACTAGTCGCGGCCTTCGTTGCGCTGGTGAGCGAAGCCGGTCTCCGTTCGCTCGAGGTTGAGGGCGCAATCGCCTTCGACGGGCCGGGCATGCTGCTCATGGGCCTCATCCTGCTCGCCTCTTTCGTTGCGGCCATGCTCATCGCGGAGCGGCAACTCGATCCTGCGGGTGACTCCTTCGCACCGAGGGCATCGGCACTGCCGGGCTCGCGCGATGAGCGTGAACTCACGGCGCGGGGCTACCTCCAGACCGAGGTCTGGCCGCTGTTCCTCTTCGCCGTCCTGGGCATGATGCTGTTCGTCATTTCGAACAACCTGCTCATGATGTTCATCTCGCTCGAGGTCATGTCGTTGCCGCTGTACCTGCTGGCCGGGATGGCGCGTCGCCGCCGCCTGCTATCGCAGGAGGCCGCGATGAAGTACTTCATCCTTGGTGCGTTCTCGTCCGCGTTCTTCCTCTTCGGCTCCGCTCTGGTCTACGGCTTCACCGGCAGCGTTGAGTTCGCGGCCATCTCCGACGCGCTCGCCGCCCAGCCCGGCCAGACCTATCTCGTCATCGGTGGCGTCGGACTCATTTCGGTCGGGCTGCTGTTCAAGATCGGCGCGGTGCCGTTCCACCAGTGGGTTCCGGACGTCTACCAGGGCTCGCCCTCGGCAGTGACCGCCTTCATGGCGGCCACCGTCAAGGTCGCAGCCTTCGGCGCGATCCTGCGGATCTTCTACGTCGCCTTCGGCGGCCTGCGCTGGGACTGGGAGATCCTGCTATGGATCATCGCCGGCCTCACGATGGTCGTGGGATCGATCGTGGCGGTGGTACAGACCGACATCAAGCGCATGATTGCGTACTCCTCGATCGCTCAGGCCGGCTTCATCCTCATGGGTGTGGCGTCCGCCACCCCGGAGGGCCTCGGCGCGTCGATCTTCTACCTCACCGCCTACGCCTTTACGACCCTCGGCATCTTCGCCGTGATCATGATCGTGCGGGACGGCAGCGGTGAGGCGGGTCGTCTGTCGCAGTGGGCGGGTCTGGGCCGGCGATCCCCTGTTGTCGGTGCCGCCTTCGCCATCTTCATGCTGTCGCTCGCAGGCATCCCGCTGACGAGTGGCTTCATCGCGAAGTTCGCGGTTTTCTCCTCGGCCCTCGCGGTCGACCAGGTGATCCCGGTGATCATCGCGGTGATCTCCAGCGTCATTGCCGCCTTCTTCTATGGCCGTGTCATCGTCATCATGTACTTCCGGGAACCGGAGTCTGATGGCGCCACCGTCACCGTCCCGTCGGCGTTCACAACCCTCGCCCTGGCCATTTCGGTGGCCGTGACAGTCCTCCTCGGCGTCCTGCCGCAACCGGTCCTCGACTTGATCGAGCAGGCCGGGGTCTTCATCCGATAGTCGAATGACATGACCATGTCCTCGGGCCGGCTACCCGACCTCGGTGTACTGGACCCGGCCCTTGCCGTGCGACTCACGGAGGGCATGGAGCGTGTGGAAGTCGGGCTGTTGGATGCGGTTCGCAGTGACTACCCCTTCGTGACCGAGGCCTCGCGCTACCTCGTCGAGGCTGGTGGCAAGCGGTTCCGGCCACTTCTGGTGCTCCTGGCGGCGGAGTTCGGTGACCCTGAGGCACCCGGTGTGGTGCCGTCGGCCGTGGTCGCTGAGCTGACGCACCTGGCAACGCTCTACCACGACGACGTCATGGATGAGGCGGACCTACGGCGCGGTGCCGCCTCGGCCAACGCGCGATGGGACAACAGCGTCGCGATCCTCACGGGCGACTTCCTCTTCGCTAAGTCGTCGGGCATCCTGGCCGATCTCGGGCCCGAGGCGGTGCGCATTCAAGCGCATACCTTCGAGCGTCTGTGCACCGGTCAGATTCGCGAGACCATCGGTCCTGAGGACGGGCTTGATCCGGTGGAGCACCACATCCAGGTCATCGCGGACAAGACCGCCTCACTTATCGCGACATCGGGCCGCTACGGGTCCCTCATGGCGGGTTGTGATGCCACGACGATCGAACTTCTGACGAATTTCGGCGAGCGCATCGGGATTGCCTTCCAGCTCGCCGATGACATCGTCGACATCACCAGCGACTCGCGGGATTCCGGCAAAGTTCCGGGCACCGACCTGCGTGAGGGG
>Ga0222714_10005569_pt1 | contig 11937 bp, 13 predicted proteins | sample C33_3DmetaG_FD_165048 | JGI IMG/M metagenome (GOLD analysis project Ga0222714, IMG submission 165048) | Estuarine water microbial communities from San Francisco Bay, California, United States - C33_3D | ecosystem: Environmental > Aquatic > Marine > Unclassified | place: USA: California... | reverse complement strand
AGCTTTGCCTGGAGTAGCGGATGTAACACTTAATTCAACGTCTGCCGTAGGCAGAGTATCTAATACAACCGTAAACGTACCTGTTCCGCCATTTTCAACTATGGTTATAGCGGATGTGCTTAATGTAATTCCTGCCATAAAAGAACGTTTATACAATAATACGATAAAATAAAATTATTTTTTTAGATGAATGGAATATAACGCATCGGAGCATTATCATATACGGTTACTTTAAATGTATCATTATATCCCTCTAAGTAGACAGTATCTCCGTTATATAAACTATTGCATCCGTATTCGTTTGTACAACTTTTTCCATTATGTGAGATGGGCAATTTGATACTGCGTTCTTTATCGTTCATACAGTAATATTGCCATTTATCGCGATTCGTGATTAGAGGTCGTCCCATCAAAGGTAAAATGGTAACACCATGTTTATTGTTAAGTGGTGTTAAGATGCCTACTTGTCGATATGTCTCGTCGACTCCTTGAGTAGGAACATTTACAGGGATATATCCGCGGATATCTCTTGCTGCAACGAGAAATCGTTCATCTTTTAGTGGGGGAGCATATGGGTCTCCCAACGTATCATGTGTGGGTGGTAGATTTGAATATCCATAGTTGGGTCGTAGTTGGGTCGTTTCTCTCTGGATGATTACTTGTTGATTTTTTTGAAAGTAATAGAATCCGATATATAATATGACGAATAAGATTATGATTATGATTCCGAATGTTATATTTTCAAAACAAATAATTCCAGGAGCGCATTTCTTGGTCATTTGTATTATATTATGAAATTAAAATAATATAATATGGTATTTTGTTGATTTATCCACCCATACCTTTTCCTAATGATTTTACCATGTCAGATAAACCGTTTAATTGAGACATATCGAATCCTTTTAACATACTCTTCGCGTTGTTCAACATGGGTTCTAACGATTTCATCGATTCTGCTAATTGTTTTTGTCTATCCATAAGTTGCATAGTATCTTTCGTTAAATTATTCATACCATCACCGCCGAGTAATTTTTCTAAATTACCATAAGACTCTTTTAAAGTAGCATCATAGTTTATGTCATCACCACCTCCAACTGCAGCATCATCATCTACACCTTCGAATTGTTCTTTATCTTTATCTGGTTTTTTATCCTTAGGTTTTGTATTATTGTTTGAATTACCTTCAACGAAATATTCAGTTGTTTTATTCATAGTAAGAACTAGATTGGTTGTAATCATTGCACTTAATAAAATAACTATCATATTTTTACTAAAGTAGCTTGTTAATAATCCTACTAATATAAATAAAATTACGGAATTAAAATCTTGTATAGTGAAATAACCTAACACATTTGTAATTGCAAAAAATAATGTGGCATACAATACATATTTGTTTGTTAAAAGCTGTGTAATAGATTTCGAGTTCATATTATTATATATATATTTCATAAGAAAATATAAATAATTAAATGTTGTTTAAAAATCGCAACAGATTACATTTTTGTTTTTCTTGTAACTCGTGTTCTTTTTGACCTAGACTTGGACCTAGACTTCGCATTCGACTTCGACTTCGACTTCTTTGAATTCATTCCATATTTTGAATTCATTCCATATTTTGAATTCATTCCATATTGCCATCCCCCGTTTCGTTTACGACGTCCACCACCACCAGGAGCAACACCGCCAGGACCAGGAGCAGGACCGCCAGGACCAATAGGTCCAGGAAGAACATCAAGTGGTTGTCCCACATACCTAACAGGTATACCGTCAGCAGCAGCATTAGCAGCAGCATTAGCAGCAGCAAAACCTGCGGCAGGTTGAGGATTAATTGGTCCAACAGGAGGAGCACTGTCGGTTATTAATTTATGTAATCTATCTACGTCATTACCGAGGTCTTGTATAGCAGTGCCCAATTCTCGTCCGCTACCATGAATAGCTTCTTCTTGTGTTCGTACAGCATCTAATAATGCAGTTAATGCTGCATCCGCAGCAGTCATATCAGGACCTTGTGCGTTCCTCGCTTCTTCACATACTCTTCTCGCTTCTTCTAATCCAGCTTTTGCTTCAAGGATTCTATTGAGCGTATTACGTATTATGCCTATTTGAGCCCTAACTGCATTAACAATACCTACCATCGTGACGTCTCTAGCTATGCGAGCCGTATTTTGAGTAGTAAGTGCTGTTAGACGGGCTTGTACCTGTTGTATTTTTGTAAGTAATGCTGCAGGGGTAATTGGAGCTGCTGCCATATATATATATATATATATCTACAATATTATATAAATCATGGTAAAATAGAATTTACTTATTTTTTATCGCCTAAAACTATCTATTTATTTGATTTCTTTGTTTTTCCTCCGCGCCGACGTTTTCGTGTTGTTCCGCCTCTCATTCTAAATATATCATCGTAATTACCTGTTTTTGTAATATTGTTTTCTGTATCATATTGTCTAAGTGATTCGATTGCATTTTCTTTTGTAAATTGTCTTGCTCCAGCATTTCGTTTTGTCTCATTTAAATAGTCTTTATTTTTCATTTTAGTTTGTAACATAGTAATATAGTTTTGGCGAGCATTTTTATTTCTATTTGGTTGTGCAGCAGCAATAGGAGCAGGAGCAGGAGCAACAACAGGAGCAGGAGCAACAACAGGAGCTGTTTGATTAGGAGCATTATCAACAACTGGTTCATTAGGAGCAATAACATTATTAGGAGCAATATCTAAAGGAGTATCTTCTTCAGCTTCAACATTTACTTCTTCTGGTTCAACATTTACTTCTTGTGGAGCTTCTTCTTGTGGAGCTTCTTCTTCTTGTGGTTCAACATTTACTTCTTGTTGAGCTTCAACATTTGCTTCTTCTTCTTGTGGAGCTTCTTCTTGTGGAGCTTCTTCTTGCTCTACATGAAGATCTTCAATATCCTGTTCAAGACCGTCTAATGCATCTGTTACAGTTGTTCCGTTTTCGTCAATAGCAGCCATATTCGCTTCTATACCTTGGGCAACTCCTTGAACAGCATCGATATGTCCGTTAAGTTCTTGTTGTAGTCTTTCAATTTCCGCTTGTTTTTCTTGTATATTTTGTTGCGATTCTTGTGTGATTTGGTCCTTTTGTTGAATTATCTCGTTTTTAGAGTTTCGTTCTTGTTCAATAGCAAGTTGTGCAGCAGCCTTTTCAGCATCATATTCTTGCTTTGTATCCGCTAATTGTTTAGCGCTGTTTTGAATATTCTGAGCCGATAATTGTAAGTCCTGTGTTAACTTATTATTTTGTTCACGTATTAATTGAACGGAAGCGATAAATTCTCTAATTACATTTAATTTTCCTTTAATACGTGTAATATGTTCAATATGTCCACTTTTAATTTCGGTTGTTTTTTGTACCATACCCATAATTTTGTCTGTCAACTCTTTTAATCTATCTGTAAATGACATTATATTATACAATATGATTTAATTTTCCAGATAATAAAACTAAATCATATTTATTCTTCTTCTACTACCAAATTATCAATATCATTTTTAAGCTTATTCATTTCTCGGAATAGTTTCTTTTGTTGTGTGTTTGCTTTTTTAATAGATTCTTCGGCGATACCTGTTTGATTCTTTAGATTGTCTAAATAATCGGATAAAACCGCCATTGAGCGATATTGTTCTTCTTTTATTTTCTTAATATACCGATAATGTGTCTTATAATCGTCATTTACACCGTTTAAAAACTTATTTTCACCAGATAGCTTTTGTACGTGTTTTGACTTGTTGTGTAATAATAATTTTTTGTTTTCTAATTCTAATTGTAAATTATTTAATAACTGATCTCTGATTGCAACATCCATTTATATAATTACGGGTGATATTTAAATATACAGATTTTTCGTAAAAAAAGGGTTTGTTTATGTAAGACGAGTTGCGTCTATATTATGTAAGACGAGTTGCGTCTATATTATGTAAGACGAGTTGCGTCTATATTTATGTGAGAAGTTGTTCATTTATTTTTGATGAACGTTCATGTATAGATTCATAGAACGATAATACTTTTTTATTTAACTTTATTTTGGATGGGTTGAATGATGTTAAATATAATCCATCAAGCGACCGCACTCGAGATAGAGCTACATATGTCTGCCCGCATGCGAAAATATCATTTCCAATATCGATTTCGGCGCGGTCCAACGTGGCGCCTTGTGATTTGTGTATAGTGATCGCCCAAGACAGCATGAGAGGAATCTGTTTTACGCCGATAGTTTTGATTCTTTCGCTTTGCCATGTATGTTGAGAAATGGTTCGTGTGATATTATTATTGAATTTTACGATCGGAAGACCAGATACTGTAAAATCTTCGACTATGCCTTGACTACCGTTACAAATATCATTATCCATATCTATATTCGCAATACACATAACTTGAGCTCCTTTTTTGAGTTGAATTGTATCATCACATGTAATATTTTTGGTTAAAAATTCATATTCAAAATTCTTTTCATTTTCTGTGAATATATCTTTATCACTAGTAATAATATTTCCATATTTGTCCGTAACATCACACACACATCGTTCTTTTCGGAATGTGTTTATTTCACCTGTTATTAAACTCATTTCACGTTTGTTGATTGCATCTACTTTGGCACGTGTGGGAGAAATAATCGTTGGCTTAATAATACTGGATGCCTCATATGTACGACCAACATAAGATTGTAATACATCGACGGTTGTCTTGGATATTTTGCCGCATCGAATTTGTGTTAAAATTTTAATATATTGCTGATCTGTTTGTCGAAAGATGGAGTCAAAAATAATTTGGTTTACGAATATTTCTTTCCATAATTCAGATTCGAAACAATACCGACATGTATCTGGTTCATTTATATCGCCAACAGGTGCAAGCTGATGAAAGTCTCCTGAGAAGATGAGTTGTATTCCGCCAAAATATTTAGTACTTGAACGGCATTTTTTAGCGATACTATTCAGAGCATGGAATAATTTATACGACATCATACTTACTTCATCTATGATTAAGATATCTACGTTTTTCCAATTCTTTCGCTTGAATTTATTTAATGATATGTCAATAGCCATTTTTTCGATTTCTCCGTTTCCAAGCCCGATTCCAGCCCAAGAATGTAGTGTTTTGGCATTGCATTGAAGTAATATACATGCACAACCTGTTAAGGCACATACGTTGCATGTTTTATGTGTTTGAGCGGCGTCTTTAACGATGATGCGAATAAGTTCTGATTTACCACATCCACCTGGTCCTGTGATGAATACGTTTTCGCCTCTCTTGTAACAATCGAATGCTTTTTGTTGCGATTCGGATAATTGCATCTGAGTTTTAATTGTTAATGTATTTATTTGTTGTAATAATAATCAATTTTTAATGTAATTCGAGAAATCTTTCAAGTAAAATGAGTTGAATGAACAATAATTAAATTAGCAGCTAATAACATAACATTAAAAATACATGAAATATTTAGGAGGAAAACAGCGTTTGGGTAAGCATCTAGCTCCTGTATTATTGGAAATATACGATACGAATCCTGATTTATCTGGATATATGGAGCCATTTTGCGGTTCGTTGGGCGTTTTGAAAAATATTGCTGCCGCCGAGGTTACCAAAAAAATACATGCAAATGATTATCATCCAGATCTCATTCAAATGTGGAAGGAGGTAAAGGCAGGTACATTTGAGTATCCCGACTCGATATCTGAAAAGGAGTATTTGGCGGCGAAAGAGTTGAAAAGTCCGGATGCATATAAAGCGTTTGTGGGATTTGGTATGAGTTTTGGTGGAAGATTTTTTGGGGCATATTCTCAGAAATATCTGAATGGGAAAAAGGAGGATTTTTGTAAAGAAATGGTGAATAGCTTACATCGTATTGCGCCCACATTAACACATGTCAAATTTACGAATAAAGATTATAAAAAATTAACACCGAAAAATATGTTAGTATATTGTGACCCACCATATGCAATTACGAAATTTCCAATAAAATATAGACGAGATACCAAGAAGTATGACGTGTTTGATAATGATGAATTCTGGGATGTAGTTCGTAAATGGAGTAAAAATAATATAGTCGTTGTTTCGGAGACGCATGCACCGAATGATTTTATAGAAATCTGGAATTTAGAGAGATATCGTAGTGCTGCACAGAGTAAAAAAACACGATTTAACGAAGAGTCTGACACAAAATCTGACACACACAACACCGAACGACTTTTTGTACATGAAAGCATCATAGAAAAAATACCGAATTAGTTAATAAGTTAAATAATAATTTGCTACTCTACACGTGATTATTTTTTTGTACACAGTTGGCTAGACTTGCAGCAGATTGCAATGTGATATGCCAATCCGCTGATGATATCTTCCTTTCCGCATTCGACACAGATATCATTCAACATACATGCTTCCTTGATATCGTTCATGTGCTTGTTACCGTAGTGACTACATAGTGATTGCTTGTTCTTGGCTTGGTATAGGCATCCATCATATGGGCAATTAGAATATACAATATTGTGCGTTGATGCAACATGATGATTCAAATGGGTTCGTGCCGCGAAGCGCTTGTCACAGTCTGAACAGGCGTATGGAAGCGGGTCTCTATCCAATTGTTCAGCATGCTTGCGAGACATGTGCATAGAGAATGTGGATGAATTCATACTCTTACATACCCAATCACATAACGGACATTTTCCGTATTCGTTGAGTGAGATTTTGTTTCCGGCAAAAACCTTACGTGGTCCGCTATGGGTTACGATTGTTGACATATTACGATGAGTTTTAGGCTCTTCTTCTCTTTTGATGCTTACTACTATCTAAAAAAACTGATTTCAATTTTTTTAGAATTGTTTACTATACCAAGTTGTTGAATGTTCTACATCACCTTCAAAATCGGTGGCACCATTAATATTTTTAGTATAATAATAGACGGCAATAGATTGTCTTGACATATTATTTGGTATATTTAGTGGTACTGGATGACCATGAATGCTGCTATTTGTGGTATTGAAAATGACACATCGATTCAAAATAGGGTTAATTTTTTTAATGCAAGTACGAGTATTTTTATCACATAACCATAAGCTACCATTATAACTTTCTTCCCATTCTGGGTTTAAATAAATTAATAAATTAATTCTTCTGTCTAATTTAACACCTTCAGCATTATAGTAGGAATTAAAATCGGTATGTAGGTGTAGATATCCATTATTTTTAATTCGATGAACTCCGCCTCCTCGCAAAGTAATATCATTTGTAATAATGTGTTGGATTCCTGTTAATTTTTCTAAATGTTGGATAAACTCGGGACTATTTAATTCAATAAATAATTCTTTTAAATAACTACTGTAATTATTAGAAAATGCATATTTATTATATTCATATGGACCGCGTGTTATGAATTTACTGGATGCTTCTGCATCAGTCAGATTATTCACGTTGGTTAAAATATCTGGTAATGTTTCTGTTTTTAAAAAATTATCAATAATAGTGTGAGGAAAAGGATACTGTTCATAATGAACATTCGATACATCTACGGCGACAAATTTCATAATATAACTATACTATGAATTTAATCTATATTTATGAACTTATTATTCTTTGAATGATATCATTTCGGATGTTTTCCCATTTTGAACTACCTCCTTTTCCACCCTTATGTGTGACTTGGTCTTCATGAATTCTGTAATAGAGTAATACTTCGTCCATATTATGGATGTATCCAAACATTTTTAACATACGCAATTCTAATTCGAAATCTTCTGCCATTTCACGTAATTCTTTGTTATAATTGCCGGCTTTCAATACAGAAGATTTTCGGTAACATACTGTCGGATGATTAATGAACCAGTGACTCTGTATTTTTTGATATTGTTCCCACGAGATCGATTCATGTTGCGTAATATTTACGATTTTATTGTTGTTTGTAAAACATTTTATTTGTCCACCACAAATATGTACATTCGGATTCGCTTTCATATACGTCAGTTGTTTGAGTATTCTATCAGGAATCATAATATCATCGCTATCCATTTTAATAATAATTTCATTACTACATAATTCAATACCCTTGTTTAGTGTGTATCCTATACCACAATTCGTATCATTTTCTTCGTATTTCAACGTTGTAAATCGCATCTTTGAAATATTATTATCTAATGTCTTCTTTAACAAAGTTGTATGTAATGCATCTGAACCATCATTTATCCAAACAATTTCTATATTGAAATGACCATTTTGATCCATAATAGATTGTAAACAATCGATAATATATTTAACTTTCGTGTTATAACTGGATATTAATATAGATACATTCTCTTGGCTAGGCTTGAATTCGGGTTTTAAATCAAGTGTATTCATGATATCATATTTGCCTTGAAATGTTGACCCCCATTCTTGAAACGCATAAATTTTCCCATGTGCTTTATATTCAATACCAGTTGCATGTATAGGTAAGAAGTAGTAACTTGGAAAGATGGTGATATCTTTATATAGACCTGTATTATATAATCGAGTTAATAACCCGGGTCCTACGGTGATCCATGCTCGCTTTCCGGTTTGTTGTACGTTAATATCATTATCTAATATCCATCGGACAGCGGCTTTCACTAATGGATGCTTTGGTGGAAATCCCATCGTTCCAGTTGCAATAAGTCCTGGTCGTGCTTCTTCATGTTCCCATCCAGCAAAGGCTTGTGTATTAAGTAAAATGTCATCGATAGGAGATACGCATAAAGAATCAGCATCTAAAAATACACCACCATAATGATATAATAATTCCCATCGCATGATATCTGCTTTACCATTTATTTCTTCCATATCATCTATTTTCTCTTGACATAAGAATTTGATATTTCTTTTTGAAATCTCCGTTTCATTCCATAATATATATTCCATGTGTTTATTTTGCGACTTCCATGTAGCCATATGTTTAGACGGTGCTGGTTTAGAACCAATCCATAATTGATGAATAATATGTGGTATCATGTTTATCGTATATATAATATGGTATATTTTGTTTTAAATTTATATAATATTAAAATATAAATGATAACATTTGTAACTTGTTGGTATGAATTACATTCCAAATATAATAAAGAACTGTATCAAAAATGGATAGATAATTTCTTGTCGAACCTAGAAATATGTAACCTGGTGATATATACGAATATCCAAAGTGTTGCTATGTTAAAAAAATATGAAAAGAAGAATAACATAAAGATAATATTATTGGAGTTAGACGAGTTATATAATTATAAATACAAAGATGATTGGATAATGAATCACGAGAGAAATCACACATTAAATACGAAAACATGCTGGGAGCTAAATATGTTATGGAATGAGAAGACACATTTCGTGGAAAAAGCATACATAAACAATCATTTTCAATCCGATTGGTACGGGTGGTGTGATATTGGTTATTTTAGAGGGCGTCCATGTGATACAAATCTAGAACAGATAAAACGATGGCCAAATCCAAATAAAATACGGGAATTAAACATGGACAAGATATATTATGGAAACGTGAACGGTAATATACAACGAACATATCAAATATATAAACAGATTCAGGACAAAAACGAAGTAGGATTACCGAGAATTCCTATTCCAACAGAGGAAATATTTATTGCTGCTGGGTTTTTCTTGATTTACAAGAACAATATTCGTTGGTGGAACAAAACCCACGACGATAAATTGCGATTGTATTTTGAGAATAAGTATTTAGTGAAAGATGATCAGATGATAGTTCTTAATAATATTGTAGAGAACATTCATAAAATACAGATTCAAGTTGAATTTACGGAAGGCAAGTTTGATAATTGGTTTATGTTTCAAAGAATATTATTATAAATTAATATATGAAAACTATATGACCATATTATGATATGTTATATAAATAGATATATGCAAGATGATTTCAATCCTAATACCCATTATAGCGAATGTTAGCACAAATAATGTTCTAACGATGTTGAACTCTATTATCAACCAGACTTATGTAGATTGGACGATATTGATAGGTATAAATGAAGATATTGAGATAGACTTTGATACAATCAAACCTGAACATGATGGGATATCCGTTTTATATACCCAATCACTTTCAAAATATGACATGTTACATTATCTGACAGACATGTCGACATCTGAATGGATTACCGTAGCTGAACCAGGTGATGTTTGGTATGAAAATAAACTAGAAAAGCAGATGATATATTCGGATAGATATGATGTCATAGGTAGTGCCTGTCGTTTTAATGGTTTACATAAAAATATATTGGGCGTATCGTGTTGTAAAATACGTGATGAACATTTCTTTCATGGAAACCCGTTTGTAATTAATTCTGCATTGATACGACGAACATTATGTAAATGGGAGCCTAAATATGATATTCATAGTGATTATAGACTTCTATCTAAGCTACAGTTATCGGGTGTTCAAATGTTTAATGTGAATGAGATATTGTTATATTGTAAGATGTTTGATACATGTAATAAATCGGAGGTATCGATGAAGAACGATATTTTAAACAAGTTGATACGAAAATTTAAAAAGAAAGTAAAGTAGAAAATGTTTGTATAATATATGACTCAAAATACTATACAAACTGTGATAGCCTATTATAATAATAGACATTTTTTAGATGTGTTGGAGAAATTTAACAAGAAAGATATGATATTCAGCATATATAATAAATCATCTCATGACATAAATGGAATACTAAGCGATTCTATTCGAGAGAACTCTCGGACTACATGTATTGAAAACAAGGGCAGAGAGGGCGATACGTATTTACATCACATCATAGAAAATTATGATAATCTAAGTGACTATACATTATTTATCCAAGATGATACAAATAATCATATTCAGAATATCGATGAATTTATTTGCATAACAAACCGTATTGTAGAGGAGGGTACGTTATTTTATCAATATGAAACTACCTGGAATGAGAATGGGATCATTACAAATAGACGAATTCGTGATGGGCGGTTACATTTGTCAACAATCAGTCAACCATATGCCATTAAACATGCATGTGCCGAATTACATATAAATTTGCCAGGCATCTATGTTACGCCGACATGTGCGTTTTTTATAGTTCATAAAAGCATAATACATCGACATAGCAAAAAGTTCTATCAAAATGTGAGGACGTGGCTTCTACAAAAAGACGAAAATGGATATATATTGGAACATATTTGGAAATTGATATTTGATAATATGAATACGGGTATAAAGAGTCGAAATTCAAATATGACGGAACTCATACGAGTAAACGCGGTAAAAACGATTATTAAATATCTGAAGAAATACAAGTCCATTCGGGTGGACATAAATCTATAGTATTTTTACGGATGCATGGTCCAAACCATGTTTGTGGATAGGAAACAATTTTTGTTGGATTCTGATTGAGATAGGCTCCCCACCAACTAAATGTGCTGTTTGCAATAATATTATGTTGACAAAGTGACATGAGAATCATTTCTTCGTAATCTGTGATATCTTTTTCGAGGAATTCAAAAAGGATTTGTGGAAACATCGTAGAGAGAAAACGGATGGATGTTAGTATTTCTTCTTTGTTAGTTTTCTCTCCAAAACAAATAATCTTAACTTTCTGGGAAGAGAAAGAATCGACGTTGTTCTTAATAAACTGTATAGAGTTTGAATAATAGTTTATATGTAAAATTGGATGAATATCTGCTCCTGCTTGTTTATAATCGCCTATTCTAAAATGCATCGATATATGTAGGGTATCTGTTGGCATATCATATTTTGAAAGTACTTGTTCTTTATATACATCTAAATTAAGTAATGAAAAAACGGATGATTTGTAGGTGTGAAAATATTTGTATGATTGAAAATATCCATTCAACATGATATTTGCTGGGTGATATGGAATTGGACAATAAGAATCCTCTTCAGCATACA
>Ga0222714_10005568_pt1 | contig 11937 bp, 8 predicted proteins | sample C33_3DmetaG_FD_165048 | JGI IMG/M metagenome (GOLD analysis project Ga0222714, IMG submission 165048) | Estuarine water microbial communities from San Francisco Bay, California, United States - C33_3D | ecosystem: Environmental > Aquatic > Marine > Unclassified | place: USA: California... | reverse complement strand
GGCTGCATCGGCCATGGTGGCTCGTCGAATTGGCGAAAAGGATCCAGATGGGGCCGCTCGAGCGACCTGGCAAGCGCTGGTATTGACGGTTGGTTTTGGGTTGCCCGCCGGTATTCTAGGGGTTATTTATACGCCAGAATTATTGAGTTTGATGGGGGCGACGGAAGAAGTGGTCCGCATCGGATCCGGGTATACGGCGGTGACGATGGGGACGAACCTGACGATTATTTTGCTGTTTCTGTTTAATGCAGTGTTCCGCGGCGCCGGCGACGCCGGCGCCGCCATGAAAGCTCTTTGGATCGCCAACTTGCTGAATATTGTGCTGGACCCCATGTTCATTTTTGGCTTCGGCCCCATTCCGGAAATGGGCGTGACCGGTGCTGCTGTGGCCACAACCATTGGTCGGACATTTGGTGTTGCCTATCAACTTTGGATCTTGTTTGGAGGTCGGAGCCGGCTGCGTCTCAAAAAAGAGCATCTTCGCATTGACGGGATCGTTTTACGCCGCGTTTTACGTATTTCTGGGCCGGGAATCCTTCAATATCTGGTTGGAACGGCGAGTTGGCTGGCCATGATGCGCATTATCGCCGATTTTGGAAGTGACGCTTTGGCTGGATACACCATCACTATTCGAATCATCATTTTTGCTTTGTTGCCCTCCTGGGGGATCAGCAATGCTGCCGCAACGCTGGTGGGGCAAAATCTTGGCGCAGGTCATCCTGATCGGGCCGAGAAATCGGTGTGGTACTGCACGGCTGTTGATGTGGTGTTTTTAAGTTTTATGGGTCTGATATTTTGGTGGAATGCCGAAACGGTGGTGCGCATTTTTGTCACATCTCCTGAGGCGATTCGGATAGGTGTGCAGAGTATGAAAATGCTAACAGCCATTTATCCCATTTGGGCAGTGGCTATGGTTGCCGTTCAGTCCTTCAATGGCGCAGGCGATACGACTACCCCAACATGGATCAATTTTTTCTCCCTGTGGATGGTGCAAGTGCCTCTAGCGCTCTTATTTGCGCACTATTTTGAGTTATCTACCGCCGGAGTGTTCGGCGCCATGATGATCGCCCAGTGTGTTGCCGCCGCGACTTCTGCTTATTTGTTTAAAAAAGGAAAATGGAAAACCATAAACGTATAAGTTTGGCCATCCAACAGGTTAGAGTGCCGCTTAGGTTGTTGGATGTACTTGAATCGTCCATGAACGGAGGAGGAGCGAAAATGTCGTCGTTAGTCGAAAGGTGGTCTAAACTAGCCCAGCTGCATCCCAACCAAAACGCCGAGAAATGCCTTCTTTTGAATGTGCCTGGGCGTATTGAAGTACTGGGGAAACATACGGACTATGCAGGGGGCTTTAGTTTAACCTGTGCTTCTTCTCGGTCGATGGCCTCGGTAGTGGCTACCCATGAGTCTCCATCCCTAATATTGATGGATGCCGCCCGAAATATTACGTTAGAGATTCCCTACCACGAGGTCGGTTTGGTGGAGGGCGCTTCGTGGGCAACGTATGCCAACACCGTCCTCGCGCGACTCATTCGCCATTTCGGAACGCCCAAAAATGGTGTTACCATTGTCCTCGAGAGCAATATTCCCAGTGCTGCCGGCCTTAGTTCTTCATCCGGGTTAATCATTACCCTTGCTTTGGGACTGTTGGGCAAAGGTAATTTCCCCATTCCAATCCCCGCACTAGACAGAGCGGCATTTGCTGGTTTTGCGGGGGCTATCGAAAGCGGAGCGCAGTTTGGTGACTGGGTGGGTGATGCTGGCGTGGGTACACGAGGCGGCTCACAGGATCATACGGCTATAGTTTGTTCGGTTGCCAGTCAATTGGGGCTGTTTTCGTATTTCCCCGTAGCCAAAGAACAGGCTGTCCCTTTTCCAGAATCCCTCACCTTTGTGATCGGTTCAAGTGGTGTTAAAGCCAGGAAAACGGGCGATGCGAAGGACGCTTACAACGATGCAAGTGACCGGGCACGGCACGTAGTTTCCAGTTGGAATAGGCTTCGCGAATCCTCCAAGGACCTTGTCACGCCCGCGCGAAACATGGGGGAGATGCTCCGAGACCCCGCTTTTGATCGGTCCCTTCTTCAGGCTCAACTGCAAAAAGAGGCGCAAGGAGCCTCCCTTTGGAATCGATTTCTCCAGTTTGAAAAAGAAACCGAATTCGTCATTCCCGGATTCATTCATCAAATTCACCAGCAAAATTGGAGCGGTCTGGGTGATTTTGTAGACGAATCCCAACACATGGCGGATGAATGGCTGGGCAACCAGGTTCCGGAAACCAACGCATTGGTATCCCTAGCACGCCAATCCGGTGCCTATGCCGCTAGCGGGTTTGGCGCAGGTTTTGGTGGGGCCGTTTGGGCATTAGTAGATACCGAGCATGCGGATTTCTTTCGCAAAACTTGGATGAAGCAATATGCCGTGGCTTTTCCAACCCGGAGTCAATATTTAGAGTTCTTTACCGATTTCCCCTCGCATGGCGTGACCATGCACGGTGAAACCGATTTTCCGCTCTAATCAAATTTCAGCTTCGGCCAAACTTTCCATAATCCAAACCCACCAAGGCATGCAATGCCGACCACCACGAGCGCGGCAACGGTTTGACCGTACAATAAGTAGCCGGTGGCAAAAAGAGCGCCGTAAATGGTTACCGAGCCAAAAACACAAGCCAAAATAGCCTGGGGCAAGTCCGAACCGTCCGAAGAGGTATCCGTTTTTAACGAGGATCGTACGGCCTTCCAACCCGGGCCACCCGGGCGAATGGTAGTGTAAAAACTTTCTAATTTGGCAGGATCGGTAGGCGACGTAACGAATGCAACGGCAACCCAAGCCAACGTTGTTATACCAACGCCTGCAAGGAGTTGCTGCCATCCTTCAAGACCTATGCCGTCGGTAAACGTGAATAACATAGCCACTACGAAAGAAACGATCATGGCGGTTAGTTCCGACGCGGCGTTGACCCGCCACCAGAACCAGCGCAAAATAAAAATTAGCCCTGTACCGGCCCCAATTTGCAATACGATATTGAATACCTGCAGGGCATTTTCCAAAAATAGAGCCAACGTGCATGCCACTACCATCAAGATTACCGTGGCCCAACGTCCAGCCCATACTTGCTGACCTTCGGTCGCAGTTGGATTAATAAAACGATGGTATAAATCGTTCACCACGATGGAAGAACCCCAGTTAACCTGCGAACTCATAGTCGACATATAGGCCGCCGCCAGCGATGTAACTACCAGTCCTAACAACCCGGCAGGCAAATACGTCAACATAGCAGGGTAGGCCAGGTCGTTCCGCACTACATGCTCGGGAACGTGCGGGAAGCGTTCGGCGATGGATGCGAGATCGGGAAATACAATCAATGAAGCTAAAGCCACCAGAATCCACGGCCACGGACGCAAAGAGTAATGCAAGATGTTAAATAACATCGCTGCTCCTGCTGCTTCTTTTTCATTCTTAGCGGAAAGCATGCGCTGCGCCAGATACCCGCCACCTCCAGGCTCAGCGCCTGGGTAGTAGGCGGCCCACCATTGAACCGCTAAGGGAATAACAAAAATGGGGATGATGTCGTCCATCGAAAGGTCCGAAAACGAAGGCAAAAACGACATAAACGGTTTCACATTGTCGTGCTGAATCAGCGTGCTTAGACCGCCAACTTCCGGCAGGTTGATAATGTAAATGGTTGCCCAAATGCTCCCAATCATGGCCATGGCAAACTGAACCATGTCGGTGAGCACCACGCCGCGTAGTCCGCCAAGGGCCGAATACACCATCGTAACGGTCGCAGCGACCACGACCGTCTCCACGGGTGTCCAACCCAGCATTACGGATCCAATTTTGATGGCCGCCAGCGTGACGGAAGCCATAATGATGATGTTGAATAAAATTCCGAGATAAACGGCCCTGAATCCTCTCAAAAACGCTGCAATAGGGCCTGAATACCGTATTTCGTAGAACTCAACATCGGTCAATACGCCGCTTCGGCGCCACAAACGGGCGTATAAAAATACCGTCAACATCCCAGTGAGCAGGAAAGCCCACCACGTCCAGTTCCCCGCAACGCCATTACCCCGAACAATGTCGGTTACCAAGTTGGGCGTATCGGTTGAAAACGTCGTCGCAACCATCGAAATGCCCAAAAACCACCATGGCATAGACTGTTCAGCCAGGAAGAACGATTTGAAACTCGTTCCAGATTTTTTGGAGACCGATAGTCCGATTACCAAAGAGACCACAAAAAATGCGGCCATTATCACCCAATCCAGTGTGGCGAGATGCATAATATTTCAGAGTAGATTGCGTTTGCGTTGGCTTTAATACCAACGGAATTGACAAGCGTGACAAAGGTAGGGTTTCTTGTTCGGACTTTAAAACAAAACGAAGTATTCTGTCCTTGACTTTGGGCCGTTCCTGACCTTATTTCATTGTCTTACGTGAACGTCGCCTTTTTAACCTGAAACGATCGAATTCTAATGGATAGAAGAAAATTTTTAATGGCAGGAGCCGTAGCAGGAGTGGGCGCAACGGTCGCTGCTCGGGAATCAATCGCTGCAGAAATTAAGAAGAAGGCAACGCCTAAAGCGGGCAGCAAAAAATCGAATACGGTCCGCATTGGATTTATTGGAATTGGTGAACGCGGAAGAAATCACCTAAACATTCTCCTCAGAAGGGACGATTGCGAAGTAACCGCCATTTGCGATATCGACCCGGATGCGATTGCACGCTCACAGAAGATGATCACTGACTTCGGCAAAAAAGAAGCAGCGGTATATACAGGCGACGAACATGCCTACGAGAAAATGCTAGAGCGCGACGATATTGACGGTGTTTTTATCGCCACACCATGGCTTTGGCACACCAAAATGGCTGTTGCTTGTATGAAGGCAGGCAAATATGCCGGAGTGGAAGTTTCAGCCGCCAACACGATTGAAGAATGTTGGGACTTGGTAAACACGTACGAAGAAACAGGCGTTCCGTGCATGATTCTAGAGAACGTGTGTTACCGCCGCGACGTCATGGCCATCCTGAATATGGTCCGGCAAGACCTGTTTGGTGAGATGATCCACCTCGAATGCGGCTACCAACACGATCTAAGGGAAGTCAAGTTCAACAACGGCAAACAACCGTATGGTGGCGGTGTTGAGTTTGGCGAAAAAGGCTATTCTGAAGCCAAATGGCGCACTTTGCACTCGGTTCATCGCAACGGAGATTTGTATCCGACCCACGGAGTCGGCCCCGTGGCGGTCTACACCAATATTAATCGTGGAAACCGGTTCGTTTCCCTTACCTCAACGGCCTCAAAAGGACGTGGTCTACACGATTACATCGTTAAACAAGCGGGACGCGACCACCCGAATGCAAAGGTCAAATTCAAATTGGGCGACGTAATCACCACGGTGATTCGCACGCAAAACGATGAATCCATTATTGTGAGTCACGATACCAATTTGCCTCGTCCATACTCCCTTGGGTTTAGGGTTCAAGGATCCGAAGGCATCTGGATGGACGTGAATCAGTCGCTTTACATTCAAGGCGTTAGCAAACGGGCGCATGCCTGGGAACCCGCTGCGCCGTATTTGGAGCAATACGACCATCCACTATGGAAAAAATACGCCGATAGGGCCACAGGATCGGGTCACGGTGGCATGGACTTTTTTGTGGATCACGCGTTTATTGAATCCATCAAACGAGGCGTAGATACACCGCTTGATGCCTACGATGCAGCCGCATGGAGCGCGATTTCGCCCTTGTCGGAAGCATCGATTTCAGCCGGCAATGCGCCGCAGGCCTTCCCTGACTTTACGCGCGGCCAATGGATGAACCGCAAACCCGTATTTGCCCTAGGAGACGATTATTGATCGAAGCTGGTAGGGCTCCATCTATAGCATTTGTATTGGAAACGTTGCGCAAACCCGGCACCGTCTGGCTGGACGCGTCCTTGGACCCACGCCAGGAATCAACAGGCGACCGGCCAGTAGGCTCGGCGTCCTACCTGTTTCACGATCCAATCGACGAAATCGTAGCTTGGGATCTAGATGACGTAGGCGCAGCGCTGTTGCGGCTCGATTCATCCGTAAAAAAGGGGCTTTTTGTAGCTGGATACGTGGCCTACGAAGCGGGCCTGGCGTTTGAAAAACCTTCCAGCGACCTTTCTGCGCCGCCGGACTTCGAATATCCCTTGGTTTGGTTCGGGGTGTATACAAGTCGGCAAACGGTTTCTGGGCCTCTTTTCGACGTGACCCTTCCAAGCTCTCCAGCACCTACCGAAGGCGAAATCGAGGGCTTGAAAGATCTTGATTCCCCCGAACACTTCGAAAATGCCGTCAGCGCAATTCGCGATTTGATTGCCGAAGGGGACGTATACCAAATAAACATGACCACCCGATTTCGTGGCGAACTAAAAGGGTCGGCACTGGACTTGTATTCTAAGCTCAGAGCCCGCCAGTCCGTGAAGTATGGGGCTTTTTTGAACACACAGTGGGGCCAATTTCTTTCGTTTTCGCCCGAATTGTTCTTTGAACGCAAAGGAAACCGGATCACAACCAGGCCCATGAAGGGCACCGCTCCAAGGGGTGGAACGCCCGACTTGGACAGGAAAATGGCCTCGTGGCTACAAAACGATCCCAAAAACAGGGCTGAAAACCTGATGATTGTGGATTTGCTGCGCAACGACCTGTCCAAAATCTGCGAAGTTGGTTCGGTTCAGGTACCACAGTTGTTCGAAGTGGAAAGCCTTTCAACCGTACATCAGATGTCGAGTGAGGTGGTCGGAGAATTGCGCCCAAATGTAGGTCTGGAAGAAATATTGCGTTCCCTGTTTCCATGCGGATCCATCACCGGCGCTCCCAAAATCAGGGCCATGCAGCGGATTGGCGAACTGGAATCGAGGCCAAGAGGCATTTACTGCGGCGCCATCGGATTCGCCGGTCCTGATCCCGATTCTCCCAAAAAGTCGACTTCCGCCACCTTTTCGGTTGCCATCCGAACCGCATCCGTCCAAGGCAACCAATTTACCTATGGAGCAGGAGGGGGTATTGTTTGGGACTCTGTGCCTGCCGATGAAAGGGAAGAAGCCTATTTAAAAACACGCTTTTTAACCGATGTTGAACGGCCACAAATTGAATTAATCGAGACCATGAAGTGGTCAAATGGAATCGAATGGCTCGATTTTCATCTGGATCGCCTCAGAGATTCCGCAAAGCAACTCGGTTATGAGTGGGATGAGTCAAAAGTCGTGGCCGCAATTAACGCATACACCAAATCGTTGCTCCAAGGCGAAGTAGTTCGATTAAGACTCACCATGGACGCTAAAGGCACGGTCAAAATGACCTCAAAATCGTGGTCACTGCCAATCTCACCGCTTAAAATTGGGCTCTCAACCCAAAGAGTCGCATCGACTTACCCACTTTTGCAGCACAAAACAACAGATCGCGGCGCTTACAATCGCGCTCTCGCCGAAGCACACGCCAAAGGATGGTTTGACGCCTTTCTCACCAACGAACGAGGCGAAATCACCGAAGGGGCTATAACCAACATTTTCATCCAAAAAGACGGCTTTTGGATCACTCCACCACTGCCATCAGGGTTACTTCCAGGAGTGGGCCGCCGCGTATTTATGCTCAAAAATGGCGCACGAGAACGCAAACTTACCGTTCAAGACCTCCAGCGAGCCGACAAAATCGTAGTCACCAATGCTTTGATCGGCGCTTTAGAAGCTGAGTGGTGCGGCTAAAGCAATGGCTTAAAGCCAGTCCGTTTTAACCTTACCTTTAATCGGGCCGCTTCGCAAATTAAGCCAAACGGCTTAATGGACTAAGCCAAGTGGCGCAAAATGGCAACTAACAACAAAAGCGAATTCAAGTATTTGGACTGGGATTTACCTACGGCAGCCAATAAAGTAACCGAAGGATTCCCAACCCAAACGTTAAAAGATGTCCGAGAAATTTTAAATCTCTCCAAACGGGAGTTCGCTGACATCATTCAGATATCCGAGAGAACGCTTTCACGTCGGCAAAAGGAATCGGTTTTGCCGACGGATGAATCGGATAGGGTATTTCGCATTGCAAGGCTAGTGGCGTTTGCAAAGGTCGTCCTTGGTTCGGAGGAAGAGGCTAGGGAATGGATGAAAGAACCAAACTTTGCTTTGGGAAACTGTACTCCACTTCAATTGGCTAAAACCGATCCAGGCGCAGAACTCGTCGAGCAACTTTTAGGCAGAATTGACCACGGAATCCCTGTCTAAATCGCGAAAATGAAAGTAAAAGCCTGGCGCATATCCAACAAACGGCACGCTGACTCGCTTTTTTCGGGCGTTGGAGCAGAGTTGTATGGTGGGCGATTTAATAGCACAGGTAAAAAAGTGATTTACACTTCTGGTTCGCTCTCCCTTGCCATGTTGGAATTGGTCGTTCAAGGAAATAAAAAAGATCGCTTCACTGGACTAGTTGGAGCCACGGCCACTTTTGACCAAATAGACGTCCTTTGTTTGGAAGCTGGTGGTCTTCGAAAAAAGTGGAGTTCAAGGCCGCTGGGAGCAGCTTCTCAAAAAATAGGTGACAATTGGCTTGAAAATGGGACATCGCTGGTCCTCCGAGTGCCAAGTGTGATCGTTCCAACCGAATATCACTATCTCATTAACCCGCTTCATCCCCGTTTTAAATCCATCGTTTTTGGCGAAGTTGAAGAAAACGTTTTTGATGCGCGGTTGAGTTAAGCGATCGAAAAGGATTTGTTCAACTCATTGAAAACCCGAAAACAGTGCTTCAATCCTTCTTCCGCCCTGTAAAATGAGTCATTACGGAATTAATACCGAAGAAATCAGCTATGACGTCGAACCAAGCAGGCGGCAGCAAGCGCATAGGAAATACGGTATAAACGAACCACGGCATAATCACCCGCGCACGCTTGCGCACAATAGCCTTAAAAATCCTCTCAGCTACATATTCCGGCTTCAAAATGGGCAGCAGGAACGGAAAACGTGTGCGAACGCCATCAAACATGCCTGTTCGGATGAAAAAGGGCGCTACCAAAGTGGTCTTTATGTTTACACCTGCAGCGCGAAGTTCTCCTCGAAGGGATTCGAGCGTGCCCACGGCAGCAAATTTGCTCGAAGAATAGGCGCTCAGCTGAGGCGCCCCAATAAATCCGCCGGCTGATGCAACCGTCACAATGTGACCTTGATTACGCTTCGTCATCGAAGGCAGCACCTCCTGGATCGTATAGAAATGAGAAATGGCATTTATAGCAAACGTCTGCTCAATCTGCGCCTGACTTTGATCTTGAAAAAAAATACCGTGCACAATCCCAGCATTATTTACCAACACATCAATATGGTCGCACCGAGACAAAACCTTCCGGAACGCTTCAGAAATGGACGTTTTTGAGCTCAAGTCACACAATACACCGTGAACGCGTCCGCCACTTTCTTCTCGCAACCGCCCCAGTCCCAATTCATCAATATCTAAGGCGAAAACGATGTCACCGGAAGCGTCGAATTTTAGCGCCAATAATTTCCCTATACCGCTTGCTGCGCCGGTGATAACGATTACTTTTTGTCGGCTATTCATAGGGATTAAAGACGTTTTTCCATGTGCATCGAGCCAGTAGTCTCGGTGACGAGTGAATGGTACAAGGTACGCTGTCGGGTCAATAAGGGATTCCCCTACGATCAATTCTCGGCAGGTGCCTAAATTCTTGCTTAGTTTTAACGACCACCATCAGCAAATGATTTCTGGTTGGACCCCGAAAAGATCGGGTAATCCAAATTAACTAGCTATACCGATTCCATGGACACTCTTTATCCTGTACCCGCGAAATTTGCAGAACGAGCTTGGCTTGGCTCCATTCAGGAATACCAATCGATGTACGATAAATCCATTTCTGATCCAGATGCTTTTTGGACCGAAATGGCTGCACGAATAGACTGGATGGAGCCGTTTACAAAGGTTAAAGACGTTTCATTTGCCAAAAACGACGTGCATATTCGGTGGTTTGAGGGGGGAAAGACCAATGCCAGTTACAATTGTATCGATCGGCATTTGCCCACTCGGGCTCATCAGACGGCGTTAATTTTTGAGCCAGATAGCCCGGATGAAGCAGCTCGCCATATTACCTATGCGCGCCTGCACGAAGAAGTAAGCCGACTCGCAAATGTGCTGAAAAAACACGGCGTCAAAAAAGGGGATCGGGTCACCATTTATTTGCCTATGATTCCCGAGGCTGCCTACGCGATGTTGGCTTGCGCTCGAATCGGTGCCATTCATTCGGTTGTATTTGGTGGGTTTAGCCCGGATTCGTTGGCAAACCGGATCGTGGATTGCGAATCAACCATTCTTATTACAGCGGATGAATCGCTTCGTTCAGGAAAGTTTGTACCCCTTAAAGTCAACGTCGACAAGGCTTTAGAGCAATGCCCGGGTGTGAAAACCACCTTGGTCGTGCAGCGTTCAGGCCGTGAAGTGCCGATGACTAAAGGAAGAGACTATTGGATGCATGACGAGCTCAAAAGTGTCTCTCCGATTTGTGCTGCTGAACCCATGGATTCGGAAGATCCTTTATTCATTTTGTATACCAGCGGTTCAACTGGAAAGCCTAAAGGCGTGTTGCATACCACAGCCGGGTACCTCGTTTACACCTCTTTGACTCATCAGTATGTATTTGACTATCACGATGGCGATGTTTTCTGGTGTACGGCCGATGTGGGATGGATCACTGGTCACAGTTATATGGTGTACGGACCGCTGTTAAACGGCGCCACCCAAGTATTTTTTGAGGGCGTGCCAACTTATCCAGACGCCTCTCGTTTCTGGAAAGTGGTCGACAAACACCAAGTCACCCAATTTTATACCGCTCCAACGGCTATCCGCGCGTTGATGCAACAAGGGGAATCCTTCGTAAAAGGCACTTCGCGTAAGTCGTTGAAAGTGCTTGGATCGGTAGGTGAACCGATCAATCCGGAAGCCTGGCGTTGGTACAACGAAGTCGTGGGAGAGGGGCGTTGCCCGATCGTAGACACCTGGTGGCAAACCGAGACGGGTGGCATTCTAATAACCCCACTACCTGGGGCCATTGCGACCAAACCGGGTTCGGCTACCATGCCATTTTTTGGGGTAGAACCTGAAATTTTGAATCAGGAAGGGAAAGTACTCGAAGGTCCTTGCGAAGGCGTTTTGGTGATGAAAAACTCCTGGCCCGGCCAAGCTCGCTCTCTGTATCAAGATCACGAACGATTTGTCCAAACGTATTTCAGCACGTTCGATAACCGTTACTTCACCGGCGATGGCTGTAAACGAGACGAAGATGGATACTACTGGATTACCGGTCGGGTGGACGACGTCATTAATGTGTCCGGCCACCGTATGGGAACTGCAGAAGTCGAAAGTGCCCTTGTTGCGCACGAAACCGTTTCTGAAGCGGCCGTTGTGGGCGTTCCGCACGACGTTAAAGGGCAAGGTATTTATGCCTACGTCACGCTTTATACGGATGTTGAGCCTACCGAAGCCCTACGGAAAACACTCGTGAATCATGTTCGCGAAGTGATTGGCCCGATTGCAAAACCGGACTTCATCCAGTTTACTCCAGCGCTACCCAAAACCAGAAGTGGCAAGATTATGCGCCGGATCCTCCGGAAAATCGCCGCGAATGACTTTGGTAGCCTTGGTGATACGTCGACACTAGCTGACGCCACGGTTGTGGATGACCTTATTGAAAACAGGCAGAATCGGTAAACGTATGCCGTGCCGGCTGGACTCGAATCAATCGAGTCCAGCCGGCCGAACCAATATAAATTTAGATGCAGTTTGGATCTGCGAGTATTTTTGGTTGATCTTCACCAAGAGTCTTAGAGGGGAACACTATCTTTCTTGGATCTGATATTTTGGCAACCACCAACAATGATTATGGAAGCGCTTTTTTCGTTAGAATACCTCGGAATTA
>Ga0222714_10005567_pt1 | contig 11938 bp, 9 predicted proteins | sample C33_3DmetaG_FD_165048 | JGI IMG/M metagenome (GOLD analysis project Ga0222714, IMG submission 165048) | Estuarine water microbial communities from San Francisco Bay, California, United States - C33_3D | ecosystem: Environmental > Aquatic > Marine > Unclassified | place: USA: California... | reverse complement strand
CTACAAGGTGCCGCGCTATGTGCGTTTTGTCGACGACCTGCCGATGACGGTCACCGGCAAGGCACAGAAGTTCGTGATGCGCGAGCGGATGATTCAGGAGCTGAACCTGTCCGAGGCCAAGACCGCTTGATGCGTCTGACCTCGATGGCGGCGCTGGCGCCGCTGCAGCATCGTTTTTTCCGGACGATGTGGATCGCGTCGCTGATCGCGAACGTCTGCCTGTGGATGAACGACGTCGCGGCGGCGTGGATGATGACCTCGCTGACCGATAGTCCGCTCATGGTCGCGCTGGTGCAGACCGCGTCGACCTTGCCGGTGTTCCTGCTCGGGCTGCCCAGCGGCGCTCTGGCCGACATCGTCGACCGACGACGCTACTTCATGGTCACGCAGTTCTGGGTCGCCGGTTCGGCCACGCTGCTCGGGCTGGCCGTGGCGATGGACGCGATCAACCCGACGCTGCTGCTGGTGCTGGTGTTTGCCAACGGTCTGGGGCTGGCGATGCGCTGGCCGGTGTATTCGGCGATCGTGCCGGAACTGGTGCCGAGGGCGCAGCTGCCAGCGGCGATGGCGTTGAACGGTGTCGCGATGAACGCATCGCGCATCGTCGGACCGATCATCGCCGGCATGCTGATCGCCTCCGGCGGTACTGCATGGGTGTTTGCGCTGAACGCGGTGCTCTCGGTGCTGACCGGATTCGTGATCCTGACCTGGCGCCGCGAGCGCAAGGTCAGCGCATTGCCGGGCGAGCAGTTTCTTGGCGCGATTCGGGTCGGCGCCCAGTATGTGCGGCAATCACCGCGGATGCACACCGTGTTGCTGCGCACCACGCTGTTCTTTGCGCAGTCGGCTGCGCTGGTCGCATTGCTGCCGCTGGTCGCGCGCGCAATGCCCAATGCAACTGCAAATACCTACACCATGCTGCTGGCCTCAATTGGTGTTGGCGCGATCGCCTCGGCGTTCTATCTGCCGCGCTGGCGGGCCGCATTCGAGCCGGACGAGCTGATCCGGCGCGGAACCTGGGGCCACGCCGGATGCCTGGTGCTCGCCGCGGTTGCCCCCAACGTCTGGATCGCGATTCCGGCGATGGCCGGAGCCGGCCTGGCGTTTCTGGTGGTAGCCAACACGATTGCGGTGTCGGCGCAGATGTCGCTGCCGGACTGGGTTCGGGCGCGCGGCATGTCGGTCTACCAGATGGCGCTGATGGGCGGCAGTGCGCTTGGCGCGGCGCTCTGGGGCCAGATCGCCACGCTGACCAGCGTGCCGGTCAGCCTGGTGATTGCAGCGCTGACCGGCGTTGCCGGGTTGTGGCTCACACGCCACCGTCGCCTTGAGCATTCGCCGGTCGAGGATCTGACCCCGGCTCAGCAGCTCAAGGCACCCGTGGCGGGATGGACCTTCGACCCTTCCGATGGACCGGTTCTGACGACGATCGAGTATCAGATCGACCCGGGCAGGGCCGCCGAGTTTCGCGAAGTGATGGAGCAGACCCGCCGGCGTCGGCTGGGTCGGGGTGCGCTGTCATGGGAGCTGTTTCGCGACACGGCCGATCCGGGGCGTTTCATCGAGTACATGCTCGACGAGTCCTGGAACGAGCATCTACGACGCTTCGAGCGGATGACCACGGTCGACGACGAATTGCGCGATCGTCGGCTCGCATTTCACATCGGCGACGAGCCGCCGCGGATCAGACGCTCGATTGCGGACGGCGTCGAGCGCGGCTGATCTGCCCGCTCGCGCTCGCGGGTCTGCGGCGCAGCCTTGGGCTGCGCCTTCAATCGTCGGCTTCAGGCGCGAAGCAGGCCGCGCGCAGCCAGGTTGCGCATCAGCGCAAGCAGCCCGAATTCCCAGCGTGGTATCGCGTCGCAACGTTCGACGGTATTGAGCAAGCCACCGAGGCTGTCGCAGCGGATCAGCACCTTGTCGCCGACCTCGTGCGTAAAGCCCATGCCAGGGGCGCCCCGGTCTTGCGTCGGGGCGAACATCGTGCCCATGAACAGCATGAAACCATCCGGGTACTGATGATGTGCGCCCCAGGCATGGCCGACCAGATCGAGCGGATCGCGGCTGATGCGGCTCATTGCCGAACGGCCGTCCATGCGGAAACCGTCGATGCCGGTGACCGTGAGCGCCAGTTCGGCATTGCGAACCTGTTCAATGCCGTAGCGCTCGTCGAACAGCCGCACGAACGGGCCGATCGCACAGGACGCGTTGTTGTCCTTGGCCTTGCCCAGCAGCAGCGCACTGCGGCCCTCGAAGTCACGCAGATTCACGTCGTTGCCCAGCGAGGCGCCGACGACTTGGCCGGCCGATGTGACCGCCAGGACCACCTCGGGTTCCGGATTGTTCCAGGTCGAGGCCGGATGCAGGCCGACTGCGGCACCGAAACCGACCGCTGCCAGCGGCGCGCACTTGGTGAAGATCTCAGCGTCCGGACCGATGCCCACTTCCAGGTACTGCGACCAGGCGCCCTGCTCGAGCAGCAGTTTTTTGATGCTGGCTGCCTGTTCCGACCCAGGGCGGACCGAGGCCAGGTCACCCCCCAGGATTTCGGTGACACGTGTACGGATTTCCTCGGCGCGACTCGCATCGCCGCGGGCCTGTTCCTCGATGACACGCTCGAGAAGGCTCGAGACGAAGGTCACGCCGCTTGCCTTGACCGGTTGCAGATCGCACGGGGCGAGTAACACCGGTGTGCGCGCATCCTCGAGCCGCTGTCCGGCGTGTGCCAGGCTGGCAGCGAGCAGTGGCTCCAACTCGCCGATGACGGGGCCTTGCGCGCGCGCCAGCGCAAGACGGTCGTCGCGCTCAAGCAGGCCGCTGATCGTCGAGGCCATGGTGCTCAGGTCGACGATCTTGCCGTCAGCGCGTACCGCAATGGTTGCGGGTCCCGCCTGCGGGCCCGGAATCCACGCCCGGCCGACCAGCACCGCTTCGCGCCAGTCAGTCGGAAGGAACTGATCGATCAGTTGCTGCTGTGTCGGAGTGTTCATCACTGTCTGTCTCAGTTGTAAGTGGGCATCGATGCGATGCCGGTTCGCAGGTCAGGCCGGACGCCTGGCCTTCAGGAATGCGATCGACCCGCCCATCGCGATCAGGGCAAGCACCGTGAATCCGGCCCGGTAGTCCCCTGTCGCATCGGCCAGGCTGCCGGCGACCATCGGGCCGCAGACCTGTCCGACCGCGATGAAGGCCGCCGAGATGCCCAGGATCATGCCAATCGAGCGTCGCCCGAAGTAGTCGGCCCGGATCGCCTGCATGAATGGTCCGCGCAGTCCCCAGGCCACGCCGTGCAGCAGCGAGAAGGCAACCAGCATCGCCGGATGGCTGGCGAAGGTCAGCATCAGCAGTCCGCTCGCGTGCATGAACATGCAGGCGGCAGCGACCTTGCGCTTTTCAAACTGTTCGCCAAGGACCCAGCCGAGCATCACGCCGCCGGCCTGCGCGACGGTCATCAGCGTGATGAACAACGAGGCCTGCGCGAGCGAGTAGCCGAGTCCGGAGTTCATGTGCGGAATCGCGTGTACGTTCACCGCGCTGACCACCAGCAGGGCGAAGCCGTGGCCGATCGCCAGCAGCCAGAATGCGCTGGTGCGCATCGCCTCGCCGGCAGTGAACTGGCGCGGTTCAGCCGGTTCGGTCGTGCTCGTCTCTCGGGTTTCCAGGTTTTGTTCGGTCCGTTCCGCTTGCGGCTTCACGGCGCCGTGGGACTGTGTCGCTGCCGGACCGCCCACTTCGACCGCCGCCGCCGGTTCCTGCTCCGAGCTGGCGAGCACCGGCCCGATCCCTTGCGAGGCAGTTGCCGTTGCCTGCGTTGCAGGCGGGTTCGTGGCCGGCTCGCCGTCGATCCGCTCGCCGATCTCCTCGGGACTGCGCTTGAACATGCGCGCCAGCGGAAAACCGATCAGCATCGCTGCGACTCCCGAGCCGAATGCGGTTACCCGCCAGCCGAAGGTCTGCATCGACCAGGCCACTGCCGGTACGAACACGCCCCCCAGCGCCAGTCCCATGCTCATCATCGACAGCGCCCGGGCGCGTTTCTTCTCGAACCATTGGACCACCGCGACAGTCAGCGGAAAGTAGCCGCACAGGCTGGAACCGATTGCGATCATGACGACTGACAGATAAAAGCCTGTCAGCGTGTTGATCTGGCTGAACAGCATGAAGCCGACCCCGAAGATCAGGATGCCGACGCGGATCATGCCCTGCGCGCCGAAGCGGTCGACGATCCAGCCCAGCAATGGGCCCAGGATGGCCGCTTCGATGGATTGCAGCGCAGCGCCGCCGGACAGTGCGGTCTTGCTCCAGCCGAATTCCTGCGACAGCGTCGCGACGTAGGCACCGAAAGCCTGGTTCAGGACCGCTGCCTGCACAAATTGCAGGCCCAGCGCGGCTGCGACCATCTTCCAGCCGTAGAAGATTTTCATGGTTTCGCAGGATACCGTGAGCGCTCATCACGACTCCGGCGAGCCGCAAAAACCGCTTCCGTCGCTCGGAAACCTGGTGCTCAGGCAGCCTCAGGCATGCGAGAACGGAGTCGGTCCGGGCGACGGCATATCGGCAACCAGGATGCTGCCGGTTTCGGAGTCGGTCATCACCATCCGTCGGCTGCCGGGCTGGAACGCGATATTGGTCACCGCACGTCCGGCTTTGCTGCGAACGAAGTGCAGGATCTCACCGGTTGGCTCGACGACGAACGCGCCGCCCAGGCTCACGTGCGCGACGACCAGCCGGTTGTCTGCATCGATCGCCAGTCCGTCCGGGCCTCCGCTGCCGAAGAAAGTGCGAAACGCGGCGACCTTTGACACGGTCCCGTCGCGCATAAGGGGCCCGCGCCAGACCGCGTTGGCCCGCGTCACCGCGACGAACAGCACTTGCTGTTCGACATCCAGCGCAATGCCGTTGGGGCTTGGCACCGTCGAGAGCAGGCAGTCGAGCTGTCCGCTGTCCGGGTCCCAGCGGTAGACCCTGCCGGTCGGATCTTGCAGCCCGGTCTGGCCCTGGTCGGTGAACCAGCAGCGTCCGCGGACATCAAAGACCAGGTCGTTGACGCCCTTGAACGACTCGCTGTTGCGGTGCGTGAGCAAGGGCTCGATCCGTCCGCTGCCCGGATCCAGGCGCAGCAGGCCCTTGCGGTAGTCGGTGATCCAGATCCCGCCATCACGGTGAATCGCCAGCCCGTTTGGCCAGCCGTCGTACTCGGCGACCAGTTCCCAGCGCAGCGCCGGGTCGATGCGAAAAATGCGGCCGTGCGGGATGTCGGTGATGTACAGGTTGCCGTCCCGGTCAAAGGCCGGACCTTCGATGAAGCTGTCGACCGGCTTGCCGCCGCGATTGGCATCCGCCCAGTCGCTGCGCTGCGGGAGCCGGAAGGCATCGGGCATTGTGGTCAACGGGTTTGCGTCAATGATCTTTGGGGCTTCGAAGCTGAGGTTCCACATCGTCGGAGTCTCCTTGCAGTTCGGTGTGGTGAACGGTTCGCGGGCAGCCAGAGCGCTGCCGGGCAAACCTAGCTATGTCAGGGCTTAGTTGACCGCGCAGCGCACCACGCCCGCCTCTTGCATCTGCGCGATCGACACATCGGCATAGCCGAGTTCGCGCAACAGCTCTTGCGTGTGCATTCCCAGTGACGGGGGCGCGCTGCGCAGAGGCAGCCGTTCGCCGTCCAGCGCCAGCGGCAGCAGCGCGGTGTGCGTGTGCAATTCGCGCCCGGCAATACTTGCGTCGGCGGGCAGCGTCATCGGTGCCAATCCCCCGGTGGCCAGCAGGTGAGGATCCTCGAACAGCTCCTGCGGTTTCGTGATCGGCGCATAGGGAAGTTCATTGCTCTCGAAGGTTTGCGCGATCTGCTGCGCGGACATCGGGGCCAGCAAAGACCGCAGATGCGGAATCAGCCAGTCGCGGGCCCGCACCCGGTCGTTATTGGTTTTCAGCCGCGGGTCGCCAGCCAGTTCCGCCAGATCGAACGCCTTGCAGAACGCAGCCCACTGCGTATCGGTGACCACGCCCAGGAAGATCATTTCGTCGTCACGCACCTTGAAGACGTCGTAGACCGCCCAGGCCGAGATGCGGCTCGGCATCGGGGAGGCCGGTTTGCCGGTGACTGCGTACTGCATCATGTGTTGCGCAACCAGCAGCACATTGTTCTCAAAGAGTGCGCTTTGGACCTCGCGTCCGCGACCGGTCCTTGTCCGCTGCATCAGGGCAGCCATCACGCCGATCGCACCGAACATGCCCCCCATGATGTCGTTGACGCTGGTGCCTGCGCGTAGCGGGCGATCTTGCGGGCCCGTCATATACGCCAGGCCGCCCATCATCTGCACGACTTCGTCCAGCGCGGTGCGGTGATCGTAAGGCCCCGGAAGAAAACCCTTGTGGGACACGTAGACCAGTCCCGGGTTCAGCGCGCGCAGCGCCGGATACCCAAGGCCGAGCCGCTCCATCGCTCCGGGCTTAAAGTTCTCGCTGAACACGTCGGCGCCGGCGAGCAGCTTGAGCACGATCTCGATGCCGCGCGGGTCGCGCACGTTGATCGCCAGGCTCTTCTTGTTGCGATTGAAGCATGCGAAAAACCCCGCTCCGGAACCGAGCAGGCGGCGGGTGCCGTCGCCCTCGATCGGCTCAACCTTGATGACCTCGGCGCCCAGGTCGGCGAGCACCATGCCGCAGGTCGGGCCCATCACCATATGCGTGAATTCGACGACCCGGATACCGGCGAGCGGCAGTGTGTCGTCAGCGTCTTTCGGCACGATGGGATCGTTGGTCTGGCTCATCGAGAGGCCTCGTGGATGCTCAAATGCGGTTCGGTGATCGGAGTCCGCGTGCTTGGCAGGCGGCGATTGCTGCCGCACAGATGCGGCGCGGCGGAGCCGGAATGCGCGGCGCGGCGGAGCCGGAATGCTACGGCAGAAAGCTTTGATCTGCTTGTGCGGGTTTGACCCCTTGTGTGGGTTTGATCGCGTGCGCGATGCGTAGCAGGGGCCATGCGATACTGGACTAGTGCAATCCATGCCTTTCGAATGGGTCGGGCTGGCGGTCGCGCTCGGATGCGGTCTGCTGATTGGCGTCGAGCGTGAGCGTCGAAAAGGACGCGGTGTGCATCGTGGCCCGGCGGGCGTGCGCAGTTTCGCGGTCACTGCACTAGCCGGAGCCATCGCTCAGGCGCTGCAGTCTCCGCTGCTGGTCGCTGCCGGCGCGTTGCTGGTACTGATGCTGGCGGTGATCAGCCACTGGAAGTCTCAATCGGCCGACCCCGGCGTCACGACCGAACTCGCGCTGTTCGTCACCTATCTGCTCGGTGTGACCGCGATGCGCGATGCGACTCTGGCCGCGGGCGGCGCTGCGGTCGTTGCGATCCTACTCGCCAGCCGTCATCGGCTGCATCGTTTCGCGACGCGCACCCTCCACGCGACCGAGTTGAGCGATGCGCTGATTCTGGCTGGTGCGGCGTTGATTGTGCTACCCCTGGTGCCATCGCGTTCGCTCGACTGGCTGGCTGGCTTCAATCCGCGCCGAATGTGGAGTCTGGTCGTGCTGTTGCTGGTATTGCAGGCGGCGGGCTACGTCGCGATGCGTGCAGTCGGCCCCAGGATCGGTCTTGCGCTGTCGGGTCTGGCCTCCGGTTTTGTCTCGAGCACCGCGACCTTTGCGGCGATGGGGGCTCGGGTGAAGGCCGACCCGGCATTGCGCAGAGCAGCGATCGGCGGCGCGTTGATGTCAAACATCGCGACCATCCTGCAATTGCTGCTGGTCATGCTGACTGTGGCTCCGGCAATGCTGGCGATTCTATGGCCGGTGTTTGTCGCCGGCGTTGTCGTCTCGGTGGTGGTTGCCGCTGCCTACATGCGGTCCGGGCGCCAGGAGGCCGACCAGCCCGCCCTTGAGCGGGCATTTGATCTGGGGCGCTCGATGATGTTTGCAGGACTGCTCGCAGGCGTTACAGCACTGGCCGCCTGGGCCGGTTCTCACTTCGGGGAATCAGCGCTTGCGCTGGCTGCGGCGTTGGCCGGATTGGTCGATGTGCATGCAGCCGGTGCTTCGGTGGCGACCCTGGTGCAGGCTGAGCAGATCTCGCCGGGGATGGGCTTGCTGCCAGTCCTTCTTGCTTTTTCGACCAACACGGCCAGCAAACTGCTCTCCGCCTACATCGGTGGTGGCTTGCGGTTCGCGATAGCGGTGCTGCCGGGATTGCTGATTCTGCTGGCTGCGGTCTGGGGAGCTGGGTCGATTGCCTTCCGACTCTCCGGGATTGAGTTGGTTGCCGGATGACGAAATTTCAGCAGGCGAAGCGGAGATCACCAGATTTCGGTCCGCTGTGGTCCGATTTGAATGGAAGCTGCGACAATCGCCCGCACTCTTAGCCTACAAAGGCATTTGGATATGAACGCAATGCGGCCCAAAGACGATAGCGAGGCTTCCGGCGAACAGATCCCGGCCGGATCCGCAATCGTTCGTGCCATGGATATTCTGGAGGCCATTGTGTCTTCCGACGTGCCCTTGCAGTTGGCAGAAATCTGCCGCAAGGTCGATCTGCCCAAGCCCACGGTCTACCGGATCCTGGCCACGCTGGAGCATTCCGGGCTGGTCGGACGCGAGCCTGGCAGCAAGCGCTATGGCTGCGCGGAGCGCATGCATCAGCTCGCCGGCAACACATTGCTGCGCTCGACGAATCGGGCGGCGCGTCGCGCCGTGCTCGAGGAACTGGTCGAGCAGATCGGCGAGACCTGCAACCTGACGATCCCGAACAACAATTCGGTGTTGTACCTGGATCGGGTCGAAACCGCCTGGCCGCTGCGGGTTGCGCTGGCAGCCGGATCCAAGGTGCCGCTCTACGCGTCGGCCAGTGGCAAGCTGTTTCTCAGTGCGATGCCCAAGCGCAGTCGCGATCGCTTTCTGCGGGTAACCCCGTTGATCCGGCACACGCCGACCACACTGGTGGATCCGAGCGTTCTCGGCCGCGAGCTGGAGTCGATTCGCAGCCAGGGCTATTCGCTGGACGATGCAGAGTACCTCGCCGGTATCTGTTGCGTCGCGGTTCCGGTGCGTGACTCCGACGGACGACTCGTTGCGGCACTCGCGGTGCAGGCGCCCAGCGCGCGCATGCCATTGCCCGAGTTGACGAAGTTTCTTCCGGAACTGCGCCAGGCTGCCGACGCGATTGCGCAAACGGTGGAGTGGTGAGGGTCGATTGTTGAGTCATCCCCCGCAAGACGAGGGCAGGCGCTGGTCATTGGGGAATAAAAATGCCGGGGCGAGCATGGACCCCGGTGAGCTTCACCGGTGCTGCCCGTATCATCGCAGCGTCGTTCAATGCCGATGAATCGCACGCCGCCAATGGACTGGCGTGCCTGTGCTCGGTGCTTTTCACTACCTGACTGGAATCAGACATGAAGATCGCATTTCTTGGGGCTGGACTGATGGGCTCCGGATTCATTCGCAAACTGCTGGCCGAAGGGCATGAGGTTTCGGTCTGGAATCGCAGCTTTGCCAAGGCCAAGGCGCTCGAAGCCGAGGGCGCCAAGGCTTATGCAGACGCTGCCGAGGCGGTACGCGGCGCACAGCGTGTGCAGTTGTCGCTCGCTGATGATGCGTCGGTCGATGCCGCGCTGGAGCCGCTGGCCGGCGTCATCGACCGAGAGACCTGGATCATCGATCACACCACCACCGCGACCACGCCGACCCGGGACCGCGCTGCGCGCTGGCTCGAGCGCGGCTACCGCTTCGTGCATGCGCCGGTGTTCATGGGGCCGGCCAATGCGCAGGAAGGTACCGGTCTGATCATCCTGTCCGGCAGCCAGGCCTTGTGCGATGCGGTCACGCCAATGCTGCAACCGATGTGCACGAAAGTGGTCTATCTGGGCGAACAGCCTGAGCGTGCTGCCTCGTTCAAGCTGTACGGCAACCTGGTGCTGATGGGGATCGCCGGTGTTCTTGGCGATGTCTCCAGGCTCGCCGCTGCAACCGGTGTACCGGCCGCCGACGCGATGGCCTTGTTCTCGCACTTCAACCCCGGTGCGATGCTGCCGGCGCGCGCGGCGCGGATCGCCAGCGGTCCCTACGACCAGGCGACCTTCGAGGTGGCGATGGCGCGCAAGGATGTCCGTCTGATGATCGAGGAAGCCGAGCGCGGTGGCGTTCCGCTGGCGGTGATGCCGGCCGTGGCGGCGATGTTCGATCAGGCGATCGAGCGCGGCGAAGGGGCCATGGACGTGACCGCCGGCGTGCGCTATCCGTTCAACTGAACCAGCGGGGCGTGCGGATGCATGCCCCGCTCCTGGTCACAGGCTCGCGGTCATCCCGCCGTCGACGTACAGGACATGACCGTTGACGAAGTCTGAGGCCGGCGAGGCCAGGAATACTGCCGCGCCGCCGAGCTCGGCAACCTCGCCCCAGCGTCCGGCCGGCACCCGCTTTTCGATCCAGCCGGTGAACTCCTTGTCCTGTACCAGGGCCTGGGTGAGGTCGGTCGCGAAATAACCCGGGCCCAGGCCATTGACTTGAATGTTGTAGCGGGCCCAGTCCACACACATTCCCTTGGTCAGCATCTTGAGCGCACCCTTGGTCGCCGAGTAGGGGGCGATCGAATAGCGTGCGCATTCGGCGTTGACCGACAGGACATTGATGATCTTGCCGCGTCGGCGTTCGATCATCTTCTGGACCGCGGTCCGGCTCACCAGGAACACGCTGGTCAGATTGGTTTGTACGATGCGGTTCCAGTCGGCAGTCGTGAAGTGCTCCAACGGGCCTCGGATCTGAACGCCGGTGTTGTTCACCAGCACATCCAGGGCACCGATTTCCTCTTCGATGCGTGCGATACCGGCCTGTACCGCCGCCTCGTCGGTGACGTCAAATCCGATCGCGTGCACATTCAGCCCTTGCCGCAGCAGTTCTTGCTGCGCGCTTTGCAGGGTTGCCGGATCGCGTCCGTTCAGAACCACGGTCGCCCCAGACTGCGCAAGTGCTTGTGCCAAGGCGCGGCCGATGCCGCGGCTGGAGCCGGTCACCAGGGCGAGGCGGCCTTGCAGGTCGAAACTGGGTTTGCTCATCGGGATTGCCTTGTTCTGGGCTGCGTCAACCCGCATCGTCGACGCGTCGGGATCGGCAGCTTACCCGAGCCGTGCAGCGAGTCGGTGCGCAATCCGGTTTTTTGCGAAGTGCTGCTCATCGGATGATCGAACCTTTGGTCAAATTATGTTTGCGCAGGAAGGTTTGGTACAATATTAAATAGACACCGCAGTGCTGCCGCTCAAGTCAAGGCGCGCTGCACCAGATCAAAAAGAGGGCCGGAGGAGACACCGGGCGCGGTGCGTCGCAGCGTCGACGCACCGCGTGTGCCCCAGGCAGGCCCCGCCAACAGGAGATCCCGATGCCACAGAAACGTCGCACCGCGGCCGACGCTGCCGCAGTCATCGAAAGTCTCGGCCTGCACCGACAGGAAGCCGACCAGGAAGCGGGGAACGTGCAACCCGCATCCGCGATCATTTACTTCGACGGCGACAGCGTCGATATCGCGTCCGACTACATCGACCTGGTTCGCAGCAGCGCAGAGCGATTCAAGGCCTCGAAGGCCGGTCTGCTGGTCGTTGCGGGACACGCGGTCGGGATTGACGAGCCGGACCACGAGGTTCAACTGAGTCATCTACGTACCCGCACGGTCGCCGATCTCCTCGAAAAGCTCGGCGTGCTCAGCCACCAGATCATCTGCGTCAGCCGTGGTGCCAACGAGCCGCTGGTCGATCCGTCCGATTCGGCGCGCCGCTGGATCAATCGCCGGGTAGAGATCCGTGAAGGCGCACTCGTTCCGCGTCCGCCGGCCTGGGCGCAGCAGCGTCGCAAGAAAAAGCCGGCCGCTCAGGCTTCCCAGTCCGGCGACGATGTCGCTGTGACTGCGTCCGCACCCGCCGCGGCCAAGGCTACCCCGGCCAGGGCAAAGGCTGCCGCA
>Ga0222714_10005566_pt1 | contig 11940 bp, 14 predicted proteins | sample C33_3DmetaG_FD_165048 | JGI IMG/M metagenome (GOLD analysis project Ga0222714, IMG submission 165048) | Estuarine water microbial communities from San Francisco Bay, California, United States - C33_3D | ecosystem: Environmental > Aquatic > Marine > Unclassified | place: USA: California... | reverse complement strand
ACAAATCATTACAAATCATATTGTTAATCCAAAGAACGAAAGAATCTGTATCTTTCTGGTAATGTTGTTATGACTAGTAAAAACCCGTATTGTTATTATGTTGATTCTTTGTATATCTGTTGAAATTCTTTTTGTTTATAACCGGCGATTTCTTACTATAATTTTTTTATTTCTTATATCTGAGGTAAAGAGTAAACAATATAATGAGTTTATTACATTCTAATCTACGGGTTTACTGCCATTATATTTTAAATTAAATTAAAGCATGATATATTTCCATGTCTTATTTTTGTCATTAAAGCGGGTAATAAACCAGATCTTAAATTTATCTATGCACCAATTAAATCATCGAGAATTAATAGAACGGGTTTATTTATTGGTTTTTAATCTTTATTTTTCATATCGTATTTAATTTCTTCAATCTATTCCTGATAAATATTACTTATTGTTTATATCATTTTATCGGGATCAGTTATCAATTATAATTCTTTATTAAATAGTGGTATTTGTTCCGAATCTTTAAAAGTTTGTAAATATTAAATTAATTTTTATTGGGAACTATCTACTTCTGCAGTCGGTGATAGAATGAATATTTTATTGGCTTCAAATTTATCAAGAAATCCATATTTTTTATTCATTATCATATCGCTTAACATATAACTCTTACCACTACCAGACGAGCCCACAATAGAACATCTAAATGGGTGTTTAAATAATTGTGTTGAATCTATATCCATATTTATATATATAATAAAAAGTAATAAATAATATAATAATTCAGCAGTCTAGATTTCTGAGTTTAAATGATGAATTAGCTGTATGTTTAAACTTTAATTTTTGCTAATCTTTATTAACGAATGATACTACTGGTTTAGGTTTACTGAATTTCATAACTTTTACTGGCGGCTCTTTAATTTTCTATTTTAATGTTTCAAGAATCTATTAATGTCTCTGCTGCGGGATATTACTTTTTTCAAGTATTTACGACATTTAGTCAAGTCTTTCTAATTATGGATCAAATAGACTTTTTGCTTTCTCTAATTCGTTAATTTCTTCTTCTTTTTCAACAATGATTATATCTGTTTGATTTTATACTGTTTCAGCATCACTATCTTCTTAATACTTTTCTTTTAGTTTATCAATGACATCGTTTAATGTTTCTCGTTATACTGTTGAGTTATTAGATCCGACTACCTTTGCTTTATTTAAAAATTCGATAATCACCATACTATCAACATCATTAGATAATTATTCTACAATATCATCAGATTTATCTAAAATGGCTTTCATGCTTGTTACACTTCTTACACGGGTATTATTCTTAATAAATGTAATCAATTCACCAACATTTTTAACCGCAGCAAGTTCTGCCCTAATTTATTTTTGTTTTTTATCATCAAGTAGTATTTTTTGTGCTTTTTTTCTAGCGGCTGTTGTACTCATACGTTCAGCAAGATCCAATTTCTGAGCAGTTGTGAGACTTTTGATATCAGCGGGTTTCTTTTATTCTTCAATTTACTTTTACATATTTATGGGTATAATAAAAAAAAATACTAATATATATTTCACTATACTAATTCATCAAGTAATTTTCTATTTTATAAAACAATATTTTCATTCTATAGTGTTTTCATTTTCATAATTGTCTATGTATAATCTATGTCAAATTATTTCATTTCTTTTTCAATTCTATTTATTTCTTATTATAATTCTTTACGGTGCTTTTTATCAACATAATACAATTGTTTATATAATGTTGGTAGCTTTTAAATATCCTATCCAAGAGTCTCATTTTCGACATGTCTTATTTTATCATTAATTATTTTTTTCATTGGTGCACATAAGCCCTTTAAATCTTAACCAGGGTAATCCAATATTTCTAATTATATCTCCATTTATTAACATTATAAAATTTTTAATTATTTATTTTTTCATTTTCATCTTTCTAGTCTGATTCCATTTTCAGTTGGGATTACTGTTTGCATACATAGATAAACAACAGTTGCTTTATAGTCGGAAATTTTATTATTTCTAACACTATCATTAACCTCAATATGAAGATTTGCTTGAGTTGAGTTTGCAATAAAATCATCATCATAAGCTTGTGGACTGATTGGAATAACAGTTACATATTTATTTAATACAAAATCACACAATGGGTGACATAATTCACGACCTGAGAATAATTCACCAATAGAATTCTGTGCATTAATAAATGATGCGTTTTCTTTATTATTTATAGGGATATCAGATTGTTTAAATCTTTTTCCACCAATTTCAACATAAATAGATGATGTATTTATTCTATATGAATCATGATAGTAATGAACCCGAGCATCATCTAAAACACTATCCGCTGCATAATTTAACTCGGCACCAGCGTCACCACCATCTTTAGTACCAGTTCTATCTTTTAATTGGAAAAATACCAATGCACCCAAAACATGTTTATGTTATAGAGCAGTTTTTAAATTGAGAATATTTCCGCTAAATGCATAAGATTACATAACATAAGTTATCATGCTCATTGGTGTCATGCTTGCCTATTTAAGAGCCGGAACTAAAGATGGTTTCACTTGTAACATTCTAGAATAAACACATGTATCTTTAATTAGGTAATTAGCAACAGAAGGTAAAGGAGCCTTAGCTTAGACATAATTTTAACTACAAGTGAGTACTTTGGCAGCGGGTGTTAATTATAAATCAATTCTCACAGTTTTATCAATCATAGACATCTAGCCTAGGTGAGATAATTCTGGAGCAACTTCAACCAATCTTAAAGTTTCAGTACCAAACAAAGCATCTTAAACAGGGTCACCAGCTCCTACTATACCATCGGCATTTTCAGTATAATTAAAATATTTCTATGCGTGTTTTGCCCGTCTTTACATATTTCTCATATATGGTCCAATTGATTGACTGAATGCGGTAGTACCCACAGCACCATATAGATGTAATTTATCTAATGAATCACTTGCAATAGTACCCTATTAAAATCCTTTGTTACCATATATCAAATCTGAACTGGTTGCGAATGGTTCTTGCTAATCTTTCTCACCAACTTTTGAAAGAGAATGCATAAAATTAGTGAGAATACCTCTACCTTCATGTTCTGAATGACCTTTAAGAGATACTTGATTGATAGTTAAATCATTTAATGTGAATAAATCCGAAGCTTTAACAGCAGATATACCACCGCCACTATAAACAGGTCTAAATAACAATTGAAGAGTACTGAAATCAATTAAATAATTTCCAGAATCAAGAACAATCGTCAAATTCTCGCCGGGTTTGTATACATCTTTATAACCATGTATGAGGTCTGTAGAATATTTTGATATAACTTATTAAATGAAGTCTGTGTTTTGCATATTTATGTATTGAAAAAAAATTTTAAAATATTATTAATTAATTATGTACTCATTTATAAACAAGTAAATCAGACTAAATATTATCAACATCTATATTATCAAGTTTTTATTATTATGTTTTCTATTCTTATACATTTATATTAAAATTCATAAAATATTGGTTGAGCTCCTGAATTATCTAATCATCGCTTTTATTTTCATGATTTTCAATATTTATATATGGCTTATCAATTTAATAATTATTATTAGGTCTATTATTGTTTTCTGGTTGTTATACTGGGATATTATTATTCGGTCCTCCATTATTCGGTCCATCGTCTGGTCCATCGTTATCTGGTCCGTTATCTGGCCTATTTGGTGGTTTATTTGGTATATCATCATCACCTTTAGGACTTGGGAAAAATATTTTATCTTTCTTCGGAGCTTCTGGTTATGGTTCAATATTCTATGGCTCAATATTCTATGGCTCAATATTTTAGGGTTAAGAATCTTGTTATACATTTTAATCTACCATTTCTTTATCTTAATCTTCATCATCCAAATCCTGAATTGTTTAATTATACAAAGCATCCATAAACTGTTGGGCTTGATTTATTTGTGTAGGTGGCTGGCTTCTACTCCATACATCAAATACAGATTATGCAACATGATCTTATTATTGTTATTATTATTGTTAACGTTAATATTCTGGATTAATAGCACCAGAAGGCAAGAACATAGGAATTCTCACTGGTAATCCAAATATTGATGATGCTTCTGCACCAAGTTCTTCTGTTATAATGGCCGCGGGTTCTATTACTGTTGTCATATTTAAAATCAAAATAAAATATAATAATAATAAATATGTATTATAATAGAAACTTATTAATAAACTTTTAATTGTTAATAATATTTAGTTATGAGTATATAAATTCATATTTTTTTTATTCAGGATTCAAGAACCTTATTAAACACCAGCTACATACTCCAATTTTGATTATTAAATGATAAAGGGTTTAAGTTATCGTCCAGGAGCTAAAATGTGATGGTGTTAATGTTCTGTTAATTCTTCGTTTCATTACTTAGTTTATGGAATACTGGTAATTATTGAACATATGAATTCATGTTGTAAGCTGCGGCATTTAATGGTATACATAAATCTACTCTATCCGATTAAGTTTCTTCTTTAACAAATGGCTATAAAAAGCGTATATTAATTGATGTGGTCAAAGAGATGTTACTTTTCATGCTACCAGTAAATATAGTGCCGAAATCTTAGAAAATACTATCAGTTAATTTAAAACCAAGATATCTATAAATTTAATCTCTAGTATCATTGAATGGAATCAACTTGAAACTATCCGGTGATTAAAATGTTACATAGTTCTTGTTCACTGTTAAAACGACCGTGGATAATCCTGCAGCCTCTAATTTTGAATCTACATGTGCCAGGAATTCCGATTAAGTATATAGATTTTCGTCAAGTGTTATAGTAATGATTTCGGCACCCTATTTTTAAAACTTAATTTGATTATAATAACTATTAACATTATTAAAAGTGTTGAAAGTTGTAAATTAAATAACTTAGAAACTTATAGCCTATAATTATGTATTTAGACTATGATTATAAACATTACCTTATTATTTGGTATTGTTAGCTGATAAGAATACTTTATTTTTTTGTTACATTTATTATATATATATTTTATTTTAATATTAAATATGAAAAATTATATATTAAAGAATTCAACCCGGCAAGATAAAAAGTATATGTTAGTTAATCCACAAGGTAAAAAAATACACTTTGGATCTGCTAATATGAGTGATTATACAATACATAAAGATGATGCTCGGAAACAGCGTTATATTGATAGACATTAGAAAAATGAAAATTGGAAAGAAATAAACCCCGGTTCTTTATCTCGCTACATATTGTGGAACAAGAAAACGATCAGTGATTCGGTTAAGGATTATGAAAAACTGTTCAATATTAATATAGTAAATTAAATAGTGTGAATGTGGAAGTTGAAACCGGCAACAAATTCTATTTAAACAATTTATAAAATATAAAAAATGGAGATTGAACCCACGAACTAAAATCACAACGGAATTATTGGCACTGTTAATTTTGATAATAATATAATCAATGTATACGGTACAGAATATGACCCTTTGTTTAATGTTACGGATATAAATGTAAAATTGTTATAATATACAAATAATAATAGCGCGAGATGGTATAGATCAATGGTTAATGACTAGAATTATGTGGTAAGGCAAAACGACTTAGCTAGATATACCGAGTTAGGATTATATAAAGCCCTAATGAAAAGCAATAAACCGATTGCCGAATAATTCTAATTAACGGTTGCCAAATTACTAAAAAACTTACGATAGAAACATTAACAAGAATCCGCGCAATATAAATTAAAATATGAGTCGTGTTTAAAAACTGGTTGTATCTATGCTTGGAAATCTAAAAAATATGATAGAATTGATTATATTGGGTTAACAGAGCACGCCGATCCAAAACATAGAGTTCAAAGCCATATTTAATCAATGTAGAAATCTTTACCACTACCATTCTATAAAGCACTTATGATATAAGCAAGTCAAGAATATGAAATAATTATATTAGAAGTGTTATAATATACAGATATTAAAGATTTAGAAGATCGTGAAAAATTTCACCAGTAAGATTTATAATCAACATATAACAATAAAACATATATTTGTAGCAATTGTAATTAATAATATGTTTAAATTAAAAGCTTTGAAGAACACCGACGATAATGTGAATGATTAAATTATATTTTTTTATTATATATATAAATGAATACATAAATCGAAACTTAACTTTAAGAATGCCCAATTTATACTTTCACAGTATGTCCTCGTTAATATGTAGATGAAAATGATAGTATTTCGCAACAAAAATTGAATTATATACTTAACTAGTCAGATCATGATAGTGATGATTCTAGTGATGATTCTAGTGATATTTCCGGCGATATTTCTACAGATTCGGATTCGAGTTATTAGCCATCAGATTATTCAACAGATAGCGAAGAGTTTTATTATCCAATTTAAAAAAAACAAAGAATATATTGATTATTTCATTGATACATTCTATTGATTATTTCTTAATTCATTTATTATATAGCAGCTTTTTTTTCTAAATGCTTCAATATATTATTGTTAATTTTTCTGATTTACTTATGTGTATATTTATTATAACTTTTCAATGATTCTATATAATTAATTTCATCACCACATAAATCAATACATGATAATTATATAAAACTTTATAATTTTGCATATTGTTATTCTAAATATGGGTCTGCTATTCTTACCTCACTCATTTATTAATAAAAAAAATAATATTAATTTATTCATTCTGGATTAATTTCTTTCTTTGATTCTTCGACGGGTTATTCAGCGGGCTATTCTTTTTCGGGTGATACTTTATCTTTATATTGTCGTTTTTTTGTAATCTTTCCTGTTCTATAATTAACATGATATTCGGGGTCTTATTCTTTAATCATCATCTGAATAAAATGCTCGTGTCCATGTGTTTACTTTAAATAACTTATAGAATCAAAATTAGGTTTTATTTTCTTTTATTTTTGTGGTGGTCTTTGTTCTGGGAATGTTTTGTAGTATAATTTACTCGCTTACATCCTACGAATTTTATCATTCTCTGTATTTATTGATTCAAATATTTTCTTATATTCGTCGGTGTTTTAAATATTTACTTTATCAGTCATTTTATATAAATATAATTTTTTTAAAAAACAATTAATTATTCGTATTTTGTTCTTGTGGCTCTGTTGGTAATAATTAATAAAATTTATTAAAAAATATAATTATATAAAATAAATGAATAATACTAAACATACAAAAGAAAGTAAAAAGATTTAATATCGTAATTGTATAACCACTGATTGTAAAAATAAAATTAAAGATATTTAGAAATATTCACTCTATAAAGTATGCTACGAATGTTCTTAAAAAGATAAAACCACACCATGTAAAAATATTTAATATTGTAAAAACACTGTAAAACCACCATACATATATTGTTATGATTGTAATAAATCATATAAAGAATACATAAAAAATAAGCCTCCAATTAAAGTAGATAATAACGGATCGTGAGAATTGGGACTTTTCATAATATTTTTTTCTTTGCTTATAATATATGTAAACTCCCAAAATTTTTTTTACGAATATTTTATTTAAAAAAATATATTTTATAATTACTATAAATAATGTCTCTCTTAAATATCGCTTCATCCGATTTACAAAGTCTTCTGAGTAGACGAACCGTTTCACAACTTAAAGACATGGCTAAAAATCTAGGTCTTAAAGTTTTATCTAAATTTAAAAAACAAGAATTGGTAAATATTATTTATGAATTCGAAATCAACAGAAGAAAAGCCACCAACACCGCTAATATTCTTGATAAACATATTGAGGAAGAAGAAATAGTACCAGAAGACGAGCCAATTATTAATATATGCTTTGATGATACCGATTCAGAATAGCCCGTGCTTATTGAGTAGCCAAAATATGGCATAATGATTATTAATATGATCAATAGATTCTCGCCAAATATTCAATAGCTGTTGTATTAATATATTGATAAACACAATATTACTCAGTACATGAATTATAAAGAAGTATAAACAATGTATAATCATTTTATTCAATAAATTAAATAATGCAATAGTTAATATATCAATGCGTTTTTAGTTACATCTCCATTTGATTATACAAAAACAAATGAATATATTCCAGTATATGAGCAAGGAATTATTAAATATATTAAATACAATAATAAATATAAATATAATAATGTATCGTTTAATACTATGACTCGGGTGCATAATTTCAATATCACTAATTTATAAGTAAATACTGTTGATGATTCCCAAAAATACAGCACGAATCAACAAGCACTAAATATTTTGAAACATTATAATAATAATTAAATCATGTGTTAAATTTAAAATGTATATGGTAGATAATAAACACTATTAACTCCACAATAAATATTTGATTATTCTATTGATCCTGTGTTCTGCAAATAGAATACTATTCACTAGATTATAAGTCCAGAAATAAATCAATAATATAAATTATATTTTGATATTGATCATGTAGATAATAATATGTTTATTAATGACTTTTTATAATCTCTATAATAAACCATGTAATATTATTATAAATAACCTCAAGAAATTAGACCAGAAAATAATGTATTTATTCGTACAAGCAATAACACATCATACCACGTATATACTCAATTTGTTATAAACTATGATGATACAATGTTTATTATTAATTATATTAAGAAGTATATGTAGAAATAATTTAATTATACTGATGATGGTTTAAAATGTATTGATACGATGCCATACCCCAAAAAATAATAATTTAAATCTTTAAGACTTGATTGCTTCGGTAAATTACAAGATACAGCCGTAAACCTAGATAAATAAATCAGGTATAACAACATATAACAATTAACCGATACACTAATTCATTATAACGTTGAGCATGTAAATATATAGAAACCTATTCCAAGCATTAACCATAATATATTTTAATATGAATTTGCTGAATAAAATAAACAGGAATAAATAAATATTATAGAAGTTAATGATATATAATAAATTAAAAATAACCTTAGTATTATTAAATAATGCCCTGGTACAATTGACGGCACCATGAGAATAAAATATAAAGGAATCTGTCCAATTCATGGTTATGCTCATAAAAATAATAACTCATTATATTATAATCAATATTGTTTAGTATGTGTAAAAGATAATTCTAAAATGATTTTAAAATCAAAAACAAAATAGAATAATTCAAATAATAATTTAAATACAAATATTAAATATGTCGATGATTTACCCGAGACTATGAATCAAAAATATGTATAATACAGCATGTTTAATTGTAAATATACATTTGTTAAATCTCATTGTGGTACTGGCAAGACGTATCAAATCGTAAAAAATATTAAATAATTATTGGATAAATAACCAAAGGCAAAAGTTCTATTTATCAGCTGCAGAATATCATTCTCGCATTGTATTACAAAAACATTAAATGATTCTAATATTCCGTTTGTATCATATGACGACTAAGAATATAGCGCCGATGAATTAAATAAATAATAATTTCTTATGTGTTAAGTTGAGTCATTGCATAAATTCTGTAATAATTAATATGATTTGGTGGTTATAGATGAAGCCGTGTCGATCTTTTATTAAATCAATTCATTCGCCAATATATATAAACACATTCAACCAATTATACATTTTATGAATAAATCAACATATACTATTATTTGTGATGCGTTTTTAAATCAGACATTCGTAAACTGGTATTTATCAAATATTATTTATGTATCGCACCAAATTATAAATAATACATACAAACCGTATTAATAAAACACCGAACATATTGAATATGATAAAATTGATGATGAAGATTAACAGCGAATTGATAAATTATAAAAAAAATATGATGAATGTTATAATATATTTAATAATTCACCATTTGAACATCAAGTTGAAGATATGAGACAGGAATATCTCGACGACATCGCATATATAAAATAAGACTATGAATATACATCATACGCGAATAAATGTAAAGCCAATTTTATCAATACAACACACGCAATTAAAAATATAATTTATAAAATAACATAAAGAATATAAGAAAATAAAAAAGTATTTTGTGTATTCAGTAATAGAAAGGATTTATTAAATGTTCAATAATATATGATTGATAATAAAATTTTAAAAGATGATGATATTCGTGAGTTGCATGGTGACAATTTGAAAACTGATTCAAATGATAAAAAACATATATAAAATAAAAATAATTATTATTAAAATATGTAGTTATAAACTAAATAATATAAATTGATTATATATACATCCACATTATGTTAGGGCGTGGATTGTTAAGACGATGATTTTGATTATGCTATCGGATATGTAAATTTGTAGGCATGTATTAATCCTTTCTAGATGGTTTAAGCATTGCACAGATTCAGAAAAGTATAAACAATTGATTTATATGTTTTAAATACAAAACAAAATACATAATAAATATATAATACACCAAATAATGAATTTTAGAATATGTGGAATAAATACTGTAATAATTAATTCTATCAGGACCCAATGAGCGAGTATACAATGCTTTTTAATAGTTTAGAGAAACAATTTAAAACAGATTATAATAACATATTGATGTCATTTATTGATGCAATGGGATATGACATAGAATATAAATAAGAATAATAACTGTCGGATATTAAAACATAATAAATTTAATCTCAAAAACTCACCCCCATAGAAACACAATAAGAATATGATATAATGAATGATATATATAACTCGGGCACAAATTTTATTGATCATTCAAAAATTGAAAATATTAAATAATTAGATGCTAAATATAAAATGTATATTATGCTTAATAAATATAAATAAGATAATCAAATAAAAGATATTGAAACATTATTATAAATAGAACTATAGAAATAATTAATAAAAAATAATTATCAAATATATAATAGACAATAATTCATTAAAGATATGCAACCGCTAACAACCATGAATACATAAATCAATATTAAAAATTAATAAAAATATGATGAACTTATCCAATATATCCCGCCCGAATATATCACAGCATTATATAATATTAATAATAATAATATAGAATAATAAAACTATTTATCCAGATCTTAAAAATTATAGTAAACAGTAAATAAATTATAATTATTATGTTTTATAGATTTCAACGGTATTCATATCAGTGACGCGATTGATATTCCTCAAGTTGATAAATCGGATATATTAAAATAAAATAATATTAAAGACAATAGACAGGCCACAAATACAATATATAAAACACTATGTATAAGATATGGTAAATAATATAAAAATCGTGAATCTAGTATCCTACCATTTAATTATTAATTCACAGATTGATTATATACATATTTATTATGTTTAAATTAAAATATTTTTTTATTATGTATAAATGCGAATATTATCAATTGACCCAGCTATAACAAAATTAGGTATTGCGTAATTATAATACACGGATTATTTATATCTTATGCGTGGTGAAGTATATGATATAAACCCAAACAAAAAATAGAATAATTAATTATAAAAATAACATGAACTAATAATAAATTTATATAATGTTTTAGATAATATAAACATATAATAATTTGATAAAATAATAATAGAATAATAAATTGGGAAGTATTCCGCGGTATAAATTCAAATGCTAATTATTGCTTACTGTATAAATCATAAATATAATATTGAAAATATAATACTGATTAATCCCCGTGCAAAACTTAAATATTAATATTGTTAATAATAACAGTAAAACACATAATCAAATAAATATAATTAAAATAAATAATATGCGTAAATATAAATTCAATAATATATGATTGATACAAATTAATAGCATTTAATAAATTAATATAAATCGCGCGATGTTTCGGACTGTATTTTATAAGCATTAGCATATATTAACA
>Ga0222714_10005565_pt1 | contig 11941 bp, 9 predicted proteins | sample C33_3DmetaG_FD_165048 | JGI IMG/M metagenome (GOLD analysis project Ga0222714, IMG submission 165048) | Estuarine water microbial communities from San Francisco Bay, California, United States - C33_3D | ecosystem: Environmental > Aquatic > Marine > Unclassified | place: USA: California... | reverse complement strand
GTTCGAGAGCCCCGCCAATTTGGCCGACCCGCCCGGAGCCCGTTCGCCTTGACCGCGCACCGCGGCCGGACGCAGCTTCGGGATCCTTAGGCCGGCAGCTATGCGGACAGGTCGCGGGCGCCAGAGTGTGTTCTCGGCACCGCAGGCCCCAGTACGGGAGCAAGATGGCACGCATCACACGAGCAGGCCCCGCAGCGCTGGCGGTCGCGATGGCGATCGTGGGGTGCGAGCAGGTGGAGGTGGTTCAGGACCGCTTCCGCGACATGACGCCGCACGAGGCGTACCGGGCCCGCCTCGCGGACGCCGGCCTCGCCGAGACCGCTCTGGCCCGTGACTGGGTCGATGCGGGAACTGCGGCGCTGCTCGAGGCCGCCCCCGTCTCCCTGCCCTTCCAGGAAGAGGGCTTCATCACGGCGGAAGCCCCGGGAGCGATGGCGTATCGTGTCACCGTCGGGCGGGGTCAGAAGCTCACCGCGACCGTGGAGCTGGAGAGCGACGAAGACACCCGGGTCTTCGTGGATCTGTTCCGGGTCGCGTCGGACGAAGATGACCCGCCGAGACCGGTGCTCTCGTCCGAGACCGTACCGGGAGACTTCGTGCACGAGCCGTGGCGCGGTGGGGACTTCGTTCTGCGACTGCAGCCAGAGCTGCTGCGCGGCGGGCGATACCGCGTGACGTTGAAGCTCGGCGCCCAGCTCGCGTTCCCGGTCGAGGGCCACGGAATGCCCGCCGTGCAGAGCGTGTTCGGCGCCGATCGGGACGCGGGCCGCCGGAGCCACGACGGCGTGGACATCTTCGCGCGCCGCGGCACCCCGGTCATCGCCACCTCCGCCGGCATCGTGAACCGCGTCGACGTCACGAATCTGGGTGGCAAGGTGGTCTGGCTGCGAGACCCCGTGCGGCAGGCGAACATCTACTTCGCCCACCTCGACAGCCAGCACGTGGCCAACGGCCAGCGCGTCGCGGCGGGCGACACCCTCGGCTTCGTTGGCAACACCGGCAACGCCCGGACGACCCCGCCGCATCTGCATTTCGGCATCTATCGCCGCGGGGAAGGCCCGGTCGATCCCGCTCCGTTCCTGCGCCCGCCCCGCGGCGACCTCGTCGCCACGACGGCCGACCTCGAACGGCTCGGCACGTGGGTTCGCCTCCGGGACGGCGGGATCCGGCTCCGCTCCGCACCCGGCACGCGCGCGCCCGTCGTGCGCGAGCTCGAGCAGTACACGCCGCTTCGCGTGCTGGCCGGCTCGGGCGACTTCTTCCGCGTCCGCCTACCCGACGGCGTGCAGGGGTACGTCGCGGCCCGCCTGACCGAGGATGCCGACCTGCCGGTGGCTTCGCAGGTGGTCGCCTCCGCGGAGTCCATGCACGCGCGTCCCACCGTGGGGTCACCGACGATCGCCCGGATCGACCAGGGCACCGAAGTCCCCGTGCTGGGGCGCTACGCGGGCTACCTCTACGTTCGCGCTCCGGAGGGCTCGGTCGGCTGGGTGCCGGACGGTTCGGCCACCCCGGCTTCCGCGTCATCTCAGGAGCAGCCCGGAGCGTAAGGGCGTCGGTCCTCCCGGGCGGCAGCGCGGCTCGGGCGGACGGGAGCGCACCCCCGCCCGCCCGCGGCCCTCAGCGCACCGGATAGTCGATCCAGCGCGCGCGTCCCACGGAGCCGAGCTCCGCGAGAGGAGCCGCGCGGACCCGTCGCACCGCGTCGTCCACCTGCCGGCGCTGCCCTGGCCCCGGTGCCCGGGTGATCACGAACCCCGTGATCGGAACCATCTGACCGGTGCCGGCGTCGAGGTGCGGACGCTCCGCGCGGAGCTTCGACAGGAGTGCCGTCGCCATGAGCAGTGCGTCGGCGGCGTCATCGTCGTCGCGCAGCAGCACGACGTCGAGCCCGGGGGTCCGCACGAGCAGCGAGCGCGACTCGACGTCCGGAAAGACTTCCGGAATCGCGACCACCGTCTGCGGCCTGACCTGCGCGGCGAGGCAACCGGACGAGGACGGCAAGGCGGTGGTCACCCAGGCGAGGGCGATCAGGGGGATCAGGCGCCTGGCGAGCACCGGGCGGCCCGGGGCCGGATGGTTCATGGAATGTCGGCTCCTGAGAGGAAACGGGGTGGCGGCGTGGCAGGTGCGGCTGCCTCCGGTCGACCTCACCACTGGTCGTTGCCCGTGCCGGTGCACGCGAGCACGGTCGTGTCCACGACCTGGCCCGTCTCGAGATCCCACGTGATCAGGACGTAGCAGATCATCCCAGTGGTCGAGTCGTCCCCGCCCCCGGACGCGGTGGCAGTCGAGCCGCAGGCTTGCTGACGCGTGGGCTGCGCCTGCGAGTAGCTCATGCTCACGCCCCACATCGGAGCCGAGCGCCCCTGGAAGAACTGCCACCAGGCGGAGTGCTTCGAGTCACCGAGCGCCGTGAGCCCGCATGTCCTGTCGGTGTACACCCGGGCCGACGCCCAGATGTCCTTGACGGTGCCGAAGTCGAGGAGGAATGGTGTGTAGTTCTGTCGCTCCGCCGTGTACGAGCCGAGGTACTGGTCGCCGAACGCAGCGTGGGCCGTGGTCGATATCGCGCCCATGTTGCCGATGTAATCGTGCAGTCCGATCGCGAACACGTACCCGTGGTCCTCCGCGAGCCCCGTTACGGTGCGCACGTTGAAGAGCTCCTGGAGCGGACGGTTCGAGAGGTCGTGGTCCCCGATCTCGGTCTCCGCGCGCAGCCCGTCCGCGGGCGACAGCGTGTCGTAGTCGACGGTGGTGAAGGTGACGAGGGGAAGTTCCGGCAGCCTTGGCGCCAGAAGGTCACCCGTACTCGGGGGCATCGTGGGAATCGCGTCCGACCCGTCGCACCCACCCGCCGCGAGGAGAGCGAGAAGGAGGGGTGTCGGAACCGTGCTGCAGCTTCGGGGCATCGTGCCTCCAGTGTGGAGAGAGCGTGGAGTGGTGCCTTGAAGGGGTCGGCAGCGGGAGCCTCAGGGGGTGCAGCGGATGCTCAACCGGATGACGAGGCTGCGGACGTAGGGACGGACGGGGTCGAACCGGGCTTCCGGGCCGACGACGAGCACTTCGGTGGGCGACGCGCGCACGGCGGCGAACGGACCGTGAAACGGGTTCGGCACGAGGCCGGCGTCCACCGCACCGGCAGGACCCAGGAGGGTGGCGCGGATCGAGGCGGACGAACCCCTTCCCGGGCCCGGGGCTCGAGCGGTGAGCCAGAGCGAGGCTCCGTGCGCTCCATCGACCGGCACGATCAGCCCGGCCATCGGATCGATCAGGTAGGGCCCGCCCGACGCCACCCGCGGGCGGCCTCGATCTTCCCGGACGCCGGGCATCACCCAGGCGCTCGTCGGCGCGCCCGGGGTTCGTCGCAACCACCCCAGATCGAGGCGGCCGGCGGCTGAGGCGAAGGCGGGCGAAGCGAAACGTTCCCCGGGCTCCCCGTTCTGGAGCCTTCGCGCCGACATGGAGTCGACGGGGCCGTGCGGGGGATCGAGGAAGAGCGTGCGCACGGAGGCGCGCCGCGCCTCCATCCCGGAGTCCAGCCCGGCTAGGGCGAGGACCGCGCCCCGGCCCGGCGCGGCCCCGATCGCGATCTCGTCGATCCAGCGCGGCCACACCCGGCTCGAGGTCCACCCGCGGGCACCCAACCGGAACAGGAGCACGTCGACCCCACCGCGTGGCAGCTCGTGGGGAACCGCGAGTACCTGGGCGGCGGTGCCGCGCCGACGGACGCCATCGGGTGGTTCGGTCACGTCCAGCGGCCCCGCCAGGGCTTCCAGGCCGCGCAGTCTCCCCTCGCGCGGCGCGGGCAATTCACCCATCGGTTCCCAGGTGCCGGCGACCCCGTCGTACTCGGCGAACACGAGCCGCGACGGGACGTGGGGTCGCGCGGGCGACAGCGGCACCCCTCGCTGCCCGGGGGCCCCGTCGGCGACCTCGTACACGAAGCCCGACCTGCCGGCGACTCGCGCGGGCGCGCCACGCGCCCAGACGATTCTCGAACCCGGGGGGACGGGGGGCAGCGCGATCGGCCGCGCCTCGTCGACCGTGAAGGTGACGCCGAACCAGCCCCCGGATTCGGTGAGGGCACCGCCCTCGTCTCGGTCGACACGCACCCTGTACGTCGGCTGCCCCGCCAAGACCCACCCCTGCGCGCCCCGGGCGAAGTGCTGGGGCTCCACGTACACGTAGTGGCCGTCGGCCAGACGGAGGTGGTGTCGAGCGACTTCGGCGATCGTGCACGACGCGGCAGAACGGACCGCGGCCGGGCGCTCCTGAACTCTTCGCTGAGCGCGGACCTCCGAGCGGTCCGCACGGCATCCGCCGATGAGTACGAGGAACGCGGCCGCGGTCAGGAATTGAAGCACGAGCAGAGCGAGAACGGGGAGTGGACGCGGGAACGATGCCACCCGGCGCGGGGCGGCTCCATGTCGACGGCGGACCGGAGACGGCGCGTCGCACGACGCCCAGGCGTCACGCACAGCGGTGCTCGTCTCGGAATCCGATCCGAAGGTGAGCGACCGCGCGGGGGCGAGTCCGCAGCCCCCGCGCGGGCCCGCTGCAGTGCGACTTCGATCCCGTCAGGCCCGGGCCTTAAGCAGGTCCCGGATCTCCCCCAGCAGCTTCTCCTCGGCCGACGGCTCCGGGGGAGCCGGAGGTGCCTGGGCCGCCTCCTTTTCCGCGCGACGGAGCCTGTTGAAGCTCCGCACGACCAGGAAGACGGAAAACGAAACGATCAAGAACGAGACGACCGCGTTGGCGAACACGCCGAGGTTGACCGTGACCGCTCCAGCCTCCTGGGCGGCCGCGAGGGTGGCGTAGGGTCCCGCGACCTCGGCTCCCGCGCGCACGGTGAGGAAGATGTTGGTGAAGTCCACGCCCCCGAGCAGCAACCCGATCGGAGGCATGATGACGTCTTTCACCAGTGACTGGACAACCGTCCCGAACGCGGCGCCGACGATGATGCCGACCGCCATGTCCAGCATGTTGCCCTTGACCGCGAACTCCCGGAATTCCTCGAGCATGAGCGCCTCCGTGGGTCGGTACGGGTGACTCGCTCCGATCTTGGTCCCTCTGGCCGGGATCAGCAAGGCGAGGGAGAGCCCCGACGCGATGGGAGAGCGCGGCTGGAAAAAGAAAAGCCCGGCAGCGCCGTTAGGACGTTGCCGGGGCTTTCTGTTACCAAAGAGCGGGAGACCGGGCTCGAACCGGCGACCCTCAGCTTGGGAAGCTGATGCTCTACCAACTGAGCTACTCCCGCGTGGAGGCAAATCTAGCGCTCCGGCACGAAACGCAAAACGGGCGAACCGGCTCTCGCCGGCCCGCCCGTTCGCGGTGTTGGGGTGTCGCCCGCGGTCAGTTCACCGACAGCCGGTAGCTGTACCCGCCGACGGTCTCGGCGGAGTCGAACTGCACCTGGAATACCTCGGCCATGCCCGCGGCGCCGACGGCGACCGTCTCGGTCACGGTGCCGATGGGCGTACCGTCGTTCGAATAGAACGTGAAGCGCAGCGTCACGTTCTGACCGTCCTGAAGCTTCTTGTTGATGACGCTGCCCCCCACGGCCCCGCCCCCATTGCCGAAGCGGCGCAGCGTCAGGTCGTTCACGTTCACATCGAGGGCGTCGACGGCCTGGATCGCGCGCTGCGTGTCGGCCTGATTACCCGCTTCATTGGAGGCCTGAGCGAGGATCAACCACGCGTTCTGGCTGTTCGGATCGAGCTCGATCCAGCGCTCGGCGACGGGCGGAACCTCGGCATACATCGAGTCGAGCTGAAGCGAACGCGCCCACATCTCGATGGCATCACGATCGTTGACACTCGCCCTGGCTGCGCCCGCGAAGGCGTTCGACGCCCGACCGTAATCGCTCGCCTGATAGAAACCCACACCGATGCTGAAGAAGTCTTCGGATGACAGCCCGGGCATCTGCAGCATCTCTTCGTAGATGGCCGCGGCCTCGGCGTTGTTGCCCATCTCGGTGAGGATGGCAGCGAGGCCACGCTTGAGCTCCACGTTGCCCGGATCCGCGGCGGACATCTCGCGGTACGTGCCGACGGCCTCCTCGAAGCGACCGGCGTCGGCGAGCACCTGAGCACGCAGCATCGGAAGCTCCGCCACCTGCTCCTGCCAGCCGGCCGCAGTCGCCGAGTCCGCGCTCGCGAGACGCTCGGTGTCACTGATGAAGGCGATCGCCATGTCGATGTTCTCGACCGACTTGTCGTGCTCGCGCAGCTGGGCGTAGATCTGCCCGAGGGTGATCATCGCCTCCGGACGCCCCTTGTAGACCGCGTTCGCCTGCTCGAAGTAGGTCGCGGCGGCCTCGTAGTCTCCGGCCTGGACGAACGGGGTCGCCTCCTGGTAGAGGTCGATCCACTTCGCCTCACGGATCGTGACGAAGTCGAACTCGTAGACAGGTCGCAGCTCCTGGGCCTTGTCGAAGTTCTCGCTCGCCGTCTCGTAGTCCTCGAGCCCCATCGCGGCCATGGCAGCCAGACGGAACGCGAGCGGGTTCTGCGGGTCCTCGGCGATCGCCAGCTCGGCAGACTGAGCAGCACTCGCGTAGAAACTACGCGCCTCGTCGGTGTTGCCAGCGTCCGCCGCGTCCTCGGCGTTCCCCAGCGCGCTCTGCGCGGCGCGGGTGTTGTCGGTGTTCCGCGGGTTGAGCCCCGCGCCACCGGCAGCTGAAAGGATGTCGTCCATCGAGCTGCCGGTACCGCCGCCGCCGCCCGAAGCGCAGCCGCCGAGGGCGAAACCGGTCGCGATTGCCAGGACGAGTCCGCTGCGGATCTTCATCCGGGGGTTCCTCCATTGGGGTCGATTTGGTGTACAGACCGGGAAAGTTAGAATCGCGCAAAAAGAGAGCCAACCCCCCCTGGGCCGGTCCCGGACACCCGGGCTGTGGCGTCGTCCCGTATTACCGGCCCAGGTAGGTGAGGATCCGGCTTGCGAGCGCCTCGGAGAAGCCGGGGACTCGCGCGATCTCGTCTCGGGTGGCTTCCTTGACCCCCTTCAGCGACCCGAACCGTCGGAGCAGCGCCGTCTGGCGCTTCGGCCCCACGCCGGGGATGTCGGCGAGATCGGAGCGGATCGTCCGGCGGCTCCGCAGCTTGCGGTTGTAGCGCACGGCGAAGCGGTGCGCTTCGTCGCGGATGCGCTGGAGCAGGTGGAGCGCACGGTTCCGACGGTCGAGACGCAGGGGCTCCGCCCGGTCCGGAACGAACACCTCCTCCTCCCGCTTGGCCAGGGAGACCACCGCGACGTGCGGGAGTCCCAGACCCCGGAGCGCGGAGACCGCCGCGGACAGCTGTCCCTTGCCGCCGTCGATGACCGCGAGGTCGGGAATGGGCCGTTCCTCGTCAAGGAGCCTCCGGAAGTACCGCTCGACGACCTCGGCCATCGAGCGGTAGTCGTCGTTGCCCCACTCGCCCTTGATTCGCATGTGCCGGTAGAGTGCACGCTTCGGCTCGGCATTCTCGAACACGACCGCGCTGCCCACGGTCTCGGTGCCCTGGGTGTGGGAGATATCGAAGCACACCATGAGGCGGGGCACGACCTTGAGGTCGAGTTCCTCCTGCAGGCTGAACAGAGCCTCTTCGGCCCGGTCGGAAGCGAACGCGAGTGCCGTCACGCGGTCTTCCAGGACCTGGCGGGCGTTCTGCTCCGCGAGCTCGATGAGGCGCCGCTTCTCCCCCCGCCGTGGCTCCAGAACCCGCACCGCCCGCCCCTCCGCCTCCCCGAGGATGCCCTCGAGCAGCTCGCGGTCCTCGAAGTCCCCGGGCAGGAGGATCTCCCGGGGCAGATCGGACATCACCGCGTCCCCTCCGCTCAGGTAGTGCCGTGACAGGAGCGAGGCCAGCAGAGCGGCATCCGACTCGTCCCGGACATCCACGAACCGATGGGATGCCCGGCCGAGCAGAAGACCCGAGCGTACCTTGAGCACGACGCCGGCACCGAGGTCTCCGTCGCGGGCGATGGCCACGACGTCGAAGCTCCCGCCCTGCGCCCTGTGGACCCGCTGCTGTCGGGCGAGCGCGTCGAGCCCGGCGACGACGTCGCGCATATTGGCCGCGCGTTCGAAGTCCAGCGCGGCGGAGGCCTCGCGCATCTGGTGTTCGGCCTGGGCGCGGAGCCCTTCGGTATCCCCCTCGAGGATGCGAAGGATTTCGTTGATCATGGCACGGTAGTCGGCTTCGGTCTGAAGCCCCACGCATGGTGCCCTGCACCGCCCGATGTGATAGTCGAGACAGGCGCGTTCCGGCCCTTCCTTGGGCAGATCGTACCGGCACGACCGCACCGTGTGGAGCCGCTTGATGACCTCCAGAGCCTGGCGCATCGGACCGACGGAGGTATACGGGCCGAAGTACCGGCTTCGATCGTTGGTCACGCGCCGGGTCACGTAGACCCGTGGAAACGGCTCCTGGACCGTCACCTTGATGTACGGATACTGCTTGTCGTCGCGCAGGAGGATGTTGAAACGCGGCCGGTGTTCCTTGATGAGGTTGGCTTCCAGGATGAGCGCCTCCCCCTCGCTCCCGACCACGATCGTCTCGACGTCCTCGACGAGACGGACCAGCTCGCGGTTCTTCGCGGACAGATCCGCCTGGCGGCCGAAATAGCTTCGGACCCGGGGCCGCAGCGACTTCGCCTTGCCGACGTAAAGCACCTCCCTCCGCTCGTCACGGAAGAGGTAGACGCCCGGGCGGGTGGGCAGCTTGGCGAGGCGGTCTCGATCTACGGACAAGGGATGCGCGGCTGTTACCGGCTCGGAGAGGTCAGGCGGAACGGCGCCCCCCCATCGGAAGCCCATGTCCCATCAAGGTGGTGACGCTCACGTAGACTACACCGAACGGCACCAGCGTTTCCAGGGCGGTCACCACGGGGTGCGCAGCTGGAAGCGAAAGCTGCAGCCCGACGCCCACGAGGCCCGCGATCGCCGCCGCGAGCGTAACGTCGGCGAGGACGCGCCCGCGCGGTGCGTGCGGGCCGATCGCGCGCCCGAGCGCACGCCGAAGAAGCACGTACTCGGTCCACGCGCCCACGGTCGATCCGAGCGCGAGCCCCGCGGCGCCGAGACGCAGCGTGGAAAAGCCGACACGATCTGCCGGAAACATCAGCGCCAGTCCGGCCGCCACCGCGAGACCCACGCGCAGATACGCCAGCCTCGCGGGGGTTCGGGTGTCCCGCAGGGCGTAGAATGCGGAGGAGAGGACCCGCGAGCTCGCCGACGCCGGGAGCCCGGCCGCGTACGCTGCGAGCACACCCCATGTCACGAGCGTCTGCACGTCCCCGAACGCACCGGTCTGATAGAGCGCACCGACGATTACGTCTCCGAGCACGACGTACACGAGCGACGACGGGATCAGGAACCAGAGGGCACGCTCCAGCGACTCGGCGACGCGCGCCGCGAGCACACGATGCTCCTCGCCGCGCATGCGCGACATCTCGGGAAGCTCGGCGGCGGCGACCCCGGTCCCGAACAGGGAGATGGGCAGGTTGGAAAAGGTCTGCGCGTACCCCATGACCGCGACGGCGCCCGGCATCAAACGCCCGGCCAGGATCATGTCGATCCAACCGCTCAGATTCACCACCCCGCGCGCCGCCACCACCGGGACGAAGTTGCGAATCGCCTCGTGCACGCCGGTCACGCCACGGCCCAGGGAGATCCGCATCCCTCGCGCGTGGCGTGCGAGCAGCGGCAGCTGAACGAGCAGCGTCAGCGCACCACCCACGAGTGCACCCCACGCCAGGGCGACCACGAGCGACCGTCCCTGGAGACCGAACCGGATCGCCCCACCGACCATCGCCGTGATCATCGCGAGGTTCCAGAACACCGGGGCGACGAACGACAAGAAGAACCTGCGGTGGCTGTTGAGGACGCCGAGCGCCCACGCCGAGATCACGAAGAGGCCCGTCATCGGGAACAGGATCCGGACCAGCAGGACGGTCAGGTCCCGGATTTCGGGACTCCAGCGGGGAAAGAAGAGCGTCACGAGCACGGGCGCCAGCGCCATGCCCGCCAGCGTGAGCGCCGCGGCGACCGTCGTGAGGATCCCGAGGGCGGCCCCCGCGAAGCGCGCTGCCTCCTCATCCCGACCTTCCTCCAGGAGCTCGGAGTAGACCGGAATCAGCGACGCGGAGAGGGTGCCCTCGCCAAGCAGGTTGCGGATGACGTTCGGCATCCGCAGCGCCGCCCACCACGCGTCGGCGAAGCCGCTGGACCCGAAGTAGTGCGCGAACACGCGCTCGCGCACGAATCCGAAGATCTTGCTGAGGAAGATGCCGGCACCGACCCGAACGGCGGCCCCTCCGGTCACGTCGATTCGCCGCCCGGCGGGAGCCTGCCTTCCTCCGCGTCGATGCGCTCCGTCAGAAGCCTGTGCACGAACTGGCTCTCTTCGTCCAGACGCATCACCTCGGCCGAGAGGCGCTCCACTTCTGCCTCGAGGTAGGCGAGGCGTTCCCACCGGACGTCGGACGGGGCGTCGAGCCCTCGTCGCTCGAGCCGCGAGGCAAGCGCGCGCCCGACCTGCGAGTCGAGAACGATCGCCAGGAGCGGAATCATGACGACGAGGACGAGGATCAGCTGCAGCATCATGGATCGAAGTTAGAACACGGCTCGCGGAGGGCACACCCTCCTGAATCCCATGCGCACGCTCATGACTCGAAGCTCACCGCGAACGCTTCGTAGACCCGGTCGAGAAACGCTCCGCCGTAGCGCGTAAGGAAGTAGAGGGGGCTCTGGACCCTTTCGGCCGGCTTGCCGAGCGGATACAGGTGCAGCTGTGCCTTCTCGAGCTGTGCGAGCGTGATCTCGCTCTCGCGCCTGACCGCCGCGGTCACCTTCTTCTCGACGTCCTCCAGGGTGGCGAACGCCTGGCTGCGGAAGTGCTGCACCGACCCCTTGAGGGTGGGGTCGACGGCGGCCGCCGCGCTCTGGAGCTCGCTCACCCCGGTCCCGAGCGCGCCCCGCAGCTTCCCGATGGCCGCACGCACGTCGTCGGGCACCTCCTCGCGCGCGATCTCCGACGCGACCTCGTGGAACGGCCGTGCGAGGCGCGACAGCTCCATGTGGAACTTGTCGAGCACCTTTCGGATCTTGCTCTCCACGACGGTCGCCGACCAGCGCGGAAAGACGATCGGCATCTCGATTCCGTGTGCCTCGAAGTACCCGCGCACCTGCGCGAAGTAGGCGATCTCGCCCGGGCCACCCACGTACGCCAGGGTCGGAAAGACAGCGCTCTCCACGACCGGTCGGAAGAGCACGTTCGGGCTGAGCACGCGGGAATCGCCCTCGACGCGCGCCCGGATCTGGGCGGCGTCGAGCTCCTCGCCCGAGCTTCGCAGCCGGAAGCCGTCCCCCTCGCGGTACAGGCGCTCCCGACCGGCGTCGCCCTCCAGGAAGAGATTCACGCCGCCCTCGAGGATCGGGACCTGGAGGTCGTAGCCCTGGAGCTCGAGCTGCCGGCCGGTGGCCTGGAGTACCTCCTCGAAGCGCTCGCACCCGTCGAGCTCCGCGAGCAGAAGCTCCCTGGAACGGTCCTTGACCACGGGGTCGGCCGCGTCGGTGAAGTACACCCCGAAGCGCCCGAGCACCGCCTGCATGAGCGTGTGGAAGCCGCCCGGCAGCGTGCTCCCCGCCCCGTACCCATCGCGCAGCAGCGAGACGAACTCCACGCTGAAGTCTGTGTCCGGAAGCACCGAGCAGAACGCAGCGAGGACCTCGTCCGCCTGCCGGGGTAGCGAGATACGGTGCAACGCCGGCGAGCGATTCGGGTCCGGCGGGTCGATCTCGAAACGCCGCAGCTCGTTGTCCACAGTGATCACGTCCGCGTGGTTCGCTTCCGCCCAGTCATGGTCGTCCGAAGCCACCCAGAAGACGGGCAGGACCGGCTTGCCCAAGCGCTCCTCGACAGCCTCGGCCAGCCGCACTGCGCTCAGTGCC
>Ga0222714_10005562_pt1 | contig 11945 bp, 8 predicted proteins | sample C33_3DmetaG_FD_165048 | JGI IMG/M metagenome (GOLD analysis project Ga0222714, IMG submission 165048) | Estuarine water microbial communities from San Francisco Bay, California, United States - C33_3D | ecosystem: Environmental > Aquatic > Marine > Unclassified | place: USA: California... | reverse complement strand
GATGATGTTAACGATGTCTTCGTACCCAATATTGATGTCCGCGCTGAGCACCTGCGACACGACGACGACTTGATCACCAGGCTGCTCTTTGTGTTCGTGCATCATGCGGTGGAGCAAACGAAGCGGAGCGTCGTAATCGTAATCTTTACCGTACTCAGAACGCAAATATGGCACACAGACAGCGGTGAAAACGATGCCCGCACAAATGTAATAACTCGGAGGGACGCCTTCGATGTGCACTGGTACCAAGCGATTGTGCGGCGTGAGATCGATCGTAAAAGTCATCACCTTACCATTGCGTAACACGGTCACTTTAGATTTATCTCCAACGTACTTTCGGCTCACAAGATAGGAAAAGTTGATACGTTCGCCCGTGCGAAACGGCACCGTGCCGTCAGACGCGACGTCGACGCCATCAAACTGCATCAGTACATCCATGCGCTTCAAAAACTTCGACGCTGGAGCTAGCGGTGATATTCTTCGAAGCACCACACCTTTGTGCGTCGGTTTCATACCCAAGCTCTTCCGTAGTGATGGGTTTTCCAAGCGTTGAAACTCACATTGCAACGCTGGAAAGCCGTTGTATTTGCCCGACCTGCCGTAATCCGTAATAAAGTGGTCAATTACTGGCGTTGGAATGACGTAACCAATGTTTTCCGTGTCACCATCTTTGAGCGATTGAAAAGCTACGCCCACGCACTGCCCCTCGCGATTGAACGCGGGACCGCCCGAGTTACCGCTGTTGATCGCGGCGTCGATTTGTACCCCCAAGAGCTCCGCCGCGCCGTGCGAATACGACGTCACCTCGATGCGCGACACCACACCGGACGTGACGGAAATAGCGATACCACCCACAGGATATCCCACAACAGTGACATCGTCTTGTAATCGCGGAAGTACGCCGAATCTCACGGGTTCGACACCCTCAAAGAACTCGTCGTCCTCCACCGTGAGCAACGCCAAGTCGCACTCCACCCCGATCGCGAGCACCTTTGCCACGTATTTCGTGTCCGATCCACGCTTCTTCAACTTGACCTGTGTGTGATGCTCCACCGAATGCGCGTTGGTTAACACCCGTTTCCCCTCTATGATGAATCCCGTGCTCGTCGAACTACTCTGTCGCTTCCGTTGCCAAGGCAGCGAATAGTTTGGCTCGGTGTGCACGCAAAACACCTTCACCACCGCATCGATGGGATACTGCGGTGCCCGCTCGTCGTCCGAATACCCATCCGAATCCTCCCCAAAGTAATCTATGCCCTCTTCCTCCTCCTCCGCGACGACGATGGCGGTAGCCACGCGTCGACGCTTCGTCGTCGTCGTCTTTGCCACCCGTCCCGTCGACGCGAGAGCGCCCCCCGCCACCGGCGCCTTCCTCTTCGCCTTCGCCACAGACCCGCTCGCGCGCACCGCCTTCAACGACGACGCCGCTTTCACCGGCGACGCCACCCCGCGCGCGTCCTCGTCGTCGTCATCACCGCGATCCGCGTTCGCCCCACGCCGCCGCATCGCGTCCCGTCCCGACGCACGCGCGCCGTCCTCCGCGCGCCGTTCTCTCTCGCGCGCCGTCCGCCGTCCGTCGCGCGCCGCCGTCCGCGCCTCGTCGCGCCTTTCGCGCGTCCACCCTCTCGCGCCGCTCGCGCCCTATACACGCGCGCGCGCGCGTCGACGAATGGCGCGCCAACCGAACGCCGCGTCAGAGCGCGCCTCTCTGTCGCGCCGCACCCATCCATCGCACCACCGCGTCGAGCAATCGCGCGCAATGTCCGCGGAAGAACAGCGCCGCGCGCTGGACTACGTCCGCGCCGTCCGCGAGCGCTTCATCGACGAACCGAAGCGATACGAACGCTTCTTAAGCATCATGAAGGACTTCAAGAGCTCGAGGTGCGGCGCATTCAAAAACCGCATCGCGTGCGCGCGAATCTCGCGTGCGCGCGTGTGGCGTCGCCGGCGACCGCGCGCGGGGGCGTTCGCGCGGCGCGAATGATGCACTGACATTTCTATCGCGTGGTTTCGCGGTGCGCGGCGCAGGATTAACGCGGGCGTGGTCGCGGCGCGCGTGCGCGAGACGCTATCCGCGCACGACGACTTGGTGGCTGGATTCAACGTCTTCTTGCCCGAGGTACGAAGCGCGTTTGGGGGCGACGCGACGCGACGCGACGCGACGCGACGCGGGCGATGCGATGCGAACGGTCGAGGGAATTACGATGCGTTCGTGGCGTGCGCGAACGCGCGCGTCGTCGGCGCGAACCGGCGTCATTCGTTGCATTCATTATCGCGCGCGCACTGACCGCTCGCGCGTCTTGTCCGCGACGCGTTCGCAGGATGCGCGCGGTGGGCCCGGCGCGACGGCGTCGACCGCGCGACGACGCGGCGGCGCGGCGGCGAAGAAACAACCGCGCGGACGCGGACGTCCGCGCGGATCGACCAAGGCGGCGGCGGCGGCGGCGGCGGCGACGACGGGGCGCGGCGACGACGACGGCGACGACGACCGCGCGGTGTACGATCGACGCGAGGTGCGTTCGAAAGCGACGCGCCATCGATCGCGCGTGCGATTCGATCGATACCGATCGATCGATCGATCGGTCGCGAGGGGGTCTCGATGCGTCGCGACCGTTCGTGAACGGTCGATGTGTCCCTCGAGGAGGCGAATCGCCATTTAGATGTGGGCGATCGAGGTGTGCGCGCCAGGGATCGAAGCCGCGGGCTCGCGTCGGGGCGGACGCGGGATCGTGCGACGACGACGCGTGTGCGTCGTAGGCATGGATGACTGACGATGTTGCTTCTTCTTTTTTGTGTGTGTCGTTGCCGTACAGGTTCGAGCGGAGATGACGCAGGCGAATTTGAACGGCGGGTACGCGTTGTTGCATAGGATTCGTTCGAGCTACGCGAGCGACGAGCGACCGTACCAGGCGTTTTTACAGACGTTGATCAAGTTTAGGAATAAGCAGTTTAGTGCTGAGGAAGTGGTGCATAAGTTTGCGTTATTGTTTTATGATAAACCGTATTTGCTCGAAGGGAAGGATGGGTTGGAGAGTTTCGTGCCGAAGACGTGCAAGCCGCCCAGGCGATCGACGTGGTTTGACTGGAAGCCTTCGGTGCATCATAGATTCAGCAGTGAGAGCTTTAGATTATTCGTCCGCACGTTGTTGATGTGTGAGTTTAAAAGTCGATACAATCCTCCAGAGCCGAAAACGCGACGTTGGCGGTTGAGTGATGAACGCGATAGTAGCGAATCCGATAGCGACGACTCGACGGATAGCGACAGCGAAACCGAGTCGTCGACGGTGGTTGAGAAGGAGTCGGGAACGTTGCGTGCGGATCAAATTCCCGACTGTTGGACCGGATCAAAAGCCGATCGCGTGTTGAGCGCGTTTGAGAAGTTGGCGCTCGAGTTGAAACCGATGGATGAGGAGTATTGCTGGGCGGATACAAAGGTGAAGCGCGAATCCAAAGTCGTCAAGGAGGAGGTGGAATCCCGCGGTAAACGTGGCCGAGGAGAGGAAAGAGACTACACGAATACGCCGAGGGAGTCGCCCTCGCCGCCACCGTCGTTCAACAAACGTCGCGCGAGCGCGCGAATCACCGCAAAGGTGAATCGAGGAATTATTTACAATCGATATCGAAGCTTGCAGTCGCCAGACGGAGCGCTCGGCGGTCGCATGCGCATGACTCGTTCCATGAGCACGGTGGATGACGAGCTACCACCAAAGCTTGGGAAGAAATTAGTACTTCACAGAGATGCGGCAAAAATGTCGCCGCTCTGTGCAGAACGCATCGGGTTGCACTCTTTACCGGCGAACTGCATAGAAAAAATTATAGCGCACTTCGCCGTGCAAGAAGGCATCGCCGAACTCAACGTCATCCGAGAAACGTTGATGAAGTCGCTCATCAAGAAGGGCTATTAAAAATATTGAGTTAATCAAATATTTGTCTTCTGCGTCGCCCGAGACTTAGTGTAGCAATGATAATAATCAGCATCGGAAAATCGTCGCGACTACGCGAGCCAAAACGCGCGATCTCGCTTTGCGCGCACGAAATATACTTCGGTCCTAGCCGTGCGAATTACAATACAAAATAGATCCAACGTCGGCGCACGCGCGCGCGCTCTGCGACGATGCGTACATCACCGCACACGCGCGCGCGCATACACGCACGAAACATCGCGCCCCGTCGAGTACGGGTCGCGCGCCCGCGTCGTCGTCCCATTCAAACCCTATGATACTTGGCGCTCGCGTCGCGCGTGGCGTCCACACCAACCCCCACGCCCTCGCGCACGCGATCGCCCTCACCATCATCTCTCGCTCTCCCTCTATCCACGCCCCACGAGCGCGCGTTCACCCGCGTCAACGCCCCGCGAGCGCGTCATCATCGCCTAGTGCGATCCCCCGGGATTGACAAACTTGCTCGCCTTTTTGTCCGCGTCGGTGATGCCCGCGGTGACGTACACCACGGTCGCACCGATGGCGGCGATGCCGGAGAAGAACGGCCACGCCTTGGGGATTTCCCGGGCGAGCGCGGTGAAGAAACTTTGGTTCGAGTACGGCATCGCGTCGTCGCGTCGCGCAGTGCCGATCGATCGACATTGCGCGACGCGTTTGTGTGCGTCGACGACGGGAGACGACGAAAGCGGAGGAGTGATCGACCGACGACGACGACGGTGGTAGTGGCGACGGGTGCGATGTCGGACGGCGCGAACGGCGACGCACCGCCGTACGACCACTTGGTGAAGCTGCTGCTCGTCGGGGACAGCGGCGTGGGCAAGAGCTCGTTGTTGATGCGGTTCGTGGCGGATAAGTTTGAGGAGGTATCGCCTACGATCGGGGTGGATTTTAAGCTCAAGTACGTGGATGTGCATGGGAAGAAGCTCAAGCTGACGGTGTGGGATACCGCCGGGCAGGAGCGCTTTCGCACGCTGACGAGCTCGTATTACCGGGGAGCGCAAGGCGTGATTTTCGTGTACGACATCACGAGCGAGGAGACGTTTGAAAACTTACGAGATGTTTGGAGAAAAGAAGTTGAATTGTACAGCACGATTGAGAACGCGGTGAAAATTGTGATTGGAAATAAGGTTGATAAGGAGGCAGACCGGGCGATTTCGCGTGAAAAAGGCGTCGCGTTCGCCAAGGAGTTTGGCTGCTTATTCTTAGAGTGCAGCGCCAAGACGAACCGTAGCGTGCAAGAAGCGTTCGATGAACTCGTAAAAGGTATCTTAGAAGCCCCGGGCTTGTTGTCCGAACTCGGTACGGATGATCCGGCGGTGAAATTGGGAGCGTACGGAGAGTCGACATCGGGATGTTGCTAAACGCGACGGCGCTCTTCCACAGCGCCGCAATGTGTACAATGTAGAGACAATAGGGCAAAACGAGTTAATTTCTAGCAATGTTATAGTATTGAAGTCTTCAAAAAGCTACAGGACTCAAAACACGGATGCCGCAATAGTTGACGCGGTCACTCGCCGCGCGTCGCGAGTCGATTTTGGTTTGGTTACACGTGCGTGCGCTCATTTAAAGCGGCGCGGCAATGACGGCTTCGTACTTCTTGATCGTGGTAAGCAACGAAAGGTCGAAAAACTTTTCGCCAATGCTAGCCGTCAAACCACCGAGAAGACGCGGGTCCACCTTGGTCTCCACCTTCAACTTTGACCCAGCCGGAGCGTGGCCCTTGATGGAGTCCTGCACCTTTGTGAGCTGCGCTGCCGTGAGGTCGTGCGCAGTCGTGATCACGCACTTCACCTCGTTACGACTCGCCATGCACTGTTCTTCAAAACGAGTAGCGATCATCTTCAACTCCGGAAGGCGTCCATTCTCCGCCATGGCGGCTACAAAGTTGGACGTGATCGGCGTAAACTTTGCGCCTTCGCAAAACTCCTTCACCCCCGCCAACTTCTTCGACTTGGCCATCGATGGATCCATCAAAAATTGCTTAAACTTGGCATCCTTCTCAACCAATGCCGTGAGCTATCGACAAAAATGAACACAAACGCGATACACGTCAGTTTCAAACCTCTCTCGTCGCGCGTTCCCCCGTCTCTCTCCGCGCGCGTCGATCGAGCGCTCGCGCGCGCCACGTACCTGTTGCACTTCACCCTCAACCGCGGCTAACACATTCGCCTTCGCCGCGGCGACGTACAACGCCGACGCATAGCGACCACTCGTCCCGTACTGTTGCAAAGGAGCCTACACATCGCGCGCGACGCGAATCCAAAACACCACCCGTCAGTACGCCACCACATCCAACGCAAATCCACGCTCGCGCGCGACGCGACCGCGCGAACGCTGCCCTCTAGCGCGCACGCCACGCGACATAAAACGTACCGTCACTTCCGGCTTCCCCGCGGGCGATTTCGGCGCCGCACCCGTCGCGAACGCTCGAACCTGTGCGTACACACGCGCGCGCGCGCACTCGTCAGTCTCATCGTCGCGCGATCGCGCCTCTCGACGCGCGCACACCCCGTCACCACCGCGCGCGCGCGAACCCATCGAACGCGAACAAACGAACGTACCGAAATCCCCGCTCGCGCGGTCGCGCGCGTGGCGAACCGTCGAAGCATCGTCGTCGATGGGCGTCGACGCGCGCGCGCGAATGCGGGCGAGATTCGAGCCGTAGTTAGGGCTCGCGCGGGCCCTATGAAGCACGATGACGGGGTTTGTTTTTTATAAACGCCGGATGTCCGAATATCGCCGAATGTCCGAACGTCCAAACACCCAAACACCAGTGGGTCCCAACACCCAATCCAATGTCTGTCTGTCGTTCGCGCGGCGCCGTCAGTGCGCGACGACGACGACGACGGAGACGCGACGACGATGTCGCATCGACGCCGACGATGGTCGTCTTCCATCGCGTCGAGACGCCGCGACGGCGGGTGCGCGACGACGGCGAGACGAGCGCTGGTGATGTGCGTCGCGAGCACCGCGATCGTGGGCGCGCGCGCGAGCGGTGGGATGTTTAGCGCGGTATTGCGCGCGACTGGGGGTGGTGGAGCCGCGGACGCGAGTGGGAGTGATGGTGGTGATGCGTCGTCGACGAGTTCGATCGAGGAGTTTGATGCGAACGCGCGGGAGAGTGCGACGGCGGCGGCGATTCGGAAGGGGGCGCGGGTGCGGTTGACGTCGGAGCGCGCGCGAGAGCTTACGTCGGCGCCGATGATGGCGGTGTACGGGGGGTTAGGCGAGCGTGGAGAGACGGTTGGGACGTTAGATGTGTTAGCTGGATCGTCGAGTGGGGATTACTTGGTGTGGTGTCATCAGAGTAAGGAGAGTGACGGCGCGCGCGAGGCGGCGGCGTTGGGTTCGCGATCGTCAAAGAAAGATTCGGACGATGACGACGATGACGATGACACTATTAGCGCGTTCAACCCCCTACCGTTGGCGAGTGTTGGTACCGCGGTGCACGCTGAGGATCGACAAGTGTTGTTTCACGGTGGGTATAAGATTTGGAATGGCGGAAGTGAGTTTTCTGACGTGTCGACGACGACGGCGTTTGACATGGACGCGGGCGCGTTCAAATGTCTCACGTCATCTGACGACGATGGCGATGCAAAGGCGTCGCTCGGCGCGCGTAAACAAACTTGCCCCAAGCTTGGTGGTGAACACACGGGTAAGCGTGACGAAGAAGTTGCGGTGGTGACTTCAAAGCCCATTTACTTGCCCGAACCCGAAGAGGCGCGCGCCGAAGCCGCGCTCGGCGCGATTCCGGCGCTCGGCAAACACTTATCCACGCCGGAACTTCCAGCACTTGACGTTGACGATGACGAAGACAATTCAAAGAGTAAATCTACGAAGGAATCCCGATCGACGACAAAAACCAAGCAACACGCGTTGATCATCTTTGGTGGAAGAGACGAAAACGACGAGCGATTGGACTCGGTGTACGCGCTCGGCCTCGCCGACCACAAGTGGCGCAAGATTGATTACGAACTTCCACCCGCGCGCAAAGACATGGTGCCTCAAGGCCCGTTCGAGATGCCGCTTATCGTCAAGAATGAACACGCGCAAGGCAAACCGTTCCCGATTGGACGCTCGGGTGCCTCCGCCGTCGTCACGCGCGACAACAAAATGGTCATCTACGGCGGTTTCGTCGTCGAAGGCAAGCTCGGGTTCAACGTCGGCGAGACTTTGGTGCTGGATTTGAACACCATGAAATTTAGTTATCCAAAGGTGAGTGGTAACGTTCCAGTGCGTCGTAACAAGCACACCGCCGTGCTTGATGACGCGAACAACATGTGGGTGTGGGGCGGCTCGGTGTGGGACCACACGGGTGGCAGCTCGACGTACGCGTCCACGGGGACGTATCGCGCGGATTTGGGCGACACCGACAACATTGTCTGGCATCGCATGGAAACTAAAGGTAAGCCGCCGAGTCAACGTCGGTTTCATTCGGCAATCATCATGGATGGTGGCATGTACATCATCGGCGGCGAAGATTATAGCACGCGGACGTATTTGAGCGACGTGCACCGACTGGATTTGGAGACGCTCACGTGGACGCAACCGGCGGTGATGGGTGGTATTAATGGCGGACGCATTCGCGCCGCGTCGTTCCCTTGGTCACCGGCGAAGGTTGATGCCGATGACAAAGAGAAAGCGGCTGCAGCAGCGCTGGGTAAGAGCAGCAAGTCTCACCGCAAGGAGCTCGACGACGACGACGACGAGGCGGCCAAGTCGGCGCCAAAGACATCCGCGTCGGTCATCGACGCGTCTACGTGTGGTACTGGTACTCCGGCGCGCGTGCGCACGGGTGAGAATCAACCTCAAATTGAGACGCTCATCTCCGCTTTGGTCGATGGCTCATCTCTGGGATCGAAGAAGTCCAAGAAGGGGGAAACCGTGGCTACGCTCGCCGCCAATCTCGCCGCTTCGGGGTGGATTCCCAACACGGCGCGCGGGTCCTCAATCCTATCTGAGTCGAGCATGATTTGGAAAAAGAGTGAAACGTCTAGCGTGGGTAAGTCTGAGACGCTTCCTGGATGGATTACCGATAAGGGTCATCGTGACTCGTCGATTCTGACAGAGACGCTCCAGGCGGATCCCGAAGCGGATAGCATCGAGGCGCGATTGATCCAAGCCGTCAAGGCGAGCAAGAAGGCTGATGATGCCGACTCTGCACACGTCGGTGAGCATGAGCATGCCAAAGATAAAGACGACGACGACGACGACGACGATGAAAAGAAACGTCATCGTCCGGCGTTGTCCAAGGATGACGATAAGGATGAAGAGGGTTCGCGTAACCGCCGTGCGTCATCCAAGGACGAGGACGACGACGAGGATTCGCGTCGCCGACGCTCCCATGATGAAGACGACGAGGACGACGATAAGAAAGCATCGCGCAGTAGACACACCGATGACGATGACAGAGATGATGAAGATTCACGTCGCCGTCACGCCTCGACGAGACACGACGAAGACGAGGACGAAAGAGAACCAAAACGCTCGAGCCGTCAGCGCGAGCACGAGCACGAAGAGGATCGTGAAGAAAAAGACAAGCCCAAGAAGCTTTCGGCAGCCGCGAGACTCATCCAGCAAATGTCTCGTGGGCACGAGGCTTCTTTAGGTAAACATGGCGAGACTTACGACCGAGATTCGGCGGATTTAGGTCGCGTGGTTCAAGAGTCGAGCGACGCGAACACCGACGCGACGCAACATTCACACGCATATCTCGCCGTAGGCGTGTTAGCTGTGTTAGCTGCAATCGCTGCCGGTAGTCAGCAGTTTGGTTCTTCGAAGTCTGATGACGAATCGTCCGCGGAACGTATTCCATTAGTGGTGAATAGCGTAGCATCGTCTGAGGCGTCGCCGTCACGCGCGACATGGCAAAAGGAAGCCGCCAAGCGTCGCGGCGTGCAATTTGGGTTCATGTCGAGCGATGGCGAAGCCGATGAATTGTGTTAAAACGTTTGCTGGTACCGGTATGTAATTAGGTGTAATAAACTAAAAGTGATTTACAAATCTACTCGCGCACAGCGACCAAACCGAAACTTAGACTGTATCCGTCCCGTATTGTCCAGTTGAACTCTTGACGAGCCCTTCGCCTTCACCTTCCCCGTCAGCGCTTTGTCTCTTCACTTTACGCACGATAGCGAAACCTACTAGGACAACGGCGAGGCCGACAAAGCTATTGAAGGCCAACAACGACCGCTCTTGGCCTTTGAGCAAATGCACATGCTCAAAGTGACCGCTGGTGACTCTTAGTCGGGAGTACACGATATCCTTGCCCAAATCACCACCTTCCACCGTGCGCCCGTCGCTTTGTAAAACCCAGCCTTCAGTAGGCATCTCGATTAACGCTTCGTTCGACCCTTGCACCACGCTAACATTTGTTAAAGGCATCTTGACACTTTCTGTGTCGCACAACGCGTCTTCGACAAACGTGCACATGGAAAAACCAGTCGGCGCGCATTGAAGCGTTGATACTTCATTCTCCCAGTGCTCTTTCTCGTCACATGATTTAGTAACTTTGCAAGAGAAAATCTTCGCATCAATGTCAGCCTCACTCATGAGTGTCGGGTTGACTTGTTTGTTGACGAGAGAAATCGTAGAGCCTTCCATCATTTCAGACATTTCATCCGAAGAAAACTTTTGCGACGTTCCATAGGCGCCGATAGACGTTGCCGTTGGTTTGCTGCATCCGTTCATCACGCCGAGCGCTGGGCAAAATCTAGCACCGTGCTTAGCAAGGCCCAAGTCTTCGCACGAATTCGACAGAGACTTTCGAACATTGAAGCACTGACCGATTTCCAAATTTGGCGCGCACTTGCAGCTGCACGTACCGGAGTACAACTTAGTGTCTCCTTCTTTCCAGCTCACCGGTGCATCGTTTGCGTGCGTAATGGCTTCAGAATTCGCAATTTGATCAGCAGGCACAGAGTTGACGAGCGCCTCCATGTTGTTGTTGTACGCGCCCGGATCAACGCCGAGTCTCGCGCGCTCAGTCTTGTGGTGCAAGCTCGCCCAGAAGGAGCCATACGACGATTGACGATCGATTGCACCCACCTTGACTTTCACTGCTTTCGTTTCGATCGCAGGTTTCATTATTTTCCAAAATCGCTGCACTGCAAACAAGTCGTTACGAGGTAACGGCGAGCGCTCTTCGGCTGCGAGTTCGGCTTGTTCTTGTGCAGACGTCACGGCGGGGCACGATGGAGACGCAGCCCAGGTTGATCCGATGCTCACGACGACGACGCGATGAGACGGGATTGTGATCATCATCTTACCCAACCCACCCGAGTTGAACAGCACAGGGTAGCGCGGTTCTGAGCCTCGAGTCACTGGTCCGGCGGCCACTGGGCAGTCTTCGCCCAAGCCGCTCACTTTGGTAACGCCAAGTCCGGCACGTTCCGTATCTCGTACGGGCATCTTCGGGTTAAATACCCAACCACCGTAGCCGAACGTCGTGGTCACTTCAGGGAAAGACGGCGTGAGCATCTCGTTGATGAATCGCTTTGACACGAGACGGTGCGTCTTGTGCGCGCTCGATCTCCAGCGTCCGCCGTTGACAACGAGCTGACCGAATCGCGCCAAATCGCGGCAACTCGCCATTTGACCACCGACAACCGAGATGTCACCATCAGTCGTATCGTCGTGCGCGAAAAAGTTGGGCAAACCCATGGGCTCGGTGAGATGCTTTCTCGCCCACTTTGCTGGCGCCTCGCCCGTCGCCGCGCGCAACACCGCGTTCAACACAAACAACGGCGAGTGCTTGGCGTTGTTTACGGATGCGTCATTCGCAAACGCCGTCCCCGGCACATCATGCCCATCACCACTCACTTGTGCCAGCAAATGACGCACTGTGAGCGCACGCCAGTACTCGGCGTTCCAGCCTTCTGGCGCGCTCTGCGTCCTCCCCGATTGCGCCAGAATATCCGCCACCTTGTCGTCCAACTTGAACTCCTTGTTATGCACCGCAGCACCGATCGTCAACGCAACTGCAATCTTCCCAACCTCAGCGCT
>Ga0222714_10005561_pt1 | contig 11948 bp, 14 predicted proteins | sample C33_3DmetaG_FD_165048 | JGI IMG/M metagenome (GOLD analysis project Ga0222714, IMG submission 165048) | Estuarine water microbial communities from San Francisco Bay, California, United States - C33_3D | ecosystem: Environmental > Aquatic > Marine > Unclassified | place: USA: California... | reverse complement strand
CAAGAAGATCGAGAAGTACGGACTCGTCCGAGAGGGGTAGACGCGCGACGCCCCCCCCTCGACGGTCGCGGTGTATTGACTTCGCTTCCGTCGCGGGTACAGGGTGAATCATGCGGCCGGTCGGCCGCATGACTGGACGACGAAGGAGCGAGGACCGAGTGCGAGACTCCGAGCACGGGCAGCCACGCGCGGACGAACCGATCGAGCGTGCCGAGCGGCCTCGCGGCTCGCGCTCGCGCCACGTGGAAGGTGCACTCGACTGGTTGCGCTCGCTCGCGGTCGCCTTCGTCCTCTTCCTCGTGATCCGCGCGACGCTCGTCGAAGCCTTCAAGATCCCGACGTCGTCGATGGAGGGCACACTCCTGGTGGGCGACGTCCTGCTGGTCAACAAGGCGGTCTACGGGGCGCGTGTACCGGGGACCGAACGATTCCTTCCGGCGATCGAGGAGCCCGCGCGGGGCGACGTGATCGTATTCCACCCGCCGCACGAGCCCCGAAGGAACTACGTGAAGCGCGTGGTCGGTGCCCCGGCGGACACGCTCGAGATGCGGGACAAGAGGCTCTACCTCAATGGCGAGGAGGTGTCCGAGCCTTACGTGCGCTACCTCGACGCTCGCGGCGATGCCGCGCACCCGGACATGGAGTGGCAGTCGAACCACCTGATCGCTGCCCCCAGCCCCGGGTACCATCCCACCCGGGACAACTGGGGTCCGCTGGTCGTCCCCCCGGGCAGCTACTTCGTCCTCGGCGACAACCGTGACAACAGCGAGGACTCCCGCTACTGGGGCTTCGTCGCTCGCGATCAGATCCGGGGTCGGCCGTGGTTCGTGTACTACTCCTTCGACCGGCTTGAGGGCGACGAGAGGTCCCGGTGGGGAGGAGTTCGCTGGGGTCGCGTGGGTACGCTCATCCGCTGATCGGTCCCGACCGGCGTCTCGGGCGTCGCCCCGGGGACGGGGCATTGCGCGACGGCGTGATCGTTGAGATCCTAAGCGGGCGTCGAGCTGGCACGAGTCGGCTCTGCCCGCACCGCACCTCCGGACCCGCGCGCCGAGATGACCTTCTCCTCCCGCAGAGCACCCTCCCAGGAAGGCTCGCTGGATCAGTACCTGAAGGAAATCAGCCAGTATCCGCTCATCGACCGGGAGGAGGAGGCGAGGCTCGCGAGGCTCATTCGCGTCGGGGACGAGGAGGCACTCGACAAGCTGGTTCGCTCGAACCTGCGCTTCGTCGTCTCCGTGGCGAAGAAGTACCAGAACCAGGGCGTGCCGCTGTCTGATCTCATCAACGAGGGCAACCTCGGTCTCATCCGGGCCGCGCACAAGTTCGATGAGACGAAGGGCATCAAGTTCATCAGCTACGCCGTCTGGTGGATCCGGCAGGCCATCCTGCAGGCCCTCGCCGAACAGAGCCGGATCGTTCGCGTTCCGCTGAACCGAGCCGGCGCGCTGTACCGCATCGGCCGGCGCAGCTCCTCGCTCCTGCAGGAGCTGGGTCGCGAGCCCACCGTCGACGAAATCGCCGAGGATCTCGACGTCTCGAAGGACGAGATCGAGCGCACCCTGGCGATCTCGCATTCGCACCTGTCGCTCGACGCGCCGATGACCCCGGGTGAGGACAACCGCCTGCTCGACTACCTGCCGGATCAGTATTCTCCCGGGCCGGAAGAGGAGACGTTCGAGCATGCGCTGAAGTCCACGATCGAGGACGCTCTCTCGACGCTGAAGGAGCGCGAGGCGAAGATCCTGCGGCTCTATTTCGGTCTGGACGAACAGGAGCCCATGACGCTCGAAGAGATCGGCGAGATCCTGGGGATCACGCGGGAGCGCGTGCGTCAGATCAAGGAAAAGGCCCTGGTCCGCCTGCGGCACGCTTCGCGGGCACGCTTTCTCGAGACGTACCGCTGACCCGCTCGCCCGCTCCGGGCGAGCCCGTGGAAAGCCGCTTGTCTCAAGGCGTTCCGGCCCGTTGACGCCTATTTGCTTCGCCGGTAACTTTGCAAGCTCTTTTGAGGATCCGCCTCAGCACACAACGCGGGCATGAGAACGTATACTCCCAAAGCCGACGAAATCCATCATGCGTGGTGGGTTGTCGACGCTACAGACAAGCCGCTCGGGCGTCTGGCTTCCGAAGTCGCGCGCGTCATCCGCGGCAAGCACAAGCCGTCGTACACGCCGCACCTCGACACCGGCGACAACGTGGTGATCATCAATGCCGAGAAGGTGCGTCTGACCGGGAACAAGGCCGATCAGAAGACGTACTTCCGCTACTCCGGCTACATGGGTGGCGAGCGGCACATTCCCTACCGTCGCATGCTCGAGACGCACCCCGATCGGGTCATCGAGCTCGCGGTGCGGGGCATGCTGCCCAAGAACGCGCTGGGGCGTGTTCTTCGGAAGAAGCTCAAGGTCTACGCCGGCACCGACCACCCCCACCAGGGCCAGCAGCCGCAGCCCCTGGACATCTGACGACGGACAGAAGCGATACCATGGCAGGTCAAGTGACGAATCAGATCCAGACGGTGGGCCGGCGGAAGTGTTCCGTGGCCCGGGTGCTCCTTCGCCCCGGCACGGGGCAGTGGACCGTGAACGGCCGCCCGCTCGCCGACTACTTCCCGCGTCCCACGCACCAGATCCGCGTCGAGGAGCCCCTGAAGATTGCCGGTCTCGCGGACGACTTCGACGTGGCGATCCGCGTGCGCGGCGGAGGCCTCACCGGTCAGTCCGACGCGGTACGCATGGGCCTGTCGCGTGCACTGGTTCAGCACGACGAGGAGCTGCGGGCGGCGCTGCGGGACAAGGGCATGCTCACGCGTGACGCACGGGAGGTCGAGCGTAAGAAGCCCGGCCGCCCCAAGGCACGCAAGCGGTTCCAGTTCTCGAAGCGTTGATCGCTTCCACCCGTTGAGTTCCGAAGGTCCGGGCCTGGCCCGGACCACATCCTGACCGGGGCGTACATCGGCCCCGACGAGAGAAATCGAAAACATGTCCGACGTTCGTCTCGATCAGCTTCTTGAGGCCGGAGTACACTTCGGTCACCAGACCCGGCGCTGGAACCCGAAGATGAAGCCCTTCATCTTCACGGAGCGCAACGGGATCCACATCATCGACCTCCGCAAGACGCTCGACCGGCTGGTGGCGGCGCAGCAGGCCGTCCGCGAGGTCGTACTGCGCGGAGAGCGCGTTCTCTTCGTCTGCACCAAGAAGCAGCTGCGGGGTGTGGTGGAGCAGGAGGCCCAGCGAAGCGGCTCGTACTGGGTGACCGAGCGCTGGCTCGGCGGCATGCTCACGAACTTCCAGACGATCCGCCAGCAGATCCGGAGGCTCAAGGAGCTCGAGCGCGGAGCCGAAGAGAACGCCTTCGAGTTCTACACCAAGAAAGAGCGTCTGATGCTCGAGCGCGAGCGGATCAAGCTCGACAAGTACCTGGGCGGGGTGAAGGACATGGGCCGCCTCCCGGGTGCGATCTTCGTGGTCGACGCCCGGCGGGAGTCGATCGCCGTGAAGGAGGCCGTGAAGCTCGGCATTCCGGTCATCGCGATCACGGACACGAACGCGGATCCGGAGCCCATCGACTTCCCGATTCCCGGAAACGACGACGCGATCCGCTCGGTGACGCTGATCGCGAGCGCCATCGCCGGTACGATCGCGACCGCGCGCAAGGAAGTGCCGGAGGACGAGCGGCGCCGAATCGACGAGCTCGAGGCGACGACCTACTCGACCGAGACCGGTGAGACGACCGAGGAGGCGCCGAAGCGCCGCCGTCCGCGTCGGAAGCGCCGCCCGCGTCCCGAGGTGATCGCGGCGCACCGCAAGGACGACGGCGGGGAGGGTGTCGACTCTTCGGAAGGGGCTGAGGCATCCGACGCCTTCGCGGACGAGTCGGAGGATGACGCCGACGAGTAGTACGGGGCTTCGTACCCTTGTCCGCGCGGGGATGGCGGGCACCGAGGTCCTGGCTGCGGTCCGGACTTCCGAAAGAGGCGGCGCGGTCCGACGGTCCGGCCGCCTCTTGTCACGACCCGGCGCAAGCCGGAGTACCAGAACAATCGACCGAGCAGCAGAACGATGAGTGAAGCGACGATGATCAGTGCAGCAGACGTCAAGAAGCTCCGCGACATGACGGGCGCGGGGATGATGGATTGCAAGAAGGCGCTCACAGAGACCGCGGGGGATCTCGAGAAGGCGATCGACCTCCTGCGCGCGAAGGGAGCGGCCAATGCGGCAAAGCGCGCCGAGAAGTCGGCGAACGAAGGCGTGATCGGCAGCTACATTCATTTCGACAACAAGACGGCGGTCATCGTCGAGCTGAACTGCGAGACCGACTTCGTCGCGAATACCGACGACTTCAAGTCGCTGGCACGTGACATCGCCATGCACATCGCGTCCGCGGCGCCGCTCTCGATCTCGCCCGACCAGATCGCTCCCGAGGTCGTGGAGCGCGAGCGGGGGGTCTACGTGGAGCAGGCTCGTGAAGAGGGCAAGCCCGACAACATCGCCGCGAAGATCGTCGAGGGCCGGCTGCAGAAGTTCTTCAAGGAAAGCACGCTGCTCGCGCAGCCCTTCGTGAAGGACCCGGACATCACCATCGAGGAGCTCATCACCCGGGTCTCTTCGAAGACCGGTGAGAAGATCGAAATCGCTCGATTCGCCCGGATGAAGGTCGGAGAGCGCTGATTCCCGCGCGGGCGGGGCGAAACGAAGCAGAGAGCGACGCTGACCTGGAGAGAGACGCGATGGTCGAGGGTACGGGCCTCCGGTACAAGACGGTGCTGCTGAAGCTCTCCGGCGAGGCACTCGCCGGAGAGCACGGCTTCGGCATCGAGCCCTCGATGGTCGATCACATCACCGACGAGATCAAGGCGATCGTCGAGATGGGCGTGTCACTCGGGATCGTCATCGGGGGCGGGAACATCGTCCGCGGAGCCCTGGCATCGAAGGGCGGCATGGACCGCGTGCAGGGCGACTACATGGGTATGCTCGCCACGGTCATCAATGCTCTGGCGGTCCAGGACCTCCTCGAGACGAAAGAGGTCGATACCCGCGTGATGACGGCGATCCGCATGGAGCAGATCGCCGAGCCGTACATCCGCCGGCGGGCGATGCGCCACATCGACAAGGGCAGGGTCGTGCTGTTCGCCGGTGGAACCGGCAACCCGTACTTCTCCACGGATACGGCCGCGGTGCTCAGGGCCATCGAGATCGGTGCCGACGTCGTGATCAAGGCGACGAAGGTGCGCGGAGTCTACTCGGCCGATCCCGTGAAGGACCCCGATGCAGTGTTCATTCCCACGATTTCCTTCCAGGAGGTCGTCGCCAGGGAGCTCGCCGTGATGGACACGGCAGCCGTGGCGCTGTGCAAGGAGAACAACCTGCCGATCATCGTGCTCAACCTCAGCGATCGCGGGGCCGTCGCCAGCGCGATTCGTGGGGAGCGCGTGGGAACGCTAGTATCGTAAGAGAACCCGACGAACGCGGAGAACGTCATGCCGACCGTTGAAGACGCGAAGAAACGCATGGACGAAGCGCTCGAGGCACTCGGCCGCGAGTTCGCCACGGTGCGTACCGGCAAGGCCACGCCGGCCCTGCTCGACAGCGTACGGGTCGATGCCTACGGCTCGAAGATGCCGGTGAACCAGGTTGCCACCATCAGCACGCCCGAGTCGAGCCTCATGGTGGTCCAGCCGTTCGACAAGTCCCTGATCGGCAACATCGAGCGCGCCATCATGACTGCCGATCTCGGACTGAACCCCGCAAACGACGGCAGTGTCATCCGCGTGCCGATTCCGCCGCTGAACGAGGAGCGTCGCAAGGAGTTCGTGAAGGTCCTCCACAAATATGCCGAGGAGGGGAAGATCTCCATCCGGCACGCACGGCGGATCGTGCGGGAGGAGATCCACGCGCTTGTGAAGGCCCACGAGATCGGAGAGGACGAGGGCCGCCGGCGCGAGGACGCGCTCGAGAAGCTGACGCACGAGTGCACCGACAAGGTGGACGAGATGCTCAAGTACAAGGAAGCCGAGGTTATGGCCATCTGAGGCCACCCTCGCGTCCACGATCATGTCAGGCGAACGGCTCGAACGCATCCGCGTGAACGGCGACGTGCCCGAGCACGTCGCCGTCATCATGGACGGGAACGGCCGGTGGGCCCGCGCGCGTGGCCTGCCCCGTCACCTCGGCCACCGCGAGGGGATGAAGGCGGTTCGCGAGGTCGTCGAGGGGGCCGTCGAAGCCGGGGTACGCATCCTCACCCTCTTCGCCTTCTCCACCGAGAACTGGCGACGACCGGCCCAGGAGGTTTCCGCGCTGATGGGGCTGCTTCAGCTCTACGCCCGCAAGGAGGGTGCGGAGCTACGGAGGCAGGGCGTCGAGGTCCATGTGCTCGGCGAGCTGCAGCGAGCCGACGCGACGACGCGGGATGCGGTGAACGCCATCGTCGAGGGTACCCGGGGTGGTGGGGCCATGCGGCTGAACCTCATGATCTCCTACGGGGGACGCGAGGAGATCCTGCGTGCGGCCCGACTGCTCGTGGAGCGCGTGGAGAAGGAAGGCATGGAACCCGATGAAATCGACGAGGGGGTGTTCGCGGATGCGTTGTTCACGCGCGGGCTCCCCGATCCGGACCTTCTCATCCGAACCTCGGGCGAGTACCGGATCAGCAACTTCATGCTCTGGCAGCTCGCCTACACCGAGCTCCACATGACCGACGTGCTCTGGCCGGACTTCGACCGGGAAGACCTGTACGAGGCGATCCTCGACTACCAGGGCCGTGAGCGCCGCTTCGGGCGGGTAACAGTCGCATGAGCGAACTCGCCAAGCGTGTCGCCGTGGCCGCGGTCGGCATCCCGACGGTGCTGGCCACCGCCTGGGTGGGCGGATGGCCGCTCGGCCTGCTCCTCGGCTTCTTTTCGGCCTGGGCCGCGCACGAGTGCTTCCGCTTCGCCCACCTCAAGCAGGTCGAACCCATCTCCTGGATCGGCGTGCCGGCGGCCCCGGCGTTCGTGCTCCTTGCGGTCTGGCGTTCGTCGTTTGGGGCCTTCGCCCCCTGGGCCCTGGGGATGATCGCCGTCATGACCCTCGCCACGCTGCTCGCGGCGATGCTGCAGCGCGGGCCCGGCCGCCATCCGTTCGCGGCGGCGGCGATCACCGTGATGTCGCCCCTGTACGTCGGGCTGCCCATGGCCTTCGCGCCCCTCCTCCACGCGATGGGGGGCGAGGCGGCGGTCGACAGGGGGGTGTCCTCGGGGCTGGCCGGTCTGCTGTTCGTGGCGCTCCCCCTCGCGGCCACCTGGATCGGAGACGCGGCGGCGTTCTTCGCGGGGACGGCGTGGGGTCGAAACCGCGCGAAGCTCGCGCCCACCATCAGCCCCAACAAGAGCTGGGTCGGCTTCTGGGCTGGACTGACGGGTGGCGGGCTCGCCGGCGTGCTCTGGTACCTTCTGGTCCTGCGTGTCTTCGGTGCGGAGGGAACAGCGGGCGGGTTCGGCGCCGCCACGTTCATAGGGGTGGTGCTGGGGCTCGCGGCGGTGCTCGGCGACCTGGTCGAGTCCCTCCTCAAACGGGAAGCGGGGGTCAAGGATTCGGGAACCTTCTTTCCCGGCCACGGCGGGGTGATGGATCGCATCGACTCGCTGATCTTCACGATCCCGAGCGCGTTCGCTCTGCTCGCCCTGATGGACATCGTGCTTTGAGCTACCTGGTGGTGCCGTGATCCGGGTCGTGATCCTGGGCTCTACCGGCTCCATCGGGCGGAGCGCACTCGAGCTCGTGTCCCGCCACCCGGAACGATTCGAGATCGTCGCGCTCGTCGCGAACCGGCGTGTCGACGTGCTCGAGCAGCAGGTGGCCCGATTCCGCCCCGGCACGGCGATCCTGTGTGACGAAGCCGTGCCTCTTCCCGCCTCGGCGGGTGGGACGCGCTGGGCGTCCGGGCGGACCGCCATGCTCGACGTGGTGGCGCGCGAGGACGTGGACGTGGTCGTCAATGCACTCGTCGGCGCGGCCGGGCTCGCACCTACCGTGGCGGCGCTGGAGGCGGGGAGCCGGCTGGCGCTCGCGAACAAGGAGTCGCTCGTCGCGGGCGGTTCGATCGTGCTGGAGGCCGCCCGCCGGGGCGGCGGGGAGATCGTACCCATCGATTCCGAGCACAGCGCCATCCTGCAGTGTCTCGAGGGTCACGGTCGAGACGCCCTGCATCGCGTGGTGCTCACCGCGTCGGGTGGTCCCTTTCGAGGCCGCTCGCCCCGAGCGCTGACCCAGGTCAGTGCCGTCGACGCGCTGCGGCACCCGACCTGGGACATGGGCGCGAAGATCACCATCGACTCGGCGACGCTCGCCAACAAGGCGCTCGAGGTCATCGAGGCCCATTTCCTGTTCGGGCTGTCGTACGACCGGATCGACGCCGTGGTCCACCCCCAGTCGATCATCCACTCCTTCGTGGAGTTCGTCGACGGTTCCGTTCTGGCGCAGCTCGGCTTTCCGACGATGGAACTGCCCATCCTCTACGCGCTCAACTATCCGGTACGCGTGGCCGATGATGCGTTGCGGACGTACGACCCGGTGCGGGCGTCACCACTCACGTTCGAGGAGATCGACCACGCCGCGTTTCCGATGTTCGGCCTTGGCGTGGAGGCAGGAAGAAGGAGCGGATGTGCACCCGCCGTGTACAACGCAGGGAACGAGATCGCGGTTCAGGCGTTCCTGGAAGATCGTATACGTTTCCCGGACATCGCCGACGTCGTCGCCGAGGCGATCGAGCGTGTCGGGGTCTCCGGGATCCACCACATGGACGACGTGATCGCCGCGGACGAGGCGGCCCGGGTCGTGGCGACGGAAGTCGCGAAGCGGCTCGGCGAGAGGAAGGGAATGGCGTCATGACGGTTCTGGCCACCATCATCGTGCTGGGCGTGCTCATCTTCGTGCATGAGCTCGGCCACTTCTGGGCCGCGAAGGCAGTCGGGATCGAGGTGCAACGCTTCTCGATCGGACTCGGGCCGAAGGTCTTCGGATTCACGCGTGGCGAGACCGAATACGTCATCAGCGCGATCCCCCTCGGGGGCTACGTGAAGATGGGCGGGATGGACGACGAGGTGATGGAGCGCATCGAGGGCGGTGAAGCCGCCCTTCCGGTGCGCGAGCCCAGCGAACGCGACTTCGATCGGAAGTCGATCGGGGCGCGTACGCTCGTCATCTCCGCGGGCGTGATCATGAACATGCTCTTCGCGCTCGGCGTCTACACCTTCCTCGCGGCCCGCTACGGTGTCCAGCACATCGAGTCGACCCGTGTCGGAGCGATCGAACTCTCCGCGCTGCCGCCCGGGACCGAAGCGCTCGGCACCGTGGAGCCGGGCGCCCGGATCGTGCGGATCGGCGGGCAGCCGGTGGAGTTCTGGGATCAGATCCAGGTCGCGCTGCTCGAGAGAGCGCCGGGCCCGGTCGCGGTGGAGCTGGTGGAACCGACCCGGTCGATCGAGATCCGCGTGCCCGTCAGCGAAGAGGAGCGCGCGTTGCTCGCGGGCTCGCTGCGGCTATGGGTCGAGGCGGGCGCCGGCTACGTCGAGTCGGGGTCTCCCGCAGCGCGCGCAGACGTCAAGGAGGGTGATCGGTTTCTCGCCGTGGACGGAGAACCCACGCTGAACTGGTGGAGCTTCGTCGGCCAGATCGAGGACCGACCGGGGGAGCAGGTGACGGTCACGATCGAGCGGGAGGGCGGCGAAATCGTTCGCAACGTGACCCTCGGGTCCGAGGAGATCGACGGACCCGACGGTTCCACGCGAACGGTGGGCAGGATCGGCGTCGGTCCTCCGGCGCTCCCAATCGTGTACAGTCCGGTTTCCCTGGCTGAGGCCGTCGTGGCGGGGTGGGACGATACCGTCTTCACGACGGGGGTGATCCTGGACTTCCTGAAGCGGCTGGTCACGGTCGACATCTCACCGCGTTCGGTGGGGAGCATCGTGACCATCGGTCAGCTCTCGGGAGCCGCGGCGGAGGCGGGCGTGGACAGCTTCCTGCGCTTCATGGCGCTGTTCAGCATCAACCTGGCGGTGCTCAACCTTCTGCCGATTCCCGTGCTCGACGGGGGTCATCTTCTCTTTCTCGCCATCGAGGGAATTCGGGGCGGGCGGGCACTGTCGGTCGAACAGAGACTGCGCTGGAGCAACGTGGGGTTCCTGATCATCGTCGGGATCATGCTGTGGGCGCTGTCCAACGACTTCCTCAGGCTCCTCGGACTCTGAGCCGCTGGGCCGGCCTCGCGGGCCTCCTGGCGCTGGCGTCGCTCGCGGCGCCGGCGTCCGCGTGGGGGCGGCAGGCCGACGGACCGCCGTCGGCGGAGCGCGTCGCTTCGCCCCGGGCAGCGGAGGTACGGCTGACGTCGAAGACCGAGTACTACGACGTGTCGGGCGCCACCCTGGACGAAGTCGTCGACCGGCTGAACGGACTGCGACTCGAGGGTCCGGATGGACCTCCCTCGCAGGGCCTAACCCGTTACCACATCCTGCCCGAGTGGCGTCCGGTGGCCTCCGGGGGCGCATGCCGCGTGGAGCGTCTCAACGTAAAGGTGACCATCACCGTGACCCTTCCGCGCTGGCCCGGGGTCGCCGGTCGACCGGCCGAGGAACAGCAGCGGTGGAGCGTGATCGAGCACGCGATCCGGAGCCACGAGTTCGGGCACCGGGAGATCGTGGTCGCGGCGGCCGACGACCTGGCGGCGAGGCTCCGGGACATGGAGGCGAGGGGGTGCGGCACGCTCGGGGGCGTGGTCGAAAGCGCGCTCCACGTCGCCGATGGGCGACTCCGGGACGCTCATGCCGAATTCGACCGCCAGACACCGTCGCGGCTTTCCTCCGGCGGGCCGGGGCGCTAGCGCGCTGCGGTCCTCGACGGGGCCGCGAGGGGGAAGGGAAGCGACCTCCCTCGTCGGCGTTCGGCCTCGCGGTTCGTCAGAGGAAGGTCAGCTGGCTGGGCCCGGTCCGAAAACGCAGGTCCTCCACGTCGATGAGCGCTGTCGGTTCGTGCTGCATGGCCACCTCCAGGTGGCCGCGCCACCCCGCCCGGCCGAGCGCCTCGCCAACCACCTCCAGCGCCAGAGCCGGCTGGTTGCACTCCGCGGACAGGTGGGCGAGTACGACGCCGGCCAGCCTGGGATGGAGGAGTTCGGTTGCGAAGCGTGCCGCCGCCTGATTCGAGAGGTGTCCGTGGCTCGACGCGATGCGGCGTTTCACGGACGACGGATAGCGGCTCGCGTGGAGCAGGACCTCGTCGTGATTGGCCTCCAGCACCAGGAAGTCGCACCCCGAGAGCGCGTGTCGGATCTGCGCGGTGGGACGACCCAGGTCCGTGGCGATTCCCACGCGCAGTCCCGTGCACTCGTCAACGAGGGCGACACCGACCGGGTCTGCCGCGTCGTGGACGGTGATGAAGGGCTCGACCCGGATGTCACCGATGGTGAAGGGGCGACCGGGTCCGTACTCGACGACACGTTCCGAGCCCTTCAGGATGCGGCTACACGCCTCCCGGGTGCGTGCCGTCATGTACACCGGTGTGCCGTGGCGCCGGGCGAAGGCGCCTACTCCGCTCGTGTGATCACCGTGCTCGTGGGTAACGACGATGGCGGAGACCGTCTCGGCCGAAACCCCGAGGGAGACGAGCCGCTCGGCCATGGAGCGGGCGCTGAAGCCGGCGTCGACGAGCACGCGCGTGTTCCCCCCCTGGACGAACGTCGAGTTTCCGCCGCTGCCGCTTCCCAGGACCGATACCTTCACCGCGTCGACCCGACTACTCGGCGCGCCGTCCGGCCGTGTCGCCCCAGGCGTCGCGGAGAATCCGCTCCACGCCGGGTGTGAGCGTCTGGCCGCGGCGGCCCATCGAGACCTCGGCCGTCTCCAGGAACTGGTCTAGCCGATGATCGCGCAGGTCCATGCCAGCGCCCCAGCTGAACGGCGGAACGAC
>Ga0222714_10005559_pt1 | contig 11952 bp, 11 predicted proteins | sample C33_3DmetaG_FD_165048 | JGI IMG/M metagenome (GOLD analysis project Ga0222714, IMG submission 165048) | Estuarine water microbial communities from San Francisco Bay, California, United States - C33_3D | ecosystem: Environmental > Aquatic > Marine > Unclassified | place: USA: California... | reverse complement strand
ATCAGCGGCAGCCTGCGGTTGACATGCTGGCGCAGGGTGGGAATGGCGGCGAGCGGATCACGCGCGAACAGCGTGACGATGGTCACCAGCGGCGCCAGCGTGGCAATCACCGCCAGCACCGACCAGCGCGGCTGCCATTCGTGCACGGCCAGCACGCTCGCAGCGAGCACGGCGGGCACCCACAGCGATTCGAAATGCAGCGGATAACCAATGAAGTCTTTCGCTTCGCCGTGCCGTTTCGAGGTCAGCGTGAACCAGGTGATGGTCAGGCCGACCATCGCCAGTAAAAATCCCCACGCCATGAGTTGCACCAGGCTTGCGGACGGCGACACCGTCAGCGCGGCCGCCATCGCCCCGTAGAACGGCGACCAGGTCGCGCCGATGATGAAACCCTGGGACAGCGCCATCGCCTGCTGCAGCGTCAGTTTGCGATAGGCGCTAAGGCGGTCGGCAAAAATCGCCACCGCCGAGAAATTGATCACCGCGCCGAAGAGATGCACGCCGAGCAGCGTCTTGCCCAGTGCGTTCGGCCCTACGCGCAGCGGCTCGGTTGCCGTGTCCGCGCGCACGGCGATCAGCTGCAGGAAGGACACCGCGATCAGCAGACCGGTGAGCGGAATGTTCTGTGCCAGTGCTATCGAGACCAGACCCTGCTTGCCGCTCGCCATGCCCCAGACGATGCCGGCGACCCCCAGCACCACCAGTACCAGGGACATGATCAGTTGACGCCGCGGCAGGCCAGGCAGCAACAGCAGGCAGGCGCCCCAGGCGATGACGCCGGTGATCCATTGCGGATAAGCCGGGAACGCGATGGACAGCGCAACCAGCAGGACCACGACGGCAAACAGCCACGCGGCCACTGCGGTGCGCGGAGAGGCGGATGAACTCAACTACGGGCTTTCGACGATCGGCTGCAGGGAGCCGCGGATGCCGCGCGACGCTGGTTGCGCATCGCGCGGCAGGGGTGGGTTAAAGCACGCCGGACAATCCACCGTCGACGTTGATGCACGAGCCGGTGACGTAGCTGGCGGCGTCAGACGCGAGGAACGCAATCACGTTCGCCACTTCCTCGGACTCGCCCATGCGCTTCATCGGCACGGTCTTGCCGGTGTCGGCATAGTGCTGCTCCACGGTCTTGTTGTTACGTGCAGCACCCCGTTCCTGCTGCTTGGACTTGATCTTGCCCACGGCGACGACGTTGACCAGGATGTTGTCGGCGGCGAGTTCCTTGGACAGGCCCTTGGCCAGCGCGAGGCCGGCAGCACGGCTGACGGTGGTCGGGAACATCGCGGCGCCGGGCTGCTTGGCGCCCACCATGTTGAGGTTGATGATGCGGCCGCCGCCGACCTTCTTCATGTGCGGCACTGCGGCGCGGGTCGTGCGTACCTGCGCCATGACCTTGATTTCCATGTCGAGGTTCCAGAAATCATCATCGACCTTGTCGAAAGCGATCTGGCCCGAACCGCCGGCGTTGTTGACCACGATGTCGAGGCGGCCGAAGTGTTTTGCGGCTTCCTCGATGAAACGCTCCATGTCACCTTCCTTGGACGCATCGGCCACCACGCCCAGCACGTCGCCGCCCTGCTTCTTCAGTTCGGCGACCATGGCATCGATCAGTTCCTTGCGCCGCGCGCAGAGCGCGACTTTCACGCCTTCGGCAACCAGCCGCCGCACGGTTGCGCCGCCGATGCCTTCGGTGCCGCCGGTGACGGCTGCCACTTTGCCCTTGAGTCCCAGTTCCATAACGTGATTTCCTTCGCAGTTTTTTCGGTCAAGGCCGCGATTGTGACACATCTTCCGCGCTACACTGCCGCCCATGATCATCGCCATCCCCGACGACTACCACGGTCTTGTTTCCTCGCTGGACTGCCTGAAACGGCTGGCCGGCCACGACGTGCGCATCTTCCGAGACGTCGCGCCGCCGGAATCCACACTGGTGAACAACCTGCGCGACGCCGACATCATCGTGCCGGTCCGTGAGCGCACGCGCTTCACCCGCGGCATCATCGAGCAACTGCCGAAGCTGAAACTGTTCAGCCAGACCGGGCGCAGCTTCAACCACATCGACGTCGAGGCCTGCAACGAGCGCGGCATCGCCATCGCCTCCGGCGGCCATGCCTCACCCTACACCGTCGCCGAACACACCTGGGCGCTGATCATGGCCAGCCTGCGCGACGTCGCCCACGAATCCGACGCCATGCGCAAGGGCATCTGGCGCTCGCGTTTCAACATCGGGCTGCACGACAAAACGCTGGCCATCCTCGGCCTCGGCACCATCGGCAAACTGGTGGCGCAGACCGGCGCCAGTTTCGGCATGCGCGTGCTGGTGTGGGGTCGCGAGGGTTCGCTCGCCGCCGCCAAGGCCGCCGGCCACGACACCGCCGCCAGCCAGGATGACCTCTTTGCGCGGGCCGACGTACTGGTGGTGATGGCGCGGTTGTCGAAAGACACGCGCGGGCTGGTGCAAGCGGCGCATCTTGCAAAAATGAAACCCACCGCCCTGCTCGTCAACACCGCGCGCGCCGAACTGATCGCACCCGGCGCGCTGGTCTCGGCGCTGCAAGCCGGCCGCCCCGGCATGGCCGCCACCGACGTCTACGAAAACGAGCCGGTGCAGCACGGCGAACATCCGCTGCTCGAACTTGACAACGCGCTGTGCACCAACCACAGCGCGTGGCTGGAACAAGGCACTTACGAGGCCTACTTCGGCGAAGCGTTCGAGAATGCCGCGGCGTTCGCGGCGGGCAAACCGGTCGAGATCAGGAACCAGCCGAAAAAATCCTGAGCGTCAGGCCGCGCGCCACTGCACCCCATCGCGCACCGCCCGCCCCAGCTTTTCCAACCGGATCAGCGTCGCATGCAATGACCGCATCGCGACGTTGTGGATGCGCTCCGGCACGTCGTCATAGGCGGTGCGCACCAGTTCATCCAGCGTGACTGTGCCGGCCTCTTTCAGTGCGGAGAAAATCTTCTCTTCGCGCTTCAGCCGGTGCGCTATCAGTTTCTTCACTTCGGCCTGCGGCGTTTCGATAACGTGGCCGTGGCCCGGTGCGAAGGCGCCGACGTCGAGCGTGTTCAGGCGTTCCAGCGAATCGAAATAGGCCTGCATGTCGCCATCGGGCGGCGAGATCACCACGGTGGAGCCCTGCATCACGTGATCGCCGGTGAACAGCACACCGCGGCCTTCGAGCAGATAGCACAGGTGGTTGGAGGCATGTCCCGGCGTGTGCACGGCGCGCAGCTTGTACACGCCGCAGTCGACGACATCGCCATCCACCAGCGCGCGGTCGGGTTTGAACTGCTCATCCTGCCGTCCGTCATCAGGCACGCGGCCGTAGCCGAGGATCTGCGCGCCGGTGGCGGCCTTGATCGCCTTGGCCAGCGGTGAATGGTCGCGGTGGGTGTGCGTGCACAGAATCCAGCGCAGTTTTTTGCCGACCGCGGCGAGCAGCGCATCGCGGTGCGCTTCGATCTCCGGACCGGGATCGATCAGCGTCAGCTCGTCGTCGCCGAGGATGTAGCTGTTGGTGCCGGGCCCGGTCATCACGCCGGGATTGGGCGCGGTGATGCGGCGCACGTCGGGCGCGATCTCGACGATTTGCCCCGGCACGATCGGCAAGACAGACGACGCCATCTCAGGCCACGCGCCCTTCGCCGCCGGCTTCTTCATAACCCGGCTCGCCGGGCAGTATGCGTTTGCCGTCCCTGCCGATGCGCGGCAGCATGGTGCGTATCGTATGATTTTCGGACAGGCCCTTGCGCAGACTGGCGACATTAGCGTAATCGGCGAAAGTCTCCAGCGTGCGCACGGTCGGCGTGCGCATTTCGAATTCTCCGCGCTTGTGGCGCGACAGCGCTTCTCCCGGGCTCACCCATTCGGCGGCGATGGTTTCGCGCTCGTCCTGGATCGGCTCCTGCCCGGCCGGCGCTTCCGCCATGAAAAAGCGCGTGTCGTAACGGCGCGGCAGACCTACCGGCGTGATCCAGTGCGCGAAATAGGTAAGCGCATCGGCGGCGAGTTGCAGTTGCTCGACCGCCATCAGTTCGGTGAACGCGGCTTCGCCGGCATTGAGCCGGCGCCGGTGTTCGATGAAGCGCGCCGCGACGGAGTCATCATCGAAACGCACGAATTGTCCCGCCGCATCACGTGCCAGCAGCAGTCCTGATTCTTCGAAGGCTTCGCGGATCGCGGCCACCCAGTAGCACAGGCCACCGTGCTGCAGTCCGAGCGCGGCGCTCGCCGCGCTGTCGTCGAGACAATTACATAACTTGTTGTTTTTAAAAAATAAATCATCATCGTCTAGGCCGCCGCCGGGAAACACGTGCATGCCGGGCACAAAGCCCGACTTGAGATTGCGCCGCATCATCAGCACTTCGATGCCGCCGCCGTGGTCGCGTACCACGGTCACCGTCGCCGAGGGCATCGGCGTCACGGCTTTTTTCTGCGTGTTTTCAGTCAATCGCCATCCTTCATTTCTTGAGCAGCAATTTGATCAGGCTCGAGGTGTCCATGCGCCCGTCGCCCTGTTCCTGCAGCCGCGCGTAGAACTGGTCGATCAGCGCAATCGATGGCAGCTGCGCGCCGTTGGCGCGCGCTTCTTCCATCGCGATGCGCAGGTCCTTGCGCATCAGGTTCACCGCGAAACCGAAATCGAACTTGCCGTCGATCATGGTCTTGCCGCGGTTCTCCATCTGCCACGAGGTCGCCGCACCCTTGGAGATGACATCGACGGCGCGCTTGGCATCGAGTCCCGCGTGCAGCGCGAAGGCCAGTCCCTCGGACAGGCCCTGGATCACGCCGGCAACGCAGATCTGGTTGACCATCTTAGTTTTCTGTCCAGATCCCGACGGCCCCATCAGCGTCACCGCGCGCGCGAAATGGCGGATCACCGGCTCGGCGCGCGCATAAGGCTCTTCATCGCCGCCGACCATCACCGTGAGGATGCCCTGCTCCGCACCCGACTGGCCGCCGGACACCGGCGCGTCGAGAAAATGCAGGCCTTGCGCCTTCGCCGCCGCATGCAGTTCGACGGCGACCGCAGCCGACGCCGTGGTGTGGTCGACGTAGATCGCTCCGGGCTTCATACCTTTGAAAGCGCCGTGCTCGCCTGTGGTCACCTCGCGCACGTCGTTGTCGTTGCCGACACAACTGAACACGATCTCCGCGTCTTTTGCGGCTTCAGCCGGCGTATCCGCCGCGGTGCCGTTGTGTGTTGCCGCCCATGCCTGGACCTTGGCCCGCGTGCGGTTGTAAACGCTGACCGAATGTCCCGCCCTGGCCAGGTGTCCGGCCATGGGACCGCCCATGACCCCCAGACCGATGAATGCCACTTTCATGATTGCACCCTATATCCGAAAAATTACTTCACCTGAACGCCCGCCTGCCTGGCCACCTTCGCCCACTTGCCGGTTTCAGCGCGGATGAATTTCGAGAATGCATCCGGGGAACTTGAAATCCCTTCGGCACCAGCCCTGATCAGCTGCTTTTGAATTTCGTCCCGGGACAGCACAGCAACAATTTCACGATTCAGTTTTGCAACCACGGCCGGCGGCGTGCCGCGCGGCGCCAGTACACCGTGCCAGTTGTCGGCCTCGAATCCCGGCAGGCCCGCTTCGGCCACGGTCGGCACTTCCGGCGCCGACGGTGAACGTTTGGCAGTGGATACGGCCAGCGCCCGCAGGCGTCCTGCCCTGGCATGCGGCAGCGCCGGGGGCATGCCTGCAAAGAACAGGTGTGATTCGCCGCTGAGTATGGCTGCCGTCGCCGGTCCGCCGCCTTTGTACGGCACATGCACCAGATTCACGCCAGCGGTGGATTTAAAGAGTTCAGCCGACAGGTGCTGAGGACTGCCGGTGCCCACCGATGCGTAGTTGAGGACACCGGGTTTCGATTTCGCGTGCCCGATCAATTCACGTATGGATTTTACTGGCAGCGAGGGATGGACCACCACGAGCAGCGGCACGATCGCCACGCGGCTCACCGGCGCAAAGCTTCCGACCGGATCAAACGGCAGGGACTTGTAGAAATTGGGGCTGATCGCAACCGAAACCGTGGCCATGAACAGCGTATGGCCGTTGGGGGCCGCTCGCGCAACGATCTCCGCGCCGATGTTGCCGGTGGCGCCAGGCCGGTTGTCGACCACGATCTGCTGGCCCAGCCTTTCGCCGAGTTTCTGGCCGACGAGACGGCCGATGATGTCAGGCGCACCTCCCGGCGCAAATCCGACCACCATCCGTATCGGCCTGTCAGGAAACCCGGCGGCAGGATCAGCCGCGCCGGCGCTGAATGAACAAAAAAACATAACGGTGAATGCAGCAATTGCTGTTTTCATGTTTCCCCCTCGCGCGTCAAATTTTTCCGAGTGCGTGCAAGAGCCGCCCCGGAGTTATCGGAATGCCGGAAATCCGTACTGCAAACGGCTGCAGTGCGTCATTGACCGCATTGAGCACCGCTGCGGACGCCCCCGCCGTCCCTGCCTCGCCCGCGCCCTTGGCCCCGAGTTCGGAAGTGACAGTGGGAGTGACCGTATGTCCGACCACAATGTCCGGCATTTCACCAGCCATCGGCACACGGTAATCCATCAGACTGCCGTTGAGCAATTGGCCGTATTCATCGTACAGGCACTGCTCGTAGAGCGCCGCCCCCAGACCCTGCACGCAGGCGCCGCGGATCTGCTCATCGACCAGCAGCGGATTGATGATGGTGCCGCAATCATCCACCACCCAGTGCCGCAGCAGGCGGATGAAGCCGGTTTCAGGATCAACCTCCAGCCAGGAGGCCTGGATGCCGTTGGTGAACGCGCCGCTGTAGGTCTTTTGCGCGAAGCTCCGCGTAACCGCAAGTTCCGGCTGAAAATCCTTCGGCACCTGGTCGGTGCGGAAATAGGCCGTGCGCGCCACGCTCTCCAGCGTCATCACCTCCGCCCCTGACGCGGCATCGACCACGACGCCGTCGCGGATGTCGAAGAGCGAGGCTTCGCTGTCGCGCAGACGTGCGACGAAAGCCAGGATGTTCGCGCGCAAGGCCTTGCCAGCCTGCAGCGCGGCCTCGCCGCAAATGCCAGTGCCCCGTGAGCCCCACACGCCCCCGCCCATCGGCGTGGCATCGGTATCACCGAGGATGACCTTGACGCGCTCGACCGAAACGCCGCAGGCGGCAGCCACCACCTGCTGGATTACCGCATGGCCACCCTGTCCGCATTCGGTGATGCTCGATGCCGCCACGACGCCGCCGGTTGAAGTCAGCTTCAATGTGCATGAATCCTGTGATGCAATCGACACGCCGCCCTGGCCGTAAGTGGCAGCCGACGGATTGGAATTTTCGACAAAACTCGCCAGCCCGATGCCGCGATAAACACCCTGTCCGCGCAAACGCGCCTGCTCGGCGCGCAGCCCGCGGTAATCCATGATTTCCAGCAGCCTGTCGAGCGCCTCATGCTGTGACAGGCGCTCCAGCACGGGGCCGCCCGGCAGTTTCACCGGATAGGCATCGGCGCCGTGATAATGACGGCGGCGGAATTCCGCAGGATCGGCGCCGAGTTTCGCTGCCGCGAGATCCATCAGGCCTTCACTGACCAGGCAGGCCACCGGGTGACCGACCGCACGATACTGTCCGTACATGGCCTTGTTCTGGAATACGGCGCGGGTCACAGCGCGGTAGGCGCCATGACGGTAGCCCGCGCACACCAGATTCGAGACCTGCAGACCCTCGTTGGCGCTGCCGCGGGGATAACCCGAATACGCGCCGATGCCGTATCGGTCGTCGACCTCCACGCCGAGTATGTCGCCGGATTTCGACAGCGCCATGCGCGCGCGGACGCGGTGTCCGCGTGCATGAAAATCGCCGACAAAGGATTCCAGCCTGTCGGCGACGAATTTGACCGGGCGTCCCAGCGTGATTGCCGCCGCCACTGCGGCAAGCTCGTCACCGTAGATATGGATTTTCAGGCCGAAACCGCCGCCGACGTCCGGCGCAATTACCCGCACCTGGTTTTCCGGCAAGCGGAAATGGTGTGCGAGTATCCACTGCATCATGTACGGAACCTGCGTTGACTGCCATACGGTCAGCCGACGGTCGCCGGTATTGAAATCAGCAATGATGCTGCGCGGCTCGAGCGTGACCGCGGTATGCCGCGCCGTGGTGAATTCGGCTTCGACGAAATGATCTGCGTGCGCAAAGGCTCCCGGCACATCGCCCGAGGCGACGACACGCTCGAAACACAGGTTGCTGCCGAGTTGCGGATGAATGACCGGCGTGCCGTGATCGAGCGCGGTTTCGGCATCGGTGACTGCCGGCAATTCCTCCCAGTCCACTTCGATCAGCGCCAGCGCATCCTCGGCTTCGGCACGGGTTGCCGCTGCCACAATTGCGACGGGCTCACCCTGCCAGCACGCACGCTCGACCGCCAGCGGCAACTGCGGCGCCGACTGCATGCCGGGGACGTGTTTGAGCACTCCGGCATAGGGTTCGCACATCGCGGCAATGTCGATGCCCGTCAAAACGCAGGCGACCCCGGGTGCAGCTCGCGCCGCAGCGGCATTGATCCCGGCGATGCGAGCATGTGCATGCGGGCTGCGCAGCACGGCGGCGTTCAGCATGCGCGGCAGCATGATGTCATCGACATACTGGCCGCGACCCGCGAGCAGGCGCAGTGCATTGGACCGCGGCAGCGCAGCGCCGATGGGGCTTGCTGTTTTGTTTTTGACCGTGCTCATGATCGGGTCCGCGAACGGCACACGGCTTCCACCGCATCGACGATGGACTGGTACCCCGTGCAGCGGCAGTAATTGCCGGACAGGTGTTCGCGGATCTCCTCACGGCTCGCGCGGGGATTGGCATGCACTATGTCTGCGGCTGTCATCAGCATCGCCGGCGTGCAGAAACCGCACTGCAGTGCATTGCGGACATGAAATTCGCGCTGCAGATCGGCGATCACATCGCCGACAGCGCCTTCGATGGTGACGATCTCGGCACCATCGCACTGCACGGCCAGCATAAGGCAGGCGCGCACGATGGCGCCGTCGACCCTGACCGTACAAGCGCCGCACACGCCATGCTCGCAACCGACATGGGTTCCGGTCAACCCCAGATCCTCGCGCAGGAAATCGGCGAGATTGCGCCTCGCCCCGACCCGCCGGGTCGTGCGCTCACCGTTCACGGTGAGCGTGATGGCGAGTTCGGTTGCAGCCCGCTGTTCTTTCATCGGCCGGCGCTCCGGACATGCAACAGATCATCCAGCGCACGCGCCAGCACCACGCCTGCATAACGCATGCGCAGCTGCGCACTGCACTGCGGATCTCCTGACGGTTCCAGGTCCTGCTCCAATGCCGCCTGCGCCTCGGCAATCAGCGCGGGAGTCACTGCGCGACCTTCAAGCACGGCGATGGCATGCGGCGCCGCCAAAGGACAGGCGCCGACGCCGAAAAACGCCATTCGCAAATCGCGCAGCACGAGCCCTTCCACCGCGGCCTGCGCAGCAACACCGGCCCATGCATAGTCTCCGCGGCGCGGCGCCAGTTCCTGGCAGGCCGCTCGCTCATCGGGTCGTGCCGGCGCAAACTCGACGGCAACCAGCACCTCATCGGAGAGGCGCGCGGTTTCGTAGAGTCCGCGAAAAAATGCACCGGCACTCACTCGGCGCTCACCGCTGCGGCTGGCCAGTACGATGTCGGCCTGCAGCGCGACGCAGCACGCCGGCCATTCCGCGGCAGGATCGGCGAGCGCAATGCTGCCGCCGAAAGTACCGCGATTGCGAATCGCCGGATGGGCAATCTGCGGCGCGGCCAAAGCCAGCAACGGCAGGTGCTGCGCAACCAATGGTGAATCTGCGACGTCGGCATGGCGCGTCATCGCACCAATGCGGATACGCCCGTTGTGGTGTGTGATTCCTGCCAGTTCGCCGACGCCGTTCAGATCGATCAGCACCGCCGGCGCATCGAGACGCATGTTAAGCGCCGCCATCAGGCTTTGGCCGCCCGCCAACAGCCGTGCATCGTCGCCATATAAATCAATTAAATCAAATACTTGACCGGTATTCTCCGGACGGCAATAGGAGAATGCAGGCGCTTTCATCGAAATCGGCCCGAACAGCCAAGCGAAAAAATTGCCGTCATCAACAACGCGAAGAAAAAGCGCACTCAGTCAACTGCGCAGCCCGCGGTAGTCGCCTTCGGCGGCTCGGTGAAAGTCGCGACGTCGACGCCGTTGCGGATGGCAGTCATCTCGGCAAGGATCGCCACCGCGATTTCCGGTGGCGTCTTGCTGCCGATCTTCAGGCCCACCGGGCCGTGCAGGCGCGCAATCTCGTCCTGCGACAGGTCGAACTCGGCGAGCCGCTGGCGCCGCGCATCGTTGTTTTTGCGCGAACCGATGGCGCCGATGTAGAACGCCGGAGACTTCAGCGCCTCGAGCAACGCCATGTCGTCGAGCTTGGGATCGTGGGTCAGCGTCACCACCGCACTGTGGCCATCGAGATTCATTTCGGTGACCACGTCATCGGGCATGCCGCGCTTGAGTTCCGCGCCGGGCACTGTCCAGGTGTCGGTGTATTCCTCGCGCGGATCGCAGACCGTCACCTGGTAATCCAGCGCCTGCGCCATCTGCGCCAGATAGGTCGACAGCTGCCCCGCACCTATGATCAGCAGGCGCCAGCGCGGACCGTATACCGTTTTCAGCGTCACACCGTCGAAGGCCAGCTGGTCGGACCATTTCGCCGGACCGGTGGCGGTTTTGCCGGTCTTCATGTCCAGCGTGCGCAGCACCAGTTCATGGCGCTCGATGCGCGCCAGCAGTTCGTCAAGGCCGCTGGTCGCGGTCAAAGGCTCCAGCACCAGCTCCAGCGTGCCGCCGCAGGGCAGGCCGAAACGCTGCGCTTCTTCCGCGGAGACCCCGTACTTGGTGGTGGTCGGCGTGTTCTCCGCGAGCGTGCCGTTCTTCACGCGCAGGATCATGTCGTCTTCAACGCAGCCGCCGGATACCGAGCCGACCACCATGCCGTCGTCGCGGATCGCCGACAGCGCGCCGATCGGACGCGGCGCCGAGCCCCAGGTCCTGATCACTGTGGCCAGCACCACGCGGCGTCCGCCGCCGATCCATTCGCGCGCGGTCCGTATCACCTGTAAATCTACGCTGTCCATAAGCCAACCTTTGTATAGATCAACCGCATCGGCCTATTGTAGCGCGCCGCATGCGGTAACATCGGCACTGCCACCAAGGAGATTCCGCAACATGGAAATGACCGGCGAACAACTGATCGCCCTGCCCCAGCAGGCCACCTGGGATGCGTTGAACGACACCGCCGTGCTGAAGGACTGCATACCCGGCTGCGATTCCATCGACAGGCAGTCGGACAACGAATACCTGCTGACCATGACCGCCAAAGTCGGTCCGGTCAGCGCCAAGTTCAAGGGCAAGATGACGCTGCTGGAAGTGACTGCGCCCGACGCCTACACGCTGCAGTTCGAAGGCCAGGGCGGCGTCGCCGGCTTCGCCAAGGGCGAAGCGCGCGTGACCCTGGCGCCGGAAGCGGAGCAGACCCGCCTCAGTTATGCCGTGAAAGCCAATATCGGCGGCAAACTCGCGCAGGTGGGCGCGCGCCTGATCGACGGTGTCGCCAAAAAAATGGCGGAACAGTTCTTCACGGCATTCAACAAGCGCGCCAGCGGCGGCGCCCCCGGGTCATCCTGAACCTGCGGACGTAAAAAAACCGGCGCCGGGCGCCGGTTTTTTCTTGTCCATCCGATTCAACCGACGTGTTTCCTGAAGAACGCCAGCGTGCGTTCACGCGCCAGCTTGGCGCTGGCGGCATCGTAGGAACCGCGCTGGTCGCAGTTGAAGCCATGTCCCGCCGGGTAAAAATGATGCTCCCACTGCGGGTGCGCAGCCAGCACCTTTTTCGCCGCATCCATCGGGATCGACGCATCCTTTTCGCCCCAGTGGAACTGCACCGGGCA
>Ga0222714_10005558_pt1 | contig 11953 bp, 12 predicted proteins | sample C33_3DmetaG_FD_165048 | JGI IMG/M metagenome (GOLD analysis project Ga0222714, IMG submission 165048) | Estuarine water microbial communities from San Francisco Bay, California, United States - C33_3D | ecosystem: Environmental > Aquatic > Marine > Unclassified | place: USA: California... | reverse complement strand
TATATTACAAAATAGTCAGATAACCATTTGTTCGGGACCTGCTGGTGTTGGTAAATCGTATATATCAATGAAAGCGGCTGTTGATTTACTTGCAGACCCAAATAACTCATATGAGAAATTAATTATTGTTAGACCAGCGGTTGAGGCTGAAGAAAAACTTGGTTCATTACCGGGTAATGTTGAAGAAAAACTAGACCCGTATATTTTCCCATCATACTATCTTTTAAATAAAATAATTGGAAAAGATGTTAGAGAGAAATTAAAAGATATGGAAATTATTGAAGTTTTTGCGTTGGCTTATATGAGAGGTATGAACATTGATAATTCAATCCTTATTTTTGAAGAAGCACAAAACTGTACACCAAAACAAATGAAACTTCTTTTGACAAGGATAGGATTTAATAGTAAATTTTTTATATCAGGTGACTTAGAACAAACTGACAGATATAAAGATAAAACACATTCAGGTTTATGGGACGCATTGGAAAAGTTCAAAAACATTGATGACATTGGGACGTTTACATTCAAAGATTCTGACATTGTTAGAAACCCTATAATTAGTAAAATATTAAAGAAGTACGAAGATGAAGTTCGCTTTTGATACTGATGAAGTTTTAAGGGATACACTTTCTAAAATGAAAGCAACTTATGAAAAATTTTTCATTGAGGATTATGTTTCTGAAGAAGGTGAAGAAGAATTTGAATATAAAATAATTGAACCTATTACTTCACATAAATTTTCGGAACATTTTTTATTTCCATCTGATAGTGATTATATAAATTTTTTATATTTAGATTTTCCTATGAATATTTTTGGTCACTCACCATCAATTTCGGCAAACACATTTAACACATTTTCTGAAATTCAAAAAACCGTTTTGTCTAAAAGAGATAAATTAAGTGTAATTGGTATGGGTGTTGCTAAAATAAAACCAGCATCACTATTTTTTTATTCAAAATATGGTATGGAGGTTGATAACATACAATTTTATAATAAAAAAACCATTAAAAAAATATGGTCTAAATTTGATGTAATTGTAACTGCAAATCCTGATTTACTCGAAATTAAACCAAAAAACAAAATATCAATTAAAATAAACACGGATTACAACCAAAACTATGAGTCTGATTATTCAATTGATTCTATTGAAGGTTTTACTTCGGTATATAATCAATTAAAATTAAAACATGCTTAATATATTTGGAGAAACATATCACATTGATTTTGATAAAATTGAGAATTTAATTTCTATAAAACAAACCGATACTGGAGATACTGAACAAAATGTTAGTATTGTCAAATTTGAACTTATTAAAACAATGTTAGATGTTGTTTTTTCAGAGTCGGGTGAAATTGATGAAAAGATGGGTTTAAAAGGTAGTAATGATTTAACTATTCCCTTTAAAATTGCTTTTAATACATTATTAAGATACGAAATATTACAAACATTATGAACACAGAACTTATAACAAAATTAGAATTATCAATTAGTAATCTGGAAGAAAAAAAATCAAGAATATATTTTTTAGTTCAGGATACTAAAGGAAACGCCAAAGCTTCTATTAGAGTAATTTATGAAATGGCATACCATTTATTTGAAAATGGTTACAACGCAATTATTATGCATGAACAAAGTGACTATAAAGGTGTATCATCTTGGTTAGATGAAAAATATATGTCATTACCACACAAAGCAATTGAGGGTCAAAACTTAGAAATCTCACCTGAAGATTTTATGGTAATTCCTGAATTATATGGACACGTGATGGAACAAGTTTCAAAATTCCCATGTGGTAAGATTGTATTATGTCAATCATATGATTACATAATGGAAACATTAAGTCCTGGTACTTCTTGGTCACAATATGGATTTTTAAAGTGTATTACAACTAGTGAGGAACAAAAAAAATATTTGGAAAAAATAATGAAAAATGTTTCGTTTGATGTTATTGAACCAACAATTTCAAATTCATTTGAAAGAAAACCAATACCAGCAAAACCAATAGTTTCTGTTCATACAAGAGACCAAAGAGATACTATGAAGTTGATTAAAACTTTTTATTTAAAATACCCACAATTTAGATGGATTACTTTTAGAGATATGAGGGGATTAAGTGAATGGGAATTTGCAACTATATTAAAAGACTCTTTTGTATCTGTATGGGTTGATGATATTTCAGGTCTTGGAACATATCCATTAGAATCTATGAAAACAGGTACACCGGTAATTGGTAAAATACCTAATTTGAAACCTGAATGGATGAATGAACAAAATGGTATATGGACAAATGACACTATTAATATGGTCGATATATTGGCAGAATTTACACAAAACTGGCTTGAGGATAATATTTCTGAAAAATTATATGAATCAGGTTATGAAACAGCTGAAAAATATACGAATACTGATGATTTTAAATCAAAAGTTTTAGAACGTTTTTCATCATATATAAACACGAGATTAAATAATTTTAATTCTCAATTAGAAAAATTAAAAACAAATTAATTATGGAAAATAAAGTAGATATTTCAGTTATATTACCAATTGCATCATCATTTGGGAAAGATTTTGACATTCTTTTTGAAAAGGCGGTTGACTCAATAAAAAAACAACAAGTTTCAATTAACGAACTAATTATTGTTCATTCAGATGAAGAATCATTATGTACTAAATTAAATTCATTTGATTTTGGTGATTTAAATGTTGTTAAAGTATTAAACACATCAGAACATACTGACTACGCTTCACAAGTTAATCTTGGTATTAAAAACGCATCATCAACATGGGTTAGTTTCTTTGAACACGATGATGAATATTCATTTATATGGTTTAAAAATGTAAATGACTACATCAAATACCACCCTGAGTGTGATGGATTTTTACCAATTGTTGTTGATGTTGATGAAACAGATGTATTCGCAGGATATACAAATGAAGCGACATTTGCAGCATCGTTTAATACTGAAATTGGTATTCTTACTAATGAGTTATTAAATCAATATCAAAATTTTCAAACAAGTGGAATGGTTGTCAAAAAATCAATTTTAGATAACTTTGGCGGTTTTAAAAAATCAATAAAACTAACATTTGTTTATGAGTTTTTATTAAGATTAACATATAACTCAGCAAGAATTATGACGATTCCAAGATTAGGATACAAACATGCAAACATGAGAGAATCATCAATTTTTTGGGGATATAAAAACGGAAAGAATGTTTTAACAGATGATGAGGTTAAGTTTTGGATTGATACAGCAAAAAAAGAATATTTTTTTACCAATGACCGTGACATAAAATACGAAGAAACCGCTAATTAATGATAGTTTCGGAAGCAATTCAAAGCGGAAACACTGAATTTGCAGACGCAAAACCCAGTAAAAAAGTTAAGTCAAATAATTATTTTGACGTAAGAGAAGAGACTGCGGTTGTTATGTTTTTGAAGGCGGAAACAATGAAGGAAAGAAACGAAATTTATAATGAGTTTCTTAAAAAACCAATAGAAAAAATGGTTTCTTCTATTATTAGAAGATACAAATTATACAGAAAGGACATGTCATTTGATGAAATATTAAATGACACCCATTCTTTTTTAATTACAAAATCAGATAAGTTTATTCCTGATAAAAATAAAAAGGCATATTCTTATTTTGGTACAATTTGTAAAAATTATTTAATGGGTCAAATCATTAAGGACCAAAAAGATACAAATAGAAAAGTATCATATGAAGATATTTCTTCTAGTTTAGAAGAAAGACCTGATTTAGTGTATTATATTGAAGATGATACCGTTGAAACTGACAAAATAATAACTGATTATATTGCACAATTAAAAACGTTTATTGATGTTTCATCATTAAATGAAAATGAAGTTAAATTGGGTTATGCGCTGTTAGAATTATTTGAAAATTATGATTCTATTTTTGTTGGTAACGACAATAAAAAATTCAACAAAAATTTAGTTTTAATGTCTATTCGTGAAATGACAAACTTATCAACAAAAGAAATAAGATTAAGTATGAAAAAATACAAAAAACTATATTTTGATTTTGTTAAAAGTATTGATAATAGATAAAATCCGTTATTAAATATTTATAAGTATGTCTAGACCAAAGAAAAAAGAAATATCATTAAACAAAGAATCTGTATTATCATTAATGCAGGAAATATATAATGAGCTCGTTGAACAGAGAGCCACTGCATTAAGAATTCAAAACAAAATGTTGGCGTTAATGAAGGATTCTTCAGATATGGCAATAATTGGACCGATTATTAAAGAACAACAAAAAATAATTAACGATACTGTTGAGAAAAAATTAACATTATCAAAATTACAATCAACTGTTTGGGAAAAGTCACAACAAAAAAATAATGACGAAAATTTCTCAATGTCAGATATTGATGACGCATTAATCCAAGATTTACTTAAAAAAGACATCTCAGACGAAGGTTCAGGCGGATATAAACTTAATAAATAATTTAATGTTATGGCTGAAGAAACACCTTCCGAAGGGCACGATAAAGTTAGAAAAAAAATTAATGTTTACAAAACCGCTGTAGATGTTAATAAAAAACAAAAAGAACTTAAGAAAAAAAAGAAGGAGACTAACACCACTGTTGATGAATATGAGGGTAAGTTTAAATCTAAAATTGAATCTTATACTAAAAAAACTAAGGAGGCTCAAAAACAATTTAAAGAAGCGGCAAGAAATCAATTATCACAACTAATTGAAACTTTTAAAATGTCAGCATCTGATGGTGAAGACCCGAGTTCCAATTCTGAAACTGAAACTATTGATGTAAATAAATTAAAAGAAGAAGAATCAAAGTTAGAAGCTGAGTTAAAAACAGAACAAGCCAAAACACCAAAACCCGACGCAAGAATAGCTGAAATTAAATCACAACTCAGTGAGATAGATAAAGAAATTGGTAAGGCAAACTTTAGTCAACTAAAAACAAATGCAGCTCAAAACGCAACCGAAGCTTTAAGGAATACATTTATTCAAACGGTTAATAGAACCAAAGAAAGATTACAAGAAGTTCTTTCTAAGGAAATGGTATCCGCCTTAGGTTGTTCACAAGAACAAAATTACAATACTAACCAACCACTTTATATTAAAGTTTTGAGTATTGATGTATTTGGTAAAACATTACAAACAGACCCCAATACATCTCCCGGTCAATATATCTATGAGGTTAAACCCTTTAACCCAAGAAAACAACCATATTCTTTTAATAGAGAATTATACAACAGATTACAAAATCCGGGTAAGAGTTATAAAGAGGAATATAATGTAAATTTTTTAGGGTCAACCGCACAAGAATTATTTAATATTACATACGTCAAAGACCCTATACCAGTAGGTAAACCACAATTATATGGTGATTATTACAAAGTAGAATTGTCACCAAGAGTAAGTGGTGAAAAAGTGGTTGATTTTTTAAATGATTATTTAAATTCAATTGACATTTTAAACTTTAATGAACTTTACAGTAATGTATTGAATTTATTGACAGGGTCAATCAATATTAAATTAAAAACAGGTGAGGATGATTTAAGAAGTCAAACTGAGTTTGAAAAAATATTACAAAGAATACTTGGTTTATGTTTTGACAACAAACAAGAAATTGATGTGAGTGGTTCAGGAAAACTAGACCCTTTGGACCAAATAGACGATAGTTTTTTTGTTTTAAGTCCCCGAGAAATGGTAGAAGTTGAAAACAAAGTAAAAAATGTCTTAGAGAGTGTGGTACAATACAGGGATTGTGGTACTCTTTTACTACCTGTTAATGCTGACGCTAATTTAGGTTTGTTAGACAAATTTTTAAATCCTGATTTAAACGCATCAAACGCTGATAGAATTGCTCAAGATTTATTGGATGAACTTTCTAAAAACCCAGATTGGAAAATTAAATTTCCTCAATTGGACGTGCCAGATAAGTTAAGGGATGTTATCAATACTGAATTTTTAGAGTTAATTCCAATTGCAATATTTAATTCATTATTATCACCAAAACACTTATTTCCTTTGATGGTGATGGCAAAAGCACTTCAAAATGAGTATGTGGATAATATTGAAACATTACAAGATTTTATTCGTGAATTTAAAAGATTTATCATTAATTTACAATCAAAAATATCAGGAATATTTGTTGAAGAATTAGTTAAACAAATCCGTAAAAATATTAAGGATTTGATGCAATCAATTGTACAACAAACCACAAATGAATTATTAAATAAAAAGGCAAAAATTATATTAGCAAGTATTAATTTGGCATTAACATTAGCATCGGCGATTGAGGATTACAGAAGATGTAAAAGTATCATTGATGAGTTACAAAAAATGTTATCTTTGACTGCACAAATTAGAGGTTTGGCAGGAAATAGTGTTCCACCATTAATTAATTATTTGGCAAACTTAAAACCTGGTATGTCACCAACATCCATGTTAACAAGATTTATTGATAAGTTAGAAGAGGCTGGTGTTCCAACAGGAGACTTACCTGATGGTAGTCCAAACTTAGGTTTGATAATTCAACAATCATTTAATCAGTCATTGATTGATGAAATTGCTGAAAATGGAAAAACAGATGTTACCATAACCGGTATTGAAGTTGCAGATTTATCTGCAAAGGGATTTACCAAAGTATCAGGAAATTTATTATAATGGAACCAAATAAAATTAAAGAAATTATTAGTGAACCAAAAAATCAATCAAATATTGATTTAATGGAATGTATGGATTTCTTGTCTAATGAACATGAACAATTAAAAGACACAATTTTAAAATTGACATATCATTTAGATGAAGTTGAATTTTCATACAATAAAATTTTAGAAGAATATAAAAATAGAATCAAATGATGGATGATGTAAAACACCACTCCTCGTTACCTAAAAAGTATACACAGGTTATTAATTATGGAAAGGTAATTAGTAACAATGACCCTATGAACTTAGGTAGGATTAGGGTGGAACCTGTTTCATGGCAAAATGAAGACCAATATAGTGCATTTAAAAGTCCATTCGGCGCAACACTTGACAAAAAGAATTTTTGGACATCACAAGACCCGTTTGTGTTCATGCCTTTATTACCGTTGTTTATTTACCAAGTTCCAAAAGAAGGTGAATACGTTCACGTAGTTTTTTACAACACTGAATTACCCGATAGAAATAAATTTTACATTCAAGGGAATTTTTCAAGCCCAAACAATACTAAATTTGAACCGTATGACTCATCATTAGCGTTTACGGCAAAAGGTGAAAGAAACTCATTACCAAATAACATTAGAAATAATAATGGTGAATACATAAATGTTAACCAAATTGGTTTATATCCTGATGTTAATACGATTGGTTTATTGGGGAGATACAATTCGGATATTTTATTACCTGAAAATGGTGTTGTATTAAGAGCAAATACAATATTAGATGGTTCCGACCAATTAAACCCCACCTTCAATAAAAAACATAGTTTTATTTCATTACAAAAATATGACACAAAAACTGTTGATAACGGTCCAACAACCTATTTTGAAAACAATAAAGTTGTCCAAAAAGTAAAATATCTGATTGAGTATAACGTATATGGTGGTATTGGTACATTGGTAGGTAGATATTCGGCATACGCCTACGTTTATAAGATTTCTGAATATCAACCTGTCTACACAAATAGTGTTGATAAAGGATTTTTTGAGTTCCCTGAAATATCCAAAATTGGCCCAATATATAAAGAAGACTATACCTTTAAATCTTACGATGAAATTGTTACGGGAATTAATAATTTAATTCAAAAAGTTAATAGTGGTAAATTCTTAGTGGGTAATACTCTAATCACTGATATATTCCCATTTGTTTTTCAACCTGAAAAACCTCTTTATGACAAATATAGTTTAAGTGATGTAACAAACGCAAATGAAGCAATTAACGCTCAAAAATTTATATCGTCCGTTTATTTAAATGAAACAGACGCTAATAGAGGGTTAGGTTTAGTTTGTAAACAAGGCGAATTGGGTCCGTTAACAGAATTAACTTCATTTGATGTTCAAAACATTTCATCGGAACCAAGTCCAATAACTTACGGTATTAATGTTTCAGATATTTTGTTTTTGTTATCTCATGATTCACAAATTCCAGGTACAAATAAAATTGATTTTGATACTGCTGATTTTTCAGGAAACACCGTATCACAAAGATTTATTGAAGAAAACATATTACCAAACACCTCCTCAATGGTGAGAGGTGAACAATTGTTAAACTTAATTGAATTGATTGTTAAATACTTAATTACACATGTTCACCCTTATCATGGAATGACTCCAAACCAAGTTTCATTAGACGGAACACAATCACAAAAGATACTAGCAGAATTATTTAATGCAACAGAAACCGTATTAAATAAAAACTTACGAATTAATTGATATTTATATATAATGTCAATACACAACTCGTATTTTAGCAAAAACAACACTATTATCTACAATAGTTCTACCAATACAGGATTAAACCCTGTTACTGAATTATTTTTTGGTAGAGCGGATAATGTATTATCAACACCAGGATATTCAAGATTTATTTTTGATTTAGATTTGACTGAGTTACAACAAAAAATAAGTGATGGAGTTATCTATACAGGTAGCCCAATGACTCATAAATTGAAGATGACCAATACAATCATGTTTAATTATGAGTTGTTAAATACAACAACTTCAGATAACAGAAGAAGGGCTTCAGCTTTTGATTTAAGAGTATTTAATATACCTAAATTGAACTACACTGGAAGTTCTCAAACTTGGGATGAAGGGGTTGGATATGATTATTATGATAATAATAACTTAAACACATCTAATTCAAGCTTAACATCAAGAAATTATAGAGATAATGATAAGTCATACTCTAATAGACCTTCAAATTGGTACGGTAGAAATCTTATAAACACTTGGAGTACACCTGGAATATATTATAATGATAATAGTGGTACAGGGACATCAATTAATTATTCAGGATTAACTCAAGTTGGATTACAACATTTTGAATTTGGAAATGAAAATCTTGAAATTGACATTTCAAATGCAATTAATGGTATTTTAACAGGAGGTACAACAAGCACAGGTTGGATTATCTCATTTTCACCACAATTAGAAAATATAACAGGTTTAACTGAAAATTACTCTGTTGGTTTTTTTACCAGACATACTCAAACATTTTATGAACCGTATTTGGAAACAACATATGATGATTTGATTTTAGATGATAGAACCGCTTTTTATGAAAACAAGGTAAATAGAATTTATTTATATTCATATATTAACGGAACACCAACTAATTTTGATTATAACCCAACAGTAAACATTGCTGATTCTAATGGTGATTTGATACCATCATTAACAGGATTAACAACTGTAAGACGTACTGAAGGTGTTTATGAATGTACAGTTCCACCATTAACAGGTTATAGTACACCATGTCAATTTAGTGATATTTGGGAAGGTGTTGAAATTAATGGAGTATCTTTAGGTAATATAACAAATGATTTAATATTAAAACCGGCATATGAATACTATCAAGTTGGCACGGTTGCTAAAGACCCTGTTCTATATGGTTTTGATTTTTCAGGTATTAAACAAGACGAAAAAATATTAAATACGGATATTCGTAAAGTAGTTATTCAAATAAAACAGGCTTACACCTCAAATGTTATTTATCCAAATTTCAAAGCGTATTACAGAATTTATGTAAAAGAAGGGACTACTGAAGTTTTAGTTCAAGATTGGACAAGAATAAATCAAACACCAAATGAGTATTATTTTATGTTTGATACAAGAGATAAAATACCAAATGAATATTATGTTGATATCAAAGTTTTAACTTCAGGTGAAGTAGATACTTATAAAAGACAATTAAAATTCCAAATAGTTAACCAAAAATGAAAAATATAAATGAATTAGATGTTACCAGCATTTTAAAAAATTTAGCAGGTGACACCGCAAGAAACGTATTAACAAGTATACCAGGTGCCGGAGCTGTCGTTGGTCTTGGTGCTTCTGTAAAAAATTACAGTGAATTAAACGATGATTTAGAAAAATATAAAGAACTTAAAGCATCAATACAAAATGACGAAGATATTCAACCTGAAGTATTAGAAAAATTATTAGATGTTCAAGATGAACTTGAAGTCGATTTTATTGATTTATTACAATCAGTTGCGGGTATCGCTAGTATTCCTGGATTAGGATTTGTTGCAAAAGGTTTAGGACCATTATTAGTTAAACTAAGTATTGAAGAAATACTTGAAAAAATTAGTAGTATTGTACCAATTGATAAGGAAGCTGAGGAATCAATTATTCCTTATTTAGCTGCGATTAAAGACATTGAAGATTTAAATATTAAAGCAAAAGAATTGGAACCATTGGCTAAAGATGCCGATACTTTTATGGACCAAATGTTAGAAAGAAATAATTTAGAAGAAGGAAGAAAAAAAACAGGAACTAAATTATGTTCTCGTGGTAAATCAGCCGCTAAAGCAAAGTTTGATGTTTATCCATCAGCATATGCTAATGGATACGCTGTGTCGGTCTGTAAGGGTAGAATTAAGGGACTGGATGGAAAGAAAAGGTGTTCACCACCATATTGTTAAGATAATAAAAAAAAGGGGTTTTAAGACCCCTTTTTTAATGTATACAAAATTGTGTTTACCCATCGTTTGGTTTCATCACCACCCAATAGTAAATAATTTAATTTGTTTTTAGTTGATTCTACTAATATATAATTTTTTAATGATTCGTTTAATTCATGAATCATTTTTTCAGTAAAAGGAACCCTATTGTATAAATTCTTAATAACTGTTAAATTTTCATTAATACCTTGTTTTTTCGCCTCATATAATATTTTACCAGCTAAATTAACTAATTTAATTGGCGGTAAAAACTCAACTGATTCTTTTCTTGGTTTATATGACGAGTATACAGGTTTTTGTCCTTTACCTGTTTGAGTATCTTTTTTCTCAGCCTTTCTTTTTTTAGAACATGCTGATTTTTTTTGTGAGTCAGTCATTTTAGATGCAACACCTTTAGCCCTACATTTTGGATATCCTTTTGGGTCTGCGTCAGGTCTTCCGCATGGTGGATGTTTACCATCAACTTTTCTACAAATGTTTACCCAAGGCCCTTGTGGTTGTTTAGAACCTTTTGATTTTTTCTTTGTACCAAACCAAACCGCTAAATCCTCGTTAACCGTATGAACATCATGTATATCTCTTTCGTAACTACCATCTTCATTTTTTTCCCACACTCCAACAACTGTTGGTATATTGTTTTTTAAAGTTTTTTGTTTTTTTTCTTTGTTAACAGGATGTTTTGAAAATTCAGTGTATGGTCCTAATTCTGATTCCTTCCATTTTTTTAAACCTAACTCAATAGGTCCATTGTATGTACCGGCACTTGTTGATGTCGCACTAGTCTCAGTAATATTTGTATTAGTTTTTAATAAAACTTTTTTATACTCGTTAAGAATATCTTGAATTATTACTTTATTATCCTTCATTTTTTTACGATTATTATATATAAATATCTTATTATGATTAATAACACAACAAAACTTTTTGATTTTTTACAATATAACTCAAATGATGAGTTTGATAAATTAATCAATTCTATTGAAAAAGAACAATCTTTATTTTACATAACACAAGCTGTTAAATCCGCATACAAGAGAGGTTGTTTTACATTAGAAGAATCTGAAATTATTTCAAAATCATTACGTGTTATAAGTACACCTGATAAAAAAGAATCAGCATAAAAAAAGGGACAATTTCTTGTCCCTTTTTCGTTTCTTTTAGAAAAGATTATCTCAATTCTCTCAAGTCAAATGTTCTAACGCCATCAACTGTGATTTTACCGTAGAAACGGTTGTTCACCATCTTCTTAGCGTATCTTGTCATGATACCTTTGATAGG
>Ga0222714_10005556_pt1 | contig 11956 bp, 9 predicted proteins | sample C33_3DmetaG_FD_165048 | JGI IMG/M metagenome (GOLD analysis project Ga0222714, IMG submission 165048) | Estuarine water microbial communities from San Francisco Bay, California, United States - C33_3D | ecosystem: Environmental > Aquatic > Marine > Unclassified | place: USA: California... | reverse complement strand
CTCGATGGCATCCAATCGCATAGCTTCTCCCGCCAGCGTTTCCACCTCCAGCAAAAGTTCCTCGTCGATCGCGCCTTGAGGCACGGCTTCGCGGCCGATCATCGTCATTACCGGGACTGCGAGCGGGCTCACTCGCTCCAATTCGACATGGCGCAATTCGCGCTCTGACCGTTCGAGCAGATCGCCCAGACGCCCGACATCGGTCATCCGCTCGCGCGCATCGGCCCACGCGGCTTCCAGCAGCAGATGGTCAGGCTCATACTTGCGCAGCACGTCATAGATCAGGTCGGTCGAGAAGGTGACTTGTTTACCGGTCTTGCGTTTTCCGGGATGCTGGCGCTCAACCAGCCCACTGATCACCGCGACCTCGCGAAAGGCGCGGCGCAGCAGATGCGATTCCTGAATCCATTCAACAAATTCATGCTCGAGGATGTCGGGCGACAATAGCGGTGCTGGATCGGCAACTGGCTTAAGGCCCCACACCGCCAGCGAATAATCGTTCGCGACGAAGCCGCCCGGTTGCAACCCGCGATCCTCCATCCTCCGCGTGATGAGCATGCCGAGGCTCTGGTTCGCGTTCCAGCCCTCGAAGGTGTAATAGACGCTGTGGTGCTTCTTGTGATGCGGGAAGCTTTCAACCAAAAGCATGCCCGGCCCGGGCATCTCGCTGCGCCAGTCCTGCACTTCCAGCCATTCGCGCACGTCATCTGGGAACCGCGCCCAGCCCGCGCGGTCGACCAGCATTTCCCGCACGCGCGCCGACAAATGCGTGGTTAGCGGCATACGCGCCCCGCCATAGCTCGGGATCGTCGCGCTTCTTTTCGCCGCGCGCACGATCACGTCCATATCCTTGAGCTGTTCGACCTCCAGGCTGAGGCCAGCGAAGAAAAAAGTGTCACCGGGAGATAGCGTGGCGGCAAAGCGTTCCTCCACGCGGCCTAGATTGCGCCCGTTCTTGAACCGCACGGTCAGCATCTCGCTGTCGATAATGATGCCCGCATTCATGCGATGGCGCTGCGCATGCTCGGGATGGGTCAGCCGCCAGACGCCTGTTTCGTCGCGCACGATCCGCTTGAACTTGTCATAAGCGCGCAAGGCGTAGCCGCCATTCTCGACAAAGCCGAGTACGCGCTGCCAATCTTCCGGTGTGACCCAGCTGTATGCGAGCGTAGAGCGCACTTCGCCAAGCAGCGCATCCTCTTGGAACGCCCCCGCACAGGCACATGCCATCACATGCTGCGCCAACACGTCGAGCCCGCCGGGCCGGAAATCCTCACCATCGCGTTGACCCGCATCAACCGCATCTTTCGCTGCGGTTGCTTCGAGGAATTCGAAGCGGTTGCCCGGCACCAGGATCGCACGGCTGGGCATGTCCAAGCGGTGATTGGCGCGGCCGATCCGCTGCAACAGTCGCGAGGAACCCTTGGGCGCGCCCATCTGAACTACGCAGTCGATATCCCCCCAGTCGATACCCAAATCGAGACTGGCAGTGCACACCAGCGCGCGCAGCTCGCCGCGTGCCATCGCGCCTTCGACCTTGCGCCGCGCTTCGACCGAAAGACTGCCATGATGGATGCCGATCGGCAGATTGTCTTCGTTCACATCCCACAACAACTGGAAGATGAATTCGGCGAGGAAACGCGTGTTTGTGAAGACGAGCGTGGTCTTGTTGCGCTTGATCTCGTCGTACAGCTGCGGGATCGCCCAACGCCCGGCATGCCCGCCCCACGGCACGCGCTCTTCGAACGGCAGCAGGATATCGACATCTGGCTCCGCGCCTTGCTCGCCTTCGACCAGCTGGATGGAATCCACATCTCCCCACGGGGCAAGCCATCCGCAAAACCCCGCAGGGTCAGCCACGGTGGCAGACAGCGCCACCCGCTGCATATCGGGCGCGATCGCTTGCAATCGGCTGAGGCTGAGTGCGAGCAGATCGCCACGCTTTCCGGTGGCGAAGGCATGCACTTCGTCCACGACGACCCGCTTCAGTCCTTTGAACATCTCAAAGCTATCGGGATAGCTCAACAACAGAGAGAGGCTTTCCGGCGTGGTCAGCAGGACATGCGGGGGCTTTGCCCGCTGGCGTTTCTTGCGGTCAGACGGTGTATCCCCGCTGCGAGTTTCGACCTTTATATTGAGCCCGATCTCTTCAATCGGCGTCAGCAAATTTCGCTGCACATCATGCGCCAGCGCCTTCAGAGGCGAGACATAGAGCGTGTGCAAACCGTCGTGTAGCTCGCCCCTATCCAGACGCGAAGGGGCAAAATCGGCCAGCGTGGGCAGAAACCCCGCCAGCGTCTTACCAGCACCTGTGTCCGCTACCAGCAGCGCATGCTTGCCCGCGTCAGAGGCCGCCAGCATTTCTGACTGGTGCCGCCGCACACGCCAACCGCGCCCGGCAAACCACTCGAATATCTCGGTCGGAACCGTTGGAACAGGCTTAGGCGTACTCACAGGATAGGATTGTTCAGGCCCCAAAGAGTTCCGTCAAGTCGTGAATTCTTCGCCGGCAGTCGGCGCTAGTGGCCCACGCTTTCGCCACGTTCTAACCCGCTCAAAGCTAACTGTTCGTCAATTTGCGCAAGCAAGCGGCCGAGCCCTTCCTGCGTGTCGCTTTCAGCGCGGGCAACCAGCACATCCTGCGTGTTCGAGGCACGCAGCAACCACCAGCCATCAGCAGTGGTCACGCGCACACCATCAGTGGCGTTCACTTCCGCTGGGCTGTCCGCCAAACGGGCGCTGACTTCCTCAATCGCAGCAAATTTGCGGCTTTCATCAACCTGGAAACGCATTTCCGGCGTGTTGAGCATTTCAGGCATTGCACTGCGCAACTCGGTCACCGATTTGCCCAGCCGCGCAGATGCCGCAATCAAGCGAAGCCCGGCGTAAAGCGCGTCATCAAACCCGTAATAGGTGTCTGCGAAAAATACGTGTCCGCTCATTTCGCCAGCCAGCGGAGAGCCTGTTTCTTTCATTTTGGACTTAATCAGCGAGTGGCCGGTTTTCCACATCAGTGGTTTGCCGCCGCATTTTTCAACATGGTCAAACAGTGCCCGGCTGGCCTTCACATCAGCGATCACAGTCGCGCCTTGATGCGATTTGAGCGCATCTTCAGCATAAATCATCAGCAGCTGATCACCCCAGATGACGCGGCCTTGGCCGTCAATCGCGCCGATCCGGTCGCCGTCGCCATCAAAAGCTATGCCAAAATCGAGCTTCTTCTCTGCGACGAGCGCCTTCAAGTCAGCCAGATTGGCTTCAACCGTGGGGTCAGGATGATGATTAGGAAAATTCCCGTCGACATCGGTGTAGAGCAAATGATGCTCTCCCGGCAGACGCGCAGCGAGCAGATCAAGCGCAGGGCCGGCCGCGCCGTTCCCTGCATCCCATCCGACCTTCAGGCCGGAAAGGGTGGCAGCATCGACACCGTCCAGCCCCTCAAGCATACGATTGACATACTCATCAAGGATATCATGCGCCTCAACGCTGCCGGTACCATCGATCCAGGCGCCTTCGGCAGAGATGTCACCCAGTTTCTGAATGTCTGCGCCAAAAAATGGACGGCCTTGAAACACCATCTTGAAGCCATTGTAATTGGCGGGGTTATGGCTGCCGGTTATCTGAATGCCGCCGTCCACATCTTCGCGTGAAGCCTCCGCGTAATAGAGCATGGGGGTTGCGCTCATGCCGATACGGACCACGTCACAGCCGCTAGCTGTCAATCCTTCTATCAAGGCATGTTCGAGCATGGGTGAGCTGACTCGTCCGTCATACCCCACTGCGACTTTGCGCCCACCTGCTTCACGCAGCATGCTGCCAAAGCTGCGCCCGATCGCGCGCGCATCATCAGCGCCCAGTGTTTCCCCAATGATACCGCGAATGTCATATTCGCGCAGAACAGTGGAATCGAAGGTATGGCTCATGGGAAAGGATCCGTGTTCGTAATGTTATCGCTCGCACCGTAGTCGATGCGATGCGCGGATGTCACTCTTGCGACAATCCGTCATTAGGTAGCTCGTCGAGCAACAAATCGCGCGCCGCATTGGCTTCATGCACTTGTTCGTTCGTGCCGCCGCGGTCCGGATGCACCATAGCGATCAATCGCTTATGCGCCTCCATAATGTCTTTGTGGCTGGCATTAGATTGCACGGCCAGCAGTTTGCGCGCTTTGAAAACAGCTTGCTGGCGGGTTGTTTGACCACGCAGATATTCCCACGGCCAGCGCCCGAAAACGAGCTTTACGCCCAGCGACAGGATCAGCACAATGATCAACAAGCGGATCATGGATCAGACAAGCTCCAGCTTGGGCTGAGGCGGCATGAATTCGGGCAAGGCAAGCGAGCGCACGAGTTCGCGCAATTCTTGACGGGCAACCAGATGGCTGGTGCCCAACTCGCCTAAATGCCCCTTGTCAAGCAGTGTCAGACCCGACGGAAAAAGCTCGCGATAGATCACGCGCTCTGAGAGGCCCTGCGCCACGCGAAAACCAACGCGCTTCGACAGCTCTGTCAGCGCCTGCTCGATCCGCACCATATTGCGGGCTTCGACATGGCCTGTGCGGTTGCGCACGACTACCCAGTCCATTTCACGGCGGTGCTGGTCAATCGTCGCCCGGCTGCGCTTGATACGCGCCTCCCAGATCAGCTCGGCATAGAATGACAGTTTCTTGACCTTGAACGTCTCGCCTTCAACCTGGCCGATCAGATCGAAATCGACAAAACTGTCATTCATGGGTGTAACCAGCGTGTCTGCCTCGGTTGCCGCATGCCGCGCGAGCTCGTCATCGCGGCCTGGTGTATCATAGACTATGTAGTCCGCATTCGCGCCAAGCTCTCGGCTGAGCGCCTCCAGCCCTTCGACATCACCTTCGAATACGCGGCACACCGCAGTCGGCAGATTGATAACGCGTCGTTCGGCGGTGGTGGCCCGATTCTCCAGATAGCGCGCCATCGTCCGCTGTCGCTGATCCAGATCTATCGCCACCACTCGCGCCCCGCGATAGGCCAGCGCAATCGCTATATGCACCGCGGTGGTGGACTTTCCCGTCCCGCCTTTTTCATTGGCGAAGACAATCCGGTGCGGAGCGGGTGCAGACATAGGGGTTAAGTGGCCTTTTCGAATTTCTTGTCTCGCGCATATCGAGCGCGCTAGGGGAACGGTTTAAATCATACTTGAGGGGGCACCACCGTGCAAACCGTCAAATCACTCGACATGTTGAGAAAATCGCTCGCAGAGCTTCGTGCTGAAGGCGGCAGCATAGGGCTGGTCCCGACAATGGGCGCGCTGCATGAAGGGCATTTGACCCTGATGCGCCAAGCCAAGGCCAAATGTGATCACGTGGTCGCTTCGATCTTCGTCAACCCGACCCAGTTCGGCCCCAACGAAGATCTTGATGCGTATCCGCGCCAGCTGGCTGAAGATTCAGCGATGCTGGAAGCCGAAGGCGTCGCTTTGTTATGGGCGCCGACAGTGGATGCGATGTACCCGCCAGGCTTCGTCACCAACATTTCTGTCAGCACAGTGAGTGAAGGGTTTTGCGGTGCCTCACGCCCCGGCCATTTCGATGGCGTGGCAACGGTTGTGTGCAAGCTGTTCAATCAGGTGATGCCGGATATGGCATTTTTTGGCGAAAAGGATTTCCAGCAGCTGGCTGTGATTCGTGCGCTGGCGCGCGATCTCGATCTGACCCGACCGCATGTCGATAACATCGTCGGCGTGCCAACGGTGCGCGAAGCCGATGGCTTGGCGATGAGCAGTCGCAATCGCTATTTGTCGCCTGAACATCGCGCAGCGGCAACCGCACTCCCTAACGGCATGAAACTCGCGATTGCGGAAATCGAAGCCGGCCAAGCCCCGGATGCCGCCCTCGATACTTTGAAGAGAGTGCTGATAGAAAGCGGCTTCGATTCGGTCGACTACGCAGCCTTGGCAGACGCAAGCTCCCTGGAATTGCTCCATTCCACACCCCATGCCCCGGCGCGTCTTCTGGTAGCGGCGCGGATCGGGAAAACACGGCTGATCGACAATATGGCGGTGCGACCGGCTGTTTGAACCGCGTCCTTCTAAGTACTTGCGTTAGCCAGCGTTTGCCAATTCGTAAGAATAGCAGCCACCCAGTTGTTGCTATTCTCCAACACGCCGCAGTTGCGCAAAGGCTCAACCTGCAAAACACCCCTATCATTGGGGGTATCGACCAGACTGCCATTGCATACCTCCTAAACATACCCCCCACTAGAGTGCGGATGGCATTGCACTCGGGTGAATGCGTGCGGACAGTTAGCAGCAGAATACCGGGGATTTACAGCCGACGTCTAGACAGGAATGAACAGCGATGAACGGGAAGTTGGAGCGGGTAGCGGGAATCGAACCCGCATAACTAGCTTGGAAGGCTAGGGCTTTACCACTAAGCTATACCCGCCCGTTGTGACGCTCTTTCGAAGCGCGGCGCGCAATTGCCACGATATGGTCTGGTTCGTCAATGAAAGACTGACGAGTTTGCGAACTGCTTGTCAGCCGCAAACCAATTCTATCGTTGCGCAGCCGGTTTTAGGGTTTAACCACTAGCGCACGATCAGCTAACTGACCGGTTATGCAAAACCTGACCCATCTTCAGCGCCTCGAAGCCGAAGCGATCCACATAATGCGGGAGGTTGTGGCCGAAGCTACAAACCCGGTCATGCTGTATTCGGTCGGCAAGGACTCTTCGGTTATGCTGCACTTGGCGCGAAAGGCCTTTTATCCAGCGCCGCCGCCCTTCCCGATGCTGCATGTCGCCAGCGGCTGGGATTTTCAGGACCTGCTTGACCATCGCGACAAGACCGTGAAGGAATACGGGCTTGAACTGATCATAGCAGAAAACGAGGATGCCGAAGCGCAAGGCATTAACCCGTTCGACACGGGTAGCGCGCTCTATTCGCAGGCCCAGCTAACCGATCCGCTCAAACGTTCACTGGCCGAACACGGATTTGATGCAGCGTTCGGCGGCGGCCGACGCGATGAGGAAAAAGCCCGCGCGAAGGAACGCGTGTTCAGCTTCCGCAATGCATCGCATCGCTGGGACCCTAAGAACCAAAGGCCGGAGCTTTGGAATCTGTACAATGCCCGCAAGAAGGAAGGCGAAAGCATTCGAGTCTTCCCGATCTCCAACTGGACCGAGCTCGACATCTGGCAATATATTCTGGCCGAGAAGATCGACATCGTACCGCTCTATTATTCGGCGAAACGCCCGACTGTTGAGCGTGACGGGTTGACGCTGGTGGTCGATGACGAACGCTTCCGCTTCGAGGATGGTGAAGTACCTGTCGAGCGTTCTGTCCGGTTCCGTACCCTGGGTTGCTATCCGCTGACCGGCGCGACCGAAAGCGATGCGACTGAGCTAACCGATATCATACAGGAAATGCTGCTCGCGACCGGGTCCGAACGACAGGGACGCGCGATCGACAAAGGTGAAAGCGCCTCGATGGAAGCCAAGAAGCAGGAGGGGTATTTCTGATGCCCTATTCTGGAGAGAAACAGGCATACGCCCCTGAAGCTTTGATTGCGGACGATATCGCCGCCTATCTCGAAGCGCAGCAGCACAAGGAGATGCTGCGGTTCATCACATGCGGATCGGTCGATGACGGCAAAAGCACGCTGATCGGGAGGCTGCTGTACGATTCGAAGATGATCTTCGAAGATCAACTCACCGCATTGGAGGGCGACAGCGCAAAGCACGGCACGCAAGGCGATGCGATCGACTTTGCCTTGCTGGTTGACGGGCTGGCGGCGGAACGCGAGCAAGGCATCACCATTGATGTCGCGTACCGCTTCTTCGCGACCGAGAAACGCAAATTCATCGTCGCGGATACACCGGGCCACGAACAGTATACGCGCAATATGGTAACCGGCGCCTCGACAGCTGATCTGGCCGTGATCCTGGTCGATGCACGCAAGGGCATGCTCGAACAGACCAAGCGGCACAGTTTCCTCGTCCACTTGCTTGGCATCAGGCATCTGGTGTTGGCGGTGAACAAGATGGACCTAGTCGGCTACGATCAGGCAATCTTCGATCGCATCGTTGCCGATTATCAGATCTTCGCCCAGGCGATTGGCGTTGAAGCATTCACCCCCATTCCCATCTCGGGGTTCAAGGGCGACAACATTACAACCGCGCCATCGGCCAACACGCCTTGGTATGCAGGTTCAAGCCTGATCGATCATCTGGAAAAGGTCGAGCTTGCAAACACTCGCGCGCAAGAACGCGCTTTTCGTATGCCGGTGCAATGGGTCAACCGGCCCAATCTCGACTTTCGCGGCTTTGCCGGCCTAATTTCCGGCGGAAGCGTAAAGCCAGGCGATCCGGTGCGAATCGTTCCCTCAGGCAAGACCAGCAAGGTGAAGCGCATTGTCAGTTTCGATGGCGATCAGGACGAAGCCGTCGCCGGACAATCAGTCACGCTTACACTGGAGGACGAGGTTGATTGCAGCCGCGGCGATGTGATCGCGGCCGCAGATGATCCGCCGGAGGCATCTGACCAATTCGAAGCCACCATCGTGTGGATGGATGAGCAAGCGATGAAGCCCGGGCGCGGTTATTGGCTGAAGCTTGGCAGCCAGGTGGTTACCGCTAATGTGCAAGCACCCAAATACGAGATTTGCGTCAACACATTCGAACATCTGGCGGCCAAGACGCTGGAGTTGAACGGGATTGGCGTGGCCGAGCTGCGCACAGATCGCCCGATCACATTCGAGCCCTATGCCAAGAGCCGCCAGCTCGGCGGGTTCATCCTGATCGACAAATACACCAATGCGACGCTTGCTGCGGGCATGATTCATTTCAGTCTGCGCCGCGCACAGAATGTGCACTGGCAAGCGACGGAGATTGGCCGCGATCATCACGCAGCGCTGAAGAATCAGAAGCCGCGCGTGCTCTGGTTCACGGGGCTTTCCGGCTCAGGCAAATCGACCATTGCCAATGAGGTCGAAAAGCGGCTCAATTTGATGAACCGCCACACCTTCCTGCTTGATGGCGACAATGTGCGGCACGGCCTGAACAAGGATCTGGGCTTTACCGAAGCCGACCGGATCGAGAATATCCGCCGTATTGGCGAAGTCGCGAAGTTGATGACCGATGCCGGTCTGATCGTGCTGACGGCTTTTATCAGCCCCTTCAGGGCCGAGCGGCGGATGGTGCGCGAAATGCTGCCCGAAGGTGAATTTGTCGAGATCTTCGTCGATACTCCGTTGGAAGTGGCAGAGCAGCGAGATGTGAAGGGCCTCTACAAAAAGGCACGCGAAGGTCAGCTCAAGAACTTTACCGGTATCGACAGCCCCTATGAAGCGCCCGAGAATGCCGAAATCCGCGTTAACACAGTCGACATGACGCCTGCTGAAGCCGCCGATTACATCATCGAACAGATCATGCCGTTGAAATGAGCGAGATTGCGCGAATGACCGACGCAGAGCTCGCTGCGGAACTGGCGATTGAGGCCGGGAAGATTCTGCTGGAAGTTCGTGACACGCGAATGCTGGAAGGCAAGGCTCTTGGCGATGCCGGAGACGCCACGGCCAATCAGTTTTTGTGTCACGCATTGCGCGCGGCACGTCCAGACGATGGCCTGCTCTCTGAAGAGGAAAAGGACGACACAGCGCGGTGCAGCAAGCGCCGCGTGTGGATCATCGATCCGATTGATGGAACGCGCGAGTATGGCGAGCAGAGGAGCGACTGGGCAGTCCACGTCGGCCTTTCGATCGATGGTGAAGCCCACACTGGCGCGGTTGCGTTGCCGGGGCTCGATGGCGGCATCGTGCTGCGAACCGATCTTCCCGTGCCATTGCCGGAAGCAGCCCCTGTACCCCGCCTGGTGGTCAGCCGCACGCGCCCCGCAAAAGAAGCGGTCGAGGTCTGCAAGGCAATCGACGGGCAACTCGTCCCAATGGGCAGCGCCGGAGCGAAGGCGATGGCTGTCGTGCGCGGAGAAGCCGAAATTTACCTGCATTCCGGCGGACAGTTTGAATGGGACAGCTGCGCGCCTGTGGCCGTGGCGAAAGCGCATAGGCTGCATTGCAGCCGGATCGATGGAACACCGCTGATCTACAACCGCGAGGACACTTACCTGCCTGACTTGCTGATTTGCCGCCCAGAATGGGCGGAACGGGTGCTTAATGAAGTCGCAAGGCTGAGCTAAAGCTGCTCAGTCGCCTTCAAATTCCATCAAGGTGCTGACTTCCACGCTGGCATCGCGCAGTTTCTGTGCCCCGCCAAGATCCGGCAGATCTATGACAAACAGCGCATCATCGATTGTTGCCCCTGCCTGACGCAGCAATTGCGCCGCTGCCAGAGCGGTGCCGCCTGTAGCGATCAGATCATCTACGATAACGACATTCTGGCCATGCTGAATGGCGCCAGGGTCAATCTCCAGCCGGTCAGTACCGTATTCAAGCGCGTAATCGATCCCGATAGTTTCAATCGGCAGCTTGCCCGGCTTGCGAACCGGAATGAAACCCAGCTCCAGCTCGACAGCTACCGCTGCGCCAAAGATAAACCCGCGTGCCTCCATTCCTGCAATCGCTTCTGCGCCGCATGCCTTGGCCCGTTCAGCCAGGTGGCGCACGGTCGCCGCCAAACCCAAGGGATGACCGATCAGCGTGGTGATGTCACGGAACTGGATTCCGGCTTCGGGGAAATCCGGCACAGTGCGGATCAGAGATTTGAGCTCGTCAGGTGTCATTCGGGGTCCTCAAATGAAAACGCCCCGCCATCGCAATGATGACGGGGCGCCTTGAAATGCGGTGTCTCGCAAAATTCAGTCTTTGCGCGGCTTCACGGAAGCCCAGATCTGCTTCTTTGAGAGATATGCCAGAATGGTTGCGATCAGCAGGAAGATCAGAACCGGCAAACCGGTTTGCTTGCGATCAATCAGGCGCGGCTCAGCGGTCCAAGTCAGAAACGCTGTGACGTCCTGTGCCATCTGGCTAACCGTCGCTTCAGTTCCATCATTATATGTCACTTGCCCGTCGGTTGTCAGCGGCGGTGCCATCGACAAATTTACATTGGCAAAATAGGGATTGAAATAGAGGCCCGCAGGCACCTCGAAATCAGGATTTGCCGCAAGCATTTCCGGATCGGGTTCACCATAGCCGGTCAGCAGCGAGTAGACATAGTCGACACCATTGGCGCGTGCCTTGGTGATCAAAGAAAGGTCTGGCGGGTTGCCTGAACCGAAATATGGCACCGGAGGAAACTTGTCAGTCGTCAGGCCAGGGCGGGTTTCCACTGCAGCCAGAGAAGCATCATAGACCGGGATGTTGTAGGTTGATGCTTCCTGCTTCACCTCGGCTTCTTTGTAACCCAGCTCTGACAGATTGCGGAACGCGACATACTGGATCGAGTGGCAATTAGCGCACACTTCCTTGTAAACTTGGTAGCCGCGCTGCAGCTGCGCATAGTCCCAGGTGCCAAGCGGGCCTTCGAAGCTGAAGCCGCCGTCAGGGCCATGCGGCTTCTCTTTGAACGCATAGTATGCTGGCTTTTCGCCAGGTTCGGTGATTTGGTTGTAGGCCCCTTTGCCGAATGACCAGAGTGCGATCCCTGCGAAAAACAGGCCGATCAGGATTGCGCCGATGCGGATCATGGTTCGTGTCTCTCTCTATCCAGTCGTCGCGGCTTATTCGGCCGGCTCAGCTGCAGTGGCTGCAGCAGGTTTGTGGTCACTCAGCACCGCTTCCGTGATCGAATAAGGCAGCGGCTCGGTCTTCTCGATCGAACTGAGCAGCGGCAGGATCACCAGGAAGTGCAGGAAGTAATATGCCGTCGCGAGCTGGCTTAGCATCACGTAGGGTTCTTCAGCCGGGCGACCACCGAGATAGAACAACAGTGCCATCGCAGGGATCAGGCCGAACCAGAAGAACTTGCGGAATGTCGGGCGATAGTGGCCTGAACGTACCGGTCCTTTGTCCAGCCAAGGCAGGAAGAACC
>Ga0222714_10005555_pt1 | contig 11956 bp, 11 predicted proteins | sample C33_3DmetaG_FD_165048 | JGI IMG/M metagenome (GOLD analysis project Ga0222714, IMG submission 165048) | Estuarine water microbial communities from San Francisco Bay, California, United States - C33_3D | ecosystem: Environmental > Aquatic > Marine > Unclassified | place: USA: California... | reverse complement strand
GGTCTGGGTCCTTTCTGGGGCCCAGAATAACATCAAAGGTGGCTCAAAATAGCGAGGTCAGGTCAGGTCTCGGAAGCGTGTCGCCCCACCCCAATCACGATCGCGGACAGAATACCGATGATCGCGATCACCGTGAGGAGCTCAATCAGCGTAAAGCCTTGAGACGTGCGAAGCATGTCCCGAAGAAGCGGAAACGCCGGTCCCGCAGCAAATGCAAACTGCGGCGACCGGCGTTACAAACTGGAGAAAACTCAGCCCTCGGATTGCAGACTCGCGACGACGTTGAAGTCTTCGAGCGTCGTGGTGTCACCCTTGATTGCGCCACCAGCGGCGATTTCCTTGAGAATGCGGCGCATGATTTTGCCTGAGCGCGTCTTGGGCAGACCCGCGGCAAAACGCACCTCATCCGGACGGGCGATCGCGCCGATCTCCTTGGCGACATGACCACGCAGGGCCTGCTTGAGTTCCTCCGTGGGCTTTTGGTCAGACTTGAGGGTGACAAAGCAAACGAGGCCCTGTCCCTTGATTTCATCGGGTCGACCCACCACCGCGGCCTCGGCCACGGCGGGATGCGAGACAAGTGCGCTCTCCACCTCGGCGGTGCCGATGCGGTGACCGGAAACATTGAGCACGTCGTCGATGCGACCGACCACCCAGAGGTAGCCGTCCTTGTCGAAGCGCGCGCCGTCGCCGGCAAAGTAGACGCCTTTGATTTCGCTCCAGTATTGTTTCTTGTAGCGGGAATCGTCGCCCCAAAGCGTGCGCAGCATCGAGGGCCACGGTTGCATGAGGAAGAGACGGCCACCGGAACCCTTCGGCACTTCCTTGCCATTGTCGTCGAGAATCTTGGGCACCACGCCGAAGAACGGACGCGTGCAGGAACCGGGCTTGGTCGGAGTGACGCCGGGCAGCGGTGAAACCATAATGGCGCCGGTCTCGGTCTGCCACCAAGTGTCCACGATCGGGCAACGCTTCTTACCGATCAGGGTGTGATACCACATCCAAGCCTCGGGATTGATGGGCTCGCCGACGGAACCGAGCAGACGCAGCGACTTGAGGCTGTATTTTTTAACGTAGTCATCGCCCCAGCGCATGAAGGCGCGGATCGCGGTCGGCGCTGTATAGAAGATGGTGACGCCGTGACGGTCGATGATATCCCAGAAACGATCCGGCGCGGGATGGTTGGGTGCACCTTCATACATCATCACGGTGGCACCGCAGGAAAGCGGACCGTAAACAACGTAGCTGTGGCCGGTAATCCAACCGACGTCGGCGGTGCACCAATAGATGTCGTTCTCCTTGAGATCGAAAATGTATTTCGTGGTAATCGTGGTGCCGAGTAGGTAACCGCCCGAGGTGTGCAGCACGCCCTTCGGTTTGCCGGTCGAGCCGCTGGTATAGAGAATGAAGAGCGGGTGCTCGCTGCCAAAGGCCTTGGCCTTATGCTCGGCCTTCGCGCCGGTCATCACATCATGCCACCAACGATCCCGTGGTGCGGTCATGCTCACCTCCGTCGCGGTGCGCTTGAGCACGATGACGTGTTGAACACTGGGTGTGCCCTCGAGGGCGCGATCGACGCTGGCCTTGAGCTCGACCACCTTGCCGCGGCGCCAGGAACCATCTGCCGTGATCACGAGCTTGGCCTGGCAATCATTAACGCGGTCCTTGATGGCCTCGGAACTGAAGCCGCCGAAAATTACGGTGTGAATTGCACCGACCCGGGCGCAGGCCAGCATGGCAATCGCCGCCTCGGGCACCATCGGCATGTAAATCGCGACGCGATCACCCTTCCCCACATCGAGGGAATCGAGGACATTGGCGAATTTGCAGACCTCGCGATGCAGCTGTTTATAAGTGAGCGTGGTGATATCCCCGGGCTCACCTTCGAAAATAATCGCAGCCTTGTTTTCCCGGGCGGTGCCCAGATGGCGGTCGAGGCAGTTTTCCGCTACATTTAAAGTTCCGCCAGTAAACCACTTAGCATGAGGCGCCTTCCAATCCAACACCTTGGAGAACGGTTTGCGCCAGGTTAATAATTCTGTGGCCTGACGGCCCCAGAACTTAGCTGGAGAGTTGACAGATTCCGCATACAGTCTCTTGTAAGTGGCTTCACTCCCAAGGTTTGCTTGGGCTTTGAACTCGGCTGAAGGCTTGAATACCCGACTCTCTCGGGAAACGGAAGTTATCGTTTGATCTGTCACAATTCGTGATGGGTTTTAGGGTTACAAGAAAGGCGAAACGCCGCTCTTTATCCCGCTACGAGTTTCAAGCGTCAAGTGCGGGACGTGTCTTTAGACTCAAAAGTTTCAGTAATTACTGTATGGAAAAGAAAACCTCGTCTGCATCCGCAGACACTCCCGAAGTGGCAGCCGTAGAGGGTCAGGATAACGCGAACCCCGCGTCGAATTCTGCGCCGGAACGTGCGCCCGTTGATAATCTCATTCACGTTGAGGGCATCCTCGACATCGACCGCCAGCGCGGTGGCAACGGTCAACTGCTTGATATGTCCAAGGGCGGCAAGCGCCGGCCCACCGACACGTTTGTGCCGAAGGAATTGATCCGTCGCTTCAAACTGAAAGACGGCAGCGAAATCGGCGGCACGGCCTATCCGGCCGAAGGTCGTTTCCCCAACCCGAAGATGAAATTCATCGAGACGGTGGATGGCATTCCGCTCGAGGAACGCCGCAGCAAATTCGATTTCACCGCGCTCACCACGGTTTCACCTGAGCAACACTTGAAGGTGGAAATGAAGGATGGTCGCATGACCACCCGCGCCGTGGATCTGTTCTGTCCGATCGGCAAAGGCACCCGCGGCTTGATCGTCGCCCCGCCCCGCACCGGCAAGACCACCCTGCTCCGCGACATGGCGCTGGGCGTGCTCGAAAACAATCCCGAGTGCCACGTCATGATTCTACTCGTGGACGAACGTCCCGAGGAAGTGACCGACTTTCGTCGCAGTGTGCCGGCCGAAATCTGGGCCTCGTCCAACGACGAACAGATTGAGAGTCACATTCGGGTCGCCGACCAATGCATCGAGCGCGCCAAGCGTCTCGTCGAAGTCGGCCGCGATGTCGTCATCTTTGTCGATTCCATCACCCGCTTGTCCCGGGCGCACAACACGCTGCGCAACTCGGGTCGCACCGGATCCGGTGGTCTTGACGTCCGCGCCCTCGAAAAGCCGCGTCAACTCTTTGCCTCGGCCCGCAAGACGGAAGAAGCCGGCAGCCTGACCATCATTGCCTCCGTGCTCGTCGAAACCGGCAGCCGCATGGACGACGTCATTTTCCAGGAATTCAAAGGCACCGGTAACATGGAACTCGTGCTCGACCGCAAGTGCGCCGAGATGCGCCTGTGGCCGGCCATAAATGTCGCCGCCTCCGGCACCCGCCGCGAAGAACTGCTGATTGACGAGAAAAAACTCGAGGGCATCCACTTCTTTCGCCGCGCATTGGTGCAGCAAAAGATCGAGGACGCCACCGAGACCATGATCACCCGGCTGTCCAAGACCAAAACCAACGCCGAGTTTCTTAAACTCATTACGCAATAACTTCATCCTTGCCGCGCCCGCTGGCGGCAACCCAGACTTTTCCTTCACTCGCGGCATCGCCGCCCACGCCAGCTAAAACTCCCACGAATGCATAGTTTCTCCGAGCAATGTCTCGACATGGCCCGCTCAATGTTGGGCCACAATATTGATTCAATTCAGCCTAACGGCACCGTTCTACCCGTCCCGGGGGAACAATCCCGTCCTGACGAGCCCGGCCACGTGGCTTTTGCGCTCGGAGAATTCTACCGCTCAACCGGTGAAACGACCCTGGATGGCCACGACATCATCGATCTGGCCGCCCGCTGCATCACGGCGCAAATGTTTACCGAGCCCGCCGCCGAAAACGGCCTCGCCTACGCCGCCCTCGGCCTGCTCGCCTTCGGACCCTCCAAGGACCGCAACCCGGTCTGGGAGCGTTTGGTCGACGAGACCAAGGAGCGCATTGAAAAGCAGCTCCTGCACCGCAGCGATTACGACAATCACTGGCAGGCGTTCAACATCGCCAAGGCCGTCACCCGTTTCAGCATCGGCCTGTCCAAGAAGGACGAGACCTCCCGCCTGATCGAACGCATGGTCGACCGCGTCGGGCAGACGAGTTCCACCGGTTTCTTCGATGACTCGACCTCCGGTATCGGCGGAAACTTCAACCTTTACGGCGTCATGACCTTTGTGTTCGTGCGCTCCGCCCTGCAATTGCACGCCAACAGCGGCGTGCGTGACCGCAAATTGCCCACGCTGCGCACTTACGCGGAAAAATACATCAAGATGATGCCCGACCTCGTGCGGGCGGACGGGCTCGGTTGGGCCTTTGGCCGTGCGGCTGGAGCCTACGGTCAGATGCACTGCATCAGTCTCATCCTGCAAGGCCTGCGTGACGGCTGGATTCCGGACGACCAGAAAGCCAAATATTTCGATATGCTCCGTCGGTTGTTCATGTTCTTTTTCGAGACCTACCTCGACCAGGAGCACGGTTTTCTCGACCTGCGCGACGACGAACGCACTGCCTACGAAGCGCACACCACGCGGATGGCCAACTTCGACGCGGCACGTTACCTCTGCCAATGGTCCCGACTGGCCAAGACCGTGCAAATGCCGCCCGGCCAACCCAAGATCGAGGCACCCCGCACCAGCGGCCGTTTCGTTATTTTCGACAAGAGCAGCCGCAAGGAGCAGGGCGTATTCCTCTACCGCGACGGCCAGAGCGGCCTCCACGCGCAAATCCCGCTCATCAGTTGCGGCGGACACCTGACCAGCGATGCCCTGCCCTTCCCGCATTGCCCCGGCGTCTTCGACTGGCCGAACAATGTCTATCTGCCGATAATGATGCCCGAACTGACCTTCGGGGACAAAGTAACCATCCCGGCGTTTTACGGTAAAAACTGCGTCACGGGTCTGGGGCTGCGCAACAGCTTCTATTTCCGTTATGAGCAACCTGAGTTAATCACCACCAGTGAGGAAATCCTCAAGGGCTTGGGTAGCGTCAAGGTGCAGTGGAATTTCTCCGGCAACCAGATCAGCTGCGAATTCGCCTACACCGTGAAACAACAGGTCACCTTGGACAAGTTCCGCTACGTGTTGGCCATCGCGGCCCCCCATTCCCAATATCGCGTGGGTGGCTCCCTTGCCTTGGGCACGGAAGGCCATCGTTGCACGGTGCCGAAGGATGATTTCCAAGCCGCGTGGGCCGAAACTGAAGTCGTGACCAACGACCCCACCTACCGAACCAACTACGGCAAGATCCACTATATCCAGCATCTGGTGCGCGATCATCCCTTGATCATGCGCCCCGGCCAGATTTACCGCTTGGCGGTTAATTTCGACCCGGATGTAGCCAAGATCGACAGCTGATAATCCGGGCCACTGCGCCTAACGAATCTAATGCGCCGTCTGGACTTTGTGCCGACGGCGCTTTTTCTTTCCATTTCCAACCATGCTCAGCCGCCGCATTATTCCCTGTTTCGATGTCCACAATGGCAAGGTCACCCGCGGGGTCCAGTTTGGCAAAGCCGAGGCCGGTGAACTGACCAATGTCGGTGACCCCGTCGAAATGGCCAAGGCTTACGATGCACAAGGGGCCGATGAATTGATCTTCCTCGACATCACCGCCTCTAGTGAGGGCCGGGGCATCATGCATGATGTCGTTCGCTCCACCGCCGAACAGTGCTTCATGCCGCTGACCGTGGGCGGTGGGTTGCGCACCGTGGATGATATACGCGCCATGCTCAATGCGGGGGCCGACAAGGTATCCCTCAATACGGCTGCGATCACCAATCCCGAGTTCATTAGAGAAGCCGCGCGCAAGTTTGGCAATCAGTGCATCGTCGTGGCCTTGGATGCTAAACGTGAGCCCGACGGCAAATCATGGCAGATTTATACCCACGGTGGCCGCAAGGCAACCGGCCTCGACGCCTTAGCTTGGGCCCAGCAAGCAGTCGCGTTGGGCGCCGGGGAAATCATGCTCAATAGCATCGATCGCGATGGCACCAAGGCGGGTTATGATATCGAACTGACCCGAGCGGTCAGTGATGCCGTCGAAGTGCCGGTAATCGCCTCGGGTGGGGCCGGTTCACTTGAAGATATAGGAGCAGCCCTCAATGAAGGCCATGCCAGCGCAGTAGTGGTCGCCAGCTTATTTCACTTCGGGACCTACACGGTGCCCCAAGCCAAGCAATTTCTGGCGGCCCGCGGGGTGGCCGTCAGACTCCCAGACTCTTACGCGCAAAACCCTTGATATCACCCAAGGTTTGGAACTGGCGGAGCTTTTCGTCCGGCAGGGAAATTTCCAATACATCCTCCAGCGTCATCGAGATTTCGATCATGCTGAGGGAATCGAGGCCGAGGTCACTGACCAGCTTCAATGAGTCTTCACCGGTGGTCAGGAGTTCACGCTTATCCTTCTCGATGTAACGACCGATCACTCCGTGAATGATCGCCGGCACCTCGATGGGATTACGGCTTATGCGATAACGTCTTGCCGCTTCGTGAGTTGCCGGAGGACAACGACGCAACAAATCGCGCAGAACCCGATCCTGTTTTTCAACCTCCGCAGGTAATAGGACTTTGGGCAGGCTACCCGCGTTCGCGCAATATCCTAGATTACTCATGTTCAGTTATTAGTAAGACCATTTTATGTGCCAAATCCGCTACACAGATTGAAACTTTTTTGAAATAGGCCTTTTATTTGGTTCAGCGTCGAGCACTTAGTCACTTTCCTGTTCGGTGACATTACCGCTCTCAACTGCTCCAACCACGGCCACTTCAGGCTCCTTTGGGACCCCAACCAGGACACTTAGTTGCTCCTGAACAGCCAGAAAAAATGCCGGGTCCAATTCACCTACCCCCACCTCGTAGCGCAATTTGCTCTTGGCGTGCTCGTAGATGTTGTTGGCTCCATCGCTGGTGCGACCCTTGGGGCGCAAGATGCGCTTGCGCTCCAGCATCAGGGCCAGGAATTGGAGCAAGCGGGTATTTTCCGGTGTCGGTTCATTCAGTGGATCGGCCAGGGTGATGAACAAATTCTCCGCCGTGAGCTTGAGAGTGCGATCTGGATTCTCGTCCTTCGTCTTGGGCTTATAGGAATGCACCCAGCTACAGATCAACGTTCCATCGCCCGCAAACTCCGCGACCCGGGCTTCCAGCATGTCGTAACGCAAAATTTCGAGCGAGGCCGAGCGCAGCAACCGGCTCACGACACGGTCACCCTCCACGAAAGCTTCACCTGAAACAAAACAGGTCGGAGCGAGAGGTTGCAGATTCATATCCATCGGGTTTCTTGTTTACTTCGCCCTCTGGCGGACGCTAGCAAATTCCCACCCATTAATGAACGGACGTATCATCGCCATTGGTGACATCCATGGCTGCCACCAAGAATTTTCCGATCTTCTCCAATTGCTGAAATTGGAACCGGAAGACCGGCTCATTGTCCTGGGTGATCTCATCAACCGCGGACCGGACAGCCGCAAGGTCATCGAACTGGCCAAAAAGCACCATGCCTTGGCTTTGCTCGGCAACCATGAACGGAGGCTGATCGCCGCTCGGCGCAACGGCACCGAGGGCAAACTGCGTGCGACGGACCGCGACACCTTTGATAAACTACAGCCGGAAGATTGGAGCTTTCTGGAAAGCATGCCGCTGACCCATGAGATCAAGGAATTGAACACCGTCTTTGTGCATGGCGGCTTTCTGCCCGACATCCCTTGGAACGAACAAAACGCGGTCATCGTGACCGAGGTGCAGGTGATCGATGCCGACGGGCGGCCGTGCAAACGACGCGAAGCTCCGGATGCATTGCCTTGGGCCGATCATTGGACCGGCCCTCCTTTTGTGGTCTACGGCCACACCCCGCGCGCCGAGGTCTACAAATTGAAATGGTCCATCTGCCTCGATACCGGCTGCGCCATGGGCGGACAGTTATCCGCGTTCATCCTGCCGGAACGCCGCGTGGTGCAGGTCAAGGCCCGGCGCCGCTATTACCCTTGAGGGATGGAACCTGAGCGGCGCTGTGTTTTACGTGACGTAATCCATCCCACGTGTTTCAATTCAGGCATGCCAACGTGTTCCCGTCCTTCAACTGATTCCCCTCATGGCTGATACCCCCACCCTTCCTGTTCAGGACCTGAAGAAATACACGGAATCGGATCACGGCCGAACTTTTATCAGCCTGTTGGTGATCAAGCGGCTGACGGCCAAGACGGCCTCCAACGGCAATCCGTTCCTGAGTGTGGAGCTGGGTGACCGCGGTGGATCATTTTCGTGCACCATCTTCGGGGACAGTCCGGCATTCGAATTGCTCAAAAGCGCCGGTGAAGGCGGGGTCGTGCATTACGAAGGCAAGGTGGAGTTTTATCAGGATCGTTTTTCTCCCCGCACGCTCCGGGTGGCCTTGGTCACCGAGGAGGAATTGGCGGCCCGGCCCGACGCAATTCAAAATCTGGTTGAAGTGGCGCCCGAGGATGCCGGAGAACTTTGGACCGAATTCAACGGATTCATTGATGGCATCAAACATGACGAACTGCGCATGACCGTGCGGGCGGTGTTTGAAGAAATCGGCGAGACCTTCCGCTGGTCCCCGGCCGCCGTGGCCATGCATCACGCCTATCGTCACGGGCTGCTGGAACATACCGTCCACATGGCACGGGCCTGCAAGGCTCTCCTGCCACATTATCGGGAGGTCGACGCGGATTTGGCCATGGCGGGTATTCTCGTCCATGACACCGGGAAGACTATTGAATACGAAGGCACGCTCGCCAGTAAGCGCAGCCGTCGCGGAATTTTACAGGGCCACGTGGTCCTGGGTTATCAACTGGTGCGCAAGGCCGGTCTCAAGGCCAAGCTGGATGCGGACCGACTGGAGCGACTAGAACACATTGTGCTCAGTCACCAGGGCGAACCGGCTTGGGGTGCGGCCGTATATGCAGCGACGCCGGAGGCCGTGTTCGTTTCCATGATCGACAATTTGGATGCCAAGATGGGCATGGTGCAGCGCGCCCTGCGCCAAAGCACGGATGACACCGAGTTTTCCGAACGATTGCCAGGTCTCCAAACCAGCCTGCTGACCAAGCCGATGGGTTCGGAAACGACCTAACCCAGACTCTGGATAATCCGGACAATCGGCAGAAACAGCGCGATCACGATCGTGCCCACCATGAAAGCCATGACCACAATCATGAGCGGTTCGATCAGCGATGTCAGGGCATTGACGGCGTTATCCACTTCCTCGTCGTAACCATCAGCCACCCGGGTGAGCATATCCGGCAAGGCCCCGGTTTCCTCGCCCACTTCGATCATGCTTGGCACCATGTCCGGGAATATGTTGGTCGCCCGCAGTGGGCCGGCCACGGTATCACCTTCCTTGACCCGATCATGCACGACGGTGATCGCAGCGGCGACGCGAACATTACCACTCGTATCCCGGGTAATACGCAACGCTTCCAGAATGGGCACGCCGCTGGCCAGCAAAGTGCCCAAGGTGCGCGTAAACCTGGCCACGGCGGATTTCAAAAACAGATCCCCCATTACCGGCATCTTCAGGTGGGCCCCATGGACAAACCGCGTGCCGCTTTTGGTGCGGGCGAGCAACTGTCCGAGAAAATAAAGTCCGATGACCAAACCCACGGCAAGGATGGCATGATTCTTAAGGAAATTACTCGTTCCGATGACAATCTGGGTGAGCATGGGCAGCGCTTGGCCTTTCAAGGTGGTGGCGAAGATCGATTCGAATTTTGGCACTACAAAAACCATCAGGGCCGAGACAATCCCCACGGCCACAAGCACAATGATGAGCGGATATGTCATGGCCGATTTTATGCGTCCCCGCACCCGGACGGATTTTTCCATGAATTGGGCCAGCCGATCTAGGACCACTTCAAGCACTCCACCGGCTTCTCCCGCCTTGACCATGTTGATATAAGGTCGGTCAAAAACCTTGGGATTTTGCTGCAGGCCTTCCGAGAAGGTGCCGCCGGAACGAATGGTTTCCCCGAGGGACATGATCACGGATTGAAACCGCTGATTTTTTTGCTGGCGGGCCAGAACTTCCAGACTGCGCAATAGCGGCATGCCAGCCTTGATCAAGGTGCCGAGCTGCCGGGTAAACACCGTCATTTCCTTGGCGCTGGCCACCCGACCGAAACTAAACTGCTTGGCCGGGGCCTTGCTTTTTGTAGGAACGCGCGTGACCGACCGAACGGGAGCTTTGGGCGGTTTCGTCGTGGCCGAGGACTTGGTCGGTGTCACCTCCAGCGGTGCCAGACCGCGCGACTTCAATATACCCACCGCGACTTCAAGTGTAGCTCCGTCAATCACCCCCTCGCGTTCCCGGCCGGTGGATTGTTCAATCGCAGTGTAGCTGAAGCGCGGCATCGTCAGGTGTATTTGAGGATTTCCTCCAGCGTGGTTTCACCATCCAAGACGGCCCGTAGTCCGTCGTCCCGCAGCGTGCGCATCCCCTGTCGGATGGCGGCCTGGCGCAATTGCAGCGTCGGAGCCTTCGTCAGCACCAATTCACGGATAGGTTCAGTCATGCGCAGCCATTCAAAGATACCGCGTCGACCGAGAAAGCCGGTTCGATGGCAGCGGGGGCAACCGGTCCCGTAATAAAACGGCCGGCCACCCACGGCTTCGCGCTTGATACCCGTGCCAGCTAATAATTCATCATCCGGTTGATAAGCCGTGCGACAATGTGGGCAAACCCGCCGCACCAAACGTTGCGCAAGCACCGCCTCCAATGTGGATGCGATGAGGAAAGGTTCGACCCCCATATCAATCAGCCGGGTAACCGCCCCCGGCGCATCATTCGTGTGTAAGGTCGAAAGCACCAGATGTCCGGTCAGTGAGGCCTGAATCGCGACTTGGGCCGTTTCAAGGTCACGCACCTCACCCACCATGATGACATCGGGATCTTGACGTAGAAATGAACGCAATGCCGCCGCAAAGGTCAGTCCGATCTGCGGCACAACCGGCACCTGCATGATTCCGTCAATTTCGTATTCCACCGGATCTTCCGCCGTGAGAATCTTGACGTCGGGGGTATTGATTTCGCGCAGTCCGCTGTAAAGCGACGTGGTCTTACCCGATCCGGTGGGACCGGTGACCACGAAAATTCCATTGGGCCGTCGGATGACTTCGGCAAATTCCCCGGCGATATCCTCCGGCAAACCCAATTGCGCGAGATCGAGCTGCACCGCGGATTGATCCAACACCCGCAGCACCACGCTCTCCCCAAACTGAGTGGGCAAAGTAGATACACGCAGATCCACTGCACGTCCGGCCAGAGTGATTTTAATGCGCCCGTCCTGGGCAATCCGGCGTTCAGCGATATTCAAATTCGCGAGCACCTTGATCCGCGATACAATCGGCAGGGCCAATTGCCGAGGCGGTGGCGTCATCTCATAAAGTGCGCCGTCAATCCGGTAGCGAATTTTGAACTCGGTTTCGAACGGCTCGAAATGGATGTCGGAGGCGTGGTCACGAATGGCTTGGGCGAGCACCAGATTCACAAACCGGATTATCGGGGTTTGGCCGGCCATGGTTTCCAGATCAGTTGTGCTGATATCGTCCCCTTGGGCGGCAAAATCTTCCGGCTCAATTTCAGTCAGCAATTCATCGAGACTGGCGCGATCTTCCCCGTAGTGAAACAGGATCTGTGCTTCGATGGCATCGGGATCGGCAACGACCAGACGGATCTCCCGTCCGAGTGAAAAGGTCAGATCGTCGACGATCTGTTGGTTGAATGGATCCACCGCCAATAGATCGAGGCTTCGCGCCTAACTATGGCACGGGATAACTCCGTAGTTGCGGCCCAACTCAGGCTGCAGTTGGGCGGCCAGTTCAGGTGTCACCACTCCATCAATTGACTGACGGTAAGCCAAACCTAGATGTCCTGCGATTAGCTGCAGAAATTCCGATCGG
>Ga0222714_10005554_pt1 | contig 11957 bp, 10 predicted proteins | sample C33_3DmetaG_FD_165048 | JGI IMG/M metagenome (GOLD analysis project Ga0222714, IMG submission 165048) | Estuarine water microbial communities from San Francisco Bay, California, United States - C33_3D | ecosystem: Environmental > Aquatic > Marine > Unclassified | place: USA: California... | reverse complement strand
GAGCTTGGAGTATATTTCGTCCGCCCTGGCACATTGATCACGATTTTCTTGATATTCATATGGCTTGCACAAGTAACTGTCGTAGAACAAGTGTGGTAGTTCGGGCTCCATATCACCGCAGCCTACCAGGGCCAGTTTGTGTTGTTTTAACAAATCAATCAGCCCCAAGCGTTGGCATTGATGCTTTAGCGTAATTGATCCTTCTGTGGGATTGGCTAGCACAGGATAAAAGAATCCGGCCACTGCTAGTTCTTTTATCCGTTTGTAATGCTGATTGAATGTCTGCCGGCTTAGGACTGTTACACTGCCTGCCACAGGTTCATGTTGCCCAAAGTCCCAAAAACTGTCATCGCAATAGTGTTCTATTTGTGAATAGATTTCACAAAAGGTATCGCATATGAGCTTATGTGTTCCTAGCATGGTACTCGCACTCTGCCCACCAGGATTTCATTTCAGGAAAGGTCTTCAGAAAGTCAGTGCCTCTGCGGCGATCGTGTTCTCGAAAGAAACGATAGAAGTCTGCTCGAGCAGCTGAATGATCTTGACTCTGCCCTGCTCGCATCCAAGCAATGTCTCTGTCCAGTCTGGCAATTTCGTAGTCTTTAAATCCGTGGAATGGATCTTCAGGAGTTTCGCTTTGGCGTATCATCCAAGCCCACAAGTGTTCCAGCCGGTCAGCATAGGCTTCGGGTAGTATTTGCAAGCTCTGCCAAGCAGGTTCGCGTAGCACAGGCGTATCAAACCACACACGCTGATAGGTTTTTGAGTATGTTTGGCGCAGGCCTAGTATACCAGCAAACAAGTTTTCCAAACTGGTTACTGATAAGTTGTTCATGGTAACAATAAACGTTAGGCTGTTATAGCTAGGAACTTCTGTTAGGAATTGATTTACTCTATCCCATAGCAAGTTGAAATCAAGTCCGTGACGCATGTATTCTGCTTGTGAGCCCCATCCGTCTAGACTCACATACTGCATGAAATGTTCTATGCGGCCGTCACACAGTTGTTTTACATAGCTGAGATACTTCTGCCATGACTTCTCATCCACAGAGAAGTTTGACGTGACATTTAAATGCAGTTTGGCAGATGGGTTTTCTAGCACATGATCAAACACTCTGTAGGTGTTTCGATCCAGTAAAGGCTCGCCGCCAGTCATGCGGAAGTGTACCAGCTCTGGATACAGTGTAGGCCACCATGCCCAAAATGCGTCTACATAAGGGTTATGCTCTCTAGCTGGAAGTACCCTGCGATCTCCAACAAAATGCCCAGGATCATTGTGAACACGAGCAGTAGGGTAGCCACCCGATCGGTCCACTTCTTGTTGCCAGCTGCTAGAGAATTGCGGACTGCAATAACTGCACATGAGATTACACACATTATTAAAATTAACCTCAACGTAGCTAGGGATAACGTCATTTTCTTCTCCTGTGGAGTTCTGGATCTTTTCAAAGTCTATAGCGGCCCAAGGTTCGCCTGATCTGTAATGCCTGTCACTCAGTTTGTTTTCCGCTTCCATGTTCCAGCAGTACTGACACTCTGAGGGCTTTTGATTCTGTAGCATCATCACACGTTGCGCTTTCTTGTGCGGTGTGTTGTGCAAGGACCCTGGATTGGCCGCAAGATTTTCCACAGGTATCTTGTGCAGTGGCGGATGGTAACAGGAGTTATTGAGTCCTGTGGGCAAGTGCAAGCTGACCTGTTTCCATTTGGCCAAGCACAGCGCAGTACCTAGATCCTGTTTCATCTGCATTGCAGAGCTCATAAATTTGCTTTGATCGCCTTTGGTCATTGGGTTAATTTTGCAGTTAAGTTGTCAAACAAGTATGTGGTTCCATCAGCATTGAGATGCCCGCAAGGCAAACGAAGCGATACTGGTATATGGGGATAATATAAAGAACATTGTGTATCTCTTGGCTCCCAACTGAAAAAAACAGTTGATTTTTGCTGTGCCAATGCATGTGTAGTATCTACCAGCATGTCGCTGGTCTGATCCCAATGTGTTGAATCAAACAAACTATACAACGATCGATGCAGGTCTTGATAGCTTTGCTCAATTGCACCACTATCAATGGTGTAAGGTAATTCTATTTGCAGTCGTGTGGCTAACAAATCAATGTTGTCGCCGTGATATTTTAAATGCCAGCGTGAGCTGTATGTCCAGCCCACTACAACAACATCAACTTCATCAATGTGATTATAAACATCTAACGCAATGGCATGATTGCTTTTGCCCGGTCGAGATAAATTTAACACTTGATAACCATTTTCAATAAAGTGATGTTCTAAAGTTTCTTCTTTTTTCAAGCCAAGGCCATATGTAAAACTGCATCCATCTAACAACAGTTTCTTTTCCATCACCATCCTTCTTGTTTTCTAATAACATCGATCTCGCGTGTCATTATGCCTTGATTGTGCCAGTTAGATCTATAGTGCCGTTTAAAGAACTCGCTTTGTTCAGCTTCCATCACAATCATTGGCAAGCCTAACTGTGTATTTAAATCTTCTGCCAGTCGCCCAGCAAGCAGTCTAGGCTCTGATGTTTCTACAGTTTGCCACAGTTCAGCCAGGGCTTCAAAGTTTTGCACCAGAGTATGATCCCACTGTGTAAGCATGGTCATGTATGTGCCTTGGCGTGCGCCGGCAATGGCCCAGTATCCGTGTTCCACATCAGCACCAACGTTGTGCCAAATAGTTAGATGATCCAAATTGCGTTGATGCACACGATCCTGAAACTCTGCTGTGGTGGGTTTGCGCCCGCGATCCAAGCACATCTTAACACCTTCTCTAAATCCAGCACGCCAAGCATGGAATGGGGACCCATTGGGGTATGTGGTTGAGTAGCAGTCATACATGGGCCAATACAAGGGATCAAAACAAAATTCCACTTGTGTTTCTACTGTGCCGTCTGTGGCTTCGTGGGTGCGCATGTTCTCTACAAAGCCCTTGGTCCATGAACTCAAGCCGCCGTTGCCATACATCAATCCGTTGATATAGTTACGTGCCCGCCACCGGAACACAGCACTCTCATATTCTTTGCCAGGAAAAACAAGTGTTTGATTAAAGAACGCCGGATCGGGGAGATTGTCGCCATCGATGAGAATGAATCTATCCGTACTAGACGCCCGGGCTGCCGCTTTGTGAGCCGCATCGCTCCCCAGAACACCGTCCACCCTTCGTGCCCAAGGCACCATATTCCTAATCTTGATCCAAAATTCTTCTCGTTGTGGTTCATCGTATGTCAAGTATATGCAGTCTAAATCTGCTATGTCAATTTGATTCAAGGCCATATGTTTGTTTGCTCCATGGTGTTCCGTGTTGAGTGACTACAACCGCAACATTTTGCGGGTGGCACTGTGTACCTGTGTTGCCGGGCACAAGTTTGTCTGATGTGCGTACAGTAATGTATTTGAGTTTGTTATCGACCACACGCACGTTGGCAGGTGCTAGGGCAAATGTTTCAGCGTCAATGTCAATGTAATTACCTGGCAGGTGTTCCATGCTGTAACAAACAGGTTCGCCTGCATCATTGTAATACAAGCGATAGAATACTGGTAACGGCTCGGGCGCAGAATGTAAAATATTCCAAAACTCTTCAGGTGTCATGACGCCAGTCCTTTGCATGATAGTGGAACGCACCCCATTGTGCTCGAGTCTGTATACGCATGGGATTCATTTCCCACACCAGTTCGTTGGTCCATTGCTGTGTCTTTGTACCAGCATGTGCTTGTTTCATATGCACAATCCGTGGGTATGTTGCAAATGGCATGGTTACCAGTTCTCTGCCAATTATATCTGCTGCCAGAGCATACACAAGATCAGTGCTGGGTACATCTTCGGGAAACCGAATCAGTTTCCGAAACTCTGCCCAATTGGCAAATATGTCACGCACCAACACAAAAAAGTCTCGTGCTGTTTGGCTCAGCCGCCAATAGGTAATAGCGTTGTACACATCTGGTAAGTGGTTAGCATCAAACACCTTGCGATAGTGTCTTGCGGTGCTCTCTTGATCTTGCCATGTTCTGCAGCCTGTAGAAATCACAACGTCCCTATGTCTAAACATGGTCCACCAGTGATCAATTGAACTGGCAATCATCATGTCTGCTTCTAGCTTGATGGTTTCACGATATGGCGAATTAAAAAACACTTGCCAGTCGTTTGCGTACAAGTTATCGCGATTGACATTGTCAATCACACGATAGTGATTGTATAGTGGATCGTTGGCATGAGTTTGATCAGTAATCAAGCACACACTGGCATGAGGATTCCACTGTTTGATTGTTTTTGTCAGTGTTCTAGCACAGTCCAAGTAATCAACTTGGGGCGTGTTCAGGGCTAGTATCACATAGCCTTGCTCTTCGATGGGTTTCAACTATTGCTCCTAAATCTCGTTTGCCCATGGCATGAAAGTCCTGTCCAACACAAGAAACTGTTTTACATTTGCCTTGTGCATCCGAATACTCAATATTCCAAAACGTTTCATTGGTGAGTGTTAGTTTGTTTTCGGGCACCACACTGGGCATACCCCAAGGTATTGCATCTACCTTTAGTGTTTGTCCACTCACAATACCTAGTGCTATGCTCAATGCATAGTCGTTTCGGTATGCGGGCTGTGCGATGTGATAGAGATCTCTGTAGTGCGTCCAGTTCTCACGAATCATCTGCATGGAATCAAATATGTACTGTGCTGTGTTTGATCGGCGAAACATCATCACAGTGGCCCAGTACATGGGATACTGATATTTGCCAAAAGTGTTTAAAAATTCTTCCTCGGGTCTAGCAAGATTGAATGCTGATCGAAAGCACATGAATTCTCGTGAGCTGTCAAGCACTGACTGAAGCTGGTCACTGTTGATCACAAAGTCTGCGTCCAACACTAGGGTTTGGTCCCAGGGTGACAAGTTATATGCATCTACTCGGTTGCCGTTGTGCCAGGTCACATGTTGTTTTAAGTCTCCGAACCAGCGTGAGTTCTCGCCAAGTGGGTCAGCGTATATCACACAATCAAATACTGTTTCATTCTCGGCAGCAGGATTGTTTGTGACTACTGCTACAGGAATGTTGAGAAACTGTTTAACACGTTCAGCACAGAAGGCTGCTATGTCCATGTAGCGTGTGTGTTCGGTATCAAATGCAAAAATTAGTGCGCCGGTAGTCATCGTCGGGTGCTGAGTTCTGTGTGTTCCGTCAGCCAAGCATTCATTTGCTCTTGCCACCGCTCGTGTGATTTAGCAAACATTTCAATAACATTTACTTTTACAGGAGTTTCATACAAGTCTAGTAACACAACATCCTTGTCTTGAGCGCACGACAACAAGGTGCATTGTAGTTCAGGTCCTGCACGCCACATGCCGCCTTGATAAGCAAACAACATTTTTGCTTCGTATTTCTCTCGGAGTATGCGTTTTGCAGCCACGTGATCAAAGCGAGCACGGCTGTGCGAAATTAAATCGTCAGTGTTCATGTTGCGATTATATAGGATTTACAGGGAAAAGTAAAGAGCCTTGTGGCCCTTTTGGTTAAGCTACCGAGCTTGCTACTGTGGGTGTGCCCCACGAATTGGTTAGATAAGTTGTTGATGGTGGCACAAATCTGCAAAGCACCACTGGTGCTGTGCCATATGCTGTGAATGCCGAGGTAGTATCTGTACCGCCAGAAATTTGAGTGTTTTGTCCGGCACCAGTTCTGGCAGTGCTGTTCCATGTTGTGACAAAAGTTATTGCAGTTGATCCAGCATTTTTGGCAGCAGTTATAATAACAGTATCGCCTGTATAAACTGATAAATCATCATTCAATTGGAATATGGTAGTAGCGGCTGCGCCAGCAGTTAATGCATACCAACCTGTGGCTGTAGACAGCGTGGTTTGTGTGCCGCCTGAGCCGCCTGTTCTTGTGGTTCCTGTGTAGGCAGTACCAGCTAGTGTTTTGGATCCAGCAATACCAGTAAGGCTGATTGTGCCAACTTTGCCAATAAATGTATTCCAGTCTGCATCACTGTCTAATCCAGTAGATGATTTATTCATAGTCAAATAAATTCTACCGCCAGCATTGAAAAAATATCTAGCACTAGCAGCATCAGCAAAAGTTACAGTTTGTGTCCAAGTAATAGACCAAGCAGCGTTACCTGTGCCAGTTGTAGTGGTTTTGGCGGCTGCACCAGTCCAGGTTGTACTTGTGCTACCAACAGCCGCAGCATTAGCGCGATTGGTATTGCAATTGGTAATGTCTGTGGTCACAGCAGCAAGCACACTAATGGTTTGGCCTGCGGTAGGGGCTGATCTACTAGTAATGGTTGTACCAGTTTGGCTGCCCATGCTGGCTAATGTATTAACTAAACTGGCCCAATTTGTAGCAGTTACAGTTCCGCCAACACTTACTGTACTTAGAGCAGTTTGTCCCCAGCCGCTGTCGGTTGAGCCTGTGCTCCAAATGTTATTGATGTTTGGGCTTCCAGTGCTTACAAAACCGTTAAAGTCTGATGCTTCAATTAACCCGCCACTTGAATATGTCATTGCCTTGTCCTAATTACTTGATGGTCACAATTGCTTCTATTGTACCTGGACCAGCAGTGGGCTTGTCAACCAATGCTCGCCCAATTACGTTGAATGCTGTGGCTTCGCCTGGTTGAGCAGCTCTAGCAACACCGTCACCTGCTGATACCAATCTGTCACCTTTGCGCACTACGCCAATTACTTGCACTGGAACACGGCCAGTCATTGCAACTGGTGGATGCGTGTTGTCTTCTCCAGCGCCACCATTCATTAGGTAAGCTGCATTAGTACTTATAACGCCGAACACATTTTCACTTAAATCTTGTTTGGATCTGGTAATTTCCGCAGAGCCGCCTAGTTCAACCACTGTGCCTGGGGCTAGTTCTTCGTCAGCTGCAAAACGTTCTGCAACGTCAGCGTACAAGGCTGTAGTAGCGGTAGCAAACAATCTGTTAAAATAACTGCTGGCTGAACCAATATTTCCCACAGCGTTTGACCCGGTTTTCTCAATGCTTGGGGTGCTCAGTCCGGTAACAACAATGCCAGTAGTGGACACAACCATTACGTTGGAAGTGCTACCAATAGTAACAGCTAAGTTGCCTCCACTTGTCCCAATGTTTGCTACAGATAAACCGTTTTCAATTTTAGACACAGAAACTGCGGCGCTAACACCAGTAAGTTGACTGCCATTGCCAAAAATGTATCCACCAGCAATGTTTCCTACGCCGCTTACAATACCTGAACCAAACAACACATTGCCGCCAATTACGTTTCCAGTGCCGCTTACAATACCTGAACCAAACAACACATTGCCACCAGTGATATTGCCTGTGGCAGAGATCAATCCAGCAGTGCGTAAATTACCACCTTGTACGTTGCCAGATGCTGAAACAATACCTGCATTAACATTGCCACCTGTGATATTGCCGGTAACTGTAGCTAGACCGCTAGTAATTAAATTGCCACCAGTAGCATTGCCAGTTGCTGACATTATGCCACTGGTCAACAGATTTCCGCCTGTGATATTACCTGTAGTACTGACTGATCCGCCAGCTGGTGGAATTACATTGCCAACAAAGTTGGCAGCAGTAACGTTGCCGGTGGCGCTGATCAATCCAGTAACAAAAACGCCTGTGCTGGCTACTGTTTCAATCACACTGCCAGCCACAGCCATAGTAATGTTACCTGGATTACTAATGTTGCCGCTGTTGTTGCCAGTGTTCCAAACTGTAAAGCCTTTGTAGATTTTAGGAAATGCTGTGATATAACTGGAACTGTTACCAGCTGGCACAAAGTCAGACGCACCGCTAATAATGCCAACCAAGTTGTTGTTGGCGTATAGTCCTGTTACAATATAGCCTGTAGATCCATCGCTGATGGTAATTGGCACAGCGCCTGAGGTACCTTGAGCACTAGAGTAAGCAGGGCCAACCACAATAAATGTTCCTGGCGCACCTGCTACTGAGCAAACTTTGAGCTGTTGATTAACATTGTCATACCACAAATCGCCTTGCACAACTGGAGAAGGTGCTGATGCTGATGCTGTAGCGCCACCAACTACAGTCCAAGTCACACCTGTATATACTTTTAACAGAGTGTTGGTGCTGTCCCACCATAATTGCCCAGTGAGTGGTGCAGTAGGTGCTGTAGAATTAGCACTGTTTTCCAACAGGTGGATAAAGTTGTCATCTAAAAACTGGCCGTATCCAGCGTAGTTTTTGCCAACCAAGGTCATCGAACTGGCCTGATTTACAGTACCATCTGTTATGGTAGCAAACGTGGTGCCGTTTGTTAGATTAATTGTATATGCCATGGGTTATCGCCTTGTTCCTATATTTTTCTATATTTATACGGCATTTATGTTGCTCAGTGTCTGTATACGTATAGTATAATCAATTTGAATTTGACGATTCAAACTTTTTTGTACTGGATGGAAAATCACATGAGTGATCAATCGTAAGTCAGTTGAACTACCGTTCCAAGATTTTAATCCCAGTTCGTCAAACACATATTCACCGTTAAAATTAGTCGAATTATCAAATGCTTGCTGAGTTGGCGGCTCGCCGTAGTCCAACAAGCAGGTTACTAAAATATCTGTGTACACAGTGCCAGATGTATGTAGCACTGTCATGTAATTGGTTTCAGGATCAGTGTCAGCTGCTGAATTATCATCCACAACTTTTGCATACGTTTCATTGTACAACCCTGCATTTTGCCCCACAGTGTTTGGGGGCAAATATGTAATCACACCAGTGGGGTCTACTGAGCTGCCACCATTACCAAATGCCATAGAATAGATAATTCCCAACCTTGAACCATTTGCGTCCAGTCTATTGCTTAGAGCTTGAGCCATAGCAATTGATATGTTTTCGTAGTGAATTGCGTTTTTCTTGTCTACAAATACTTCACCATTGTTGGGATCGTAAACTTTTAAAAATCCCTGAATTTGGGCTAAACCTGGGGTAATCATCATGCTCGTTTCTCCACATAAACTTCGCGTGTTTTTGGGTCAAAAATACGCACGTGAGCTTCTACGGAAAACGATCCTTGCTCGTTGGGACGCTTGGGCTGAGTTTGCTCAGAATTTGCAGTTACTGGCTGTTTTGGCATAGTAGTTGACATGATCTTTTATTTACCTTGTTATAATCCACGTAAGAACCTTGCGGCATTTGTGTCAGTGAGTTGCAGTGGCTGACCGTTGCTAGGAGTGCTAGTTCCTGGAGCATACCAAGTTACGCCTCTGCGCTGCAAAATAACCACATCAACACCTGCACCCGGCGCTGGCAAATCACTGGCTGTAAGGAACTGTATCGCTAGTGGATCATATTCACTTTCTTTGTAATAATTACTTGCCAAACTATTGCCTGCTACACCTGTGCCTGTGCCGGCACCTGTGGCTGTAAACACCACACCGGGCGCTGGGAAAACATCGCTTGGTAATCCAATAGCATACCAGTTGGTGTTTCCAATGCTGGCAATTGTATACGTTTGCCCAATTACAAACTGTCCAGCATAGTAGCCATTTCTAGCACGATTACCACCAACGTACACTTCAATACTATCAATCTCAAAAGAGCTGTCGCCTAAATCAAATTCAATAGTTGGCGCATAGAATATTGTGGTAGACCCGTCACCTGTACTGGTATCACTTACAATGTAGTTTTGATCTTCTTGTGGTTGTCTATTACCAATGCCCATGTCATACACTTCAGCGCCCACAGCGTGTGTGGCTGCGGCAGTACCAGCAGTACCACGTTGTAATCCACTGATTGAATTTGCAGCAACATTTCGTTCACGATACAAGATACGTTCACCATTGATTGTGGCCACACCAAAAATACCAGCACTCAAATTGGGTTCGCTAAGTGCCGCAGCATCAGTGATGTAGATTGTGTCAGCAGTTGCAGAAACTGTTTGTGCCACAGTGGTAGTTGTTGAAGCCGTAATGCGGAATGTAGTTTGAACTCCACGCATGTCTTGGAACAATCTAAATGCCATGGCATCTGGCACAATACTTTGAGTAAATTCTGTTACTGCTAATACCTGTGCAGATCCAATAACTCCTGAGCCTAAGATTAAATATTGCCCTTGAACAGCATAATCTACACCAGCATACAGTCTGTTGCCATCAAGTGTGACCCACAGTCTATCAGCAAGTAACCCTTCTCGGCCAAGATTAAAGTCGTTGTCTGGAATGGCTACACCAAGGCTGAAATCATAACTTCCTGGAGTATCATTCACAGGGGATGCATCAGGAAAACTATATCCAGTGCTGTCGTATGGTTCAACCAGTGTTAGTCCTGTAGTGACTGGGCCAACAAACACCAAAGTCAATATGTCTTGTTGTGATGTATCATTCCAACTGGTAATAGCAAGATGATCACCTTGATTCATCAATGGCGTAATTAACAATCTGTTTGTTGTTCCAGTGGCCACTGAATATTGTGCAATGGTGCTGACTGATATTAAAATTTGTGCTCCATCTGCAGGTGGTGTAAAAAATATTACCTGGCGACCCGGAGTATTGCTACCATCGTAGTTGGTCACGTAATAGTCTCCAACAACTGAACCATAGTTTTGCACCTGTAACACATTATCTAACCATACTTGAATGTCAGTGTATGCATTGATTGCAGATTGTGGATAGCCGCCGCCGCGTTGTGGCAGTCCAAAACTGCTACTGGTGCCATCGCCAGTCCATTCAATACCTTCAGGCGGTTGCAAACGTTTGCCATTCAACGTGACCACAAGATTGGCTACATTGGTACCTTGCATGCTATTTTCAAGATTGATGCTGTTGGTCAACGTGTCAGACAGTGTAACTGTGCGATATTGTGTGGTTGCTGTGCTCCAACTGTATTGCGGATCTTCAATGCCCATGGCAGTAATAGAAATACCATCTCCTACACCATATGGCGATGCACTACCTATAAAAGGAATCCAATTGATCTCTGTAGTTCCAACAGAAATAGATGGATTTGATGCACACACCCATCTTGTATCGGCATTGGTCGATCCTGATGTAACCAAAGTGACTGCGCTAGGAATGTCCTGAGGGTTTACAAAATCTGTTGCTCTAGTCAGTATCCAAGAAACAAAACTATTGCCAACTCTAGTAACAGTGTATATTCCATTAAATGTTGCGCTCTGAGTGGTATCATTGGTATATGCGCCAACTTCATTTTTAACAAGTATACGATCTCCTACTGATGGAGTAACACCGTCAATGGTCAATGCAGAATAATAATCGTAAATGTTGGCGTTTGTTAAGGTTGCGCCAACTCCGTTTACTCCATTGTTGTACACATAGCCATACGGAGCAGGCAAAGCTTCTGTTGTTGCATATTTTACACTGGCTATTGGGTATGGAAATGTTACTATAGATTTTGTTGCTGGAACAAATGCTACCCAGTACAGTGGATTATCTATCAAAATTCCAGGCGGAACTACTTGTAACGCTCGGTAGTACAAGTTATTGTCTTCAACAACAGTTTGTGCTGCATACGAATTTTCGTAAGTCCATGGTGTGCTATTAGCGTATGGAGTCCAGGTAGCCCCTGACACATTTTCGCCATTTACAAACAATACCAGTTCGTAAATTTCGTCTGCCTTTACAGGAATCACAACAGAATCATTAACATCTGAGCCGCCATAGTTGCCACGGAACAATTGATTGCCGCCGCCCATTTCGTAAACAGCAATATTGATCACATCACCGGTAGCAATGCCACCACCTGTGATAGCTGTGATAGTTTGATTTTCCCAGTCCACAACATAGTCTACATCTGGTGAGAGATCACTATCTGTAGTAACATTGGATACTTCTATGTTTACGGGATTTTGAACCAGGTCATCCCATCTCAATGCAGAATCTTGATAGACATAATTGTAAGATCCAATTGAAAATCCATGTCCACGATCAAGCCAGTCTGCACCCGGACGAGTATAAACACGGAAGTCTAGTGTGTC
>Ga0222714_10005552_pt1 | contig 11962 bp, 7 predicted proteins | sample C33_3DmetaG_FD_165048 | JGI IMG/M metagenome (GOLD analysis project Ga0222714, IMG submission 165048) | Estuarine water microbial communities from San Francisco Bay, California, United States - C33_3D | ecosystem: Environmental > Aquatic > Marine > Unclassified | place: USA: California... | reverse complement strand
CGTCTCCACCTTGAGCAGATTGGTCGTCCCCGGGATGTTGAACGGGACCCCGGCGGTCACGAGGATGCGCTCCCCCGCCTCGGCGAAGCCGTGCCGCAGCAAGAGTCCGCGCGCGATCGTGAGCATGTCCTGATAGGTCTCCGCTGGCGCGACGAGAAAGGGGATGACGCCCCAGACCAACGCGAGCTGGCGGTAGGTGCGCGGCTGGTCGGTGAGCACCACGATGCGCACCCCTGGACGGCGCGCCGCCATCACCCGCGCGGAGAATCCGCTCTTGGTGAAGACGACGAGGGAGTGCGCGCCCATCATGCGCGCCGCGGTCACCACCGCCGCCGCGATCGTCTCCTCCGTGGTCGCGGAGCCCGGCGCCACGCGATCGAGCCCTTGGCCACGCGTCACCTCGGCCTGCTCCGCGGCCCCCGCGATCCGACGCATCGCCTCGACCGCCAGCACGGGATATCGTCCCGCCGCGGTCTCCGCCGAGAGCATCACCGCATCGGTCCCGTCGAGGATGGCATTCGCGATGTCGCTCGCCTCGGCGCGCGTCGGCCGAGGATGTTCGATCATCGACTCGAGCATCTGTGTGGCGGTGATCACCGGACGCCCATAGCGCGCGGCGAGGGCGATGATCCGCTTCTGTTGCAGGGGGACGGACTCGAACGGCAACTCGACGCCGAGATCCCCGCGCGCGACCATCACCGCGTCGGTCGCTTGGAGGATCTCCTCGATGCGCTCGAGGGCGGAATCCTTCTCGATCTTGGCGACGATGAGCATCCCCGCCGGGAGCAGCGTGCGGAGCTGCGCGATATCCTCGGGACGTCGCACGAAGCTGAGCGCGAGGTAATCGAGGTCCTGCGCGACCGCGAAGGTGATGTCGGCGCGATCCTTCTCGGTCAGCGAGGGAGCGGAGACCTCGATCCCCGGAAGGTTCATCCCCTTATTCGAGGAGAGGAGCCCCCCGACGCGGACGGTGCAGTGCACCCGCGCCCCCTCGATCCGGTCGACCTGCAGGTCGAGCAGCCCGTCGTTCACGAGGATCGTCGCGCCGGGCCGGACATCCTCGGCGATGTGATCGTAGGTGACGGGGATCTCCCCCGCTTCCGCCTGAGACTCATGGACGAGGGTGAGCTGCTGTCCCTGATGGAGGTGCAGCGGCTCGGGGAGGACCCCGATCCGGATACGCGGCCCCTGCAGGTCCCCGAGGATCGCGATCGGGAGCCGCAGCTCGTCCGCGAGCGCGCGCACCGCCTGGATCACCTGGGCGTGCTTGTCGTGCGTCCCGTGCGAGAAGTTGATGCGCACGACGTTGACGCCGGCCTGCAGGAGCTGACGGATGACGCCGGCGTCCGTCGACGACGGGCCCAGGGTCGCGACGATCTTCGTGACGTCGTGACGCGTCGGACCGGGTGCGGCAGCTCGGACCGTCATCACGTCGCTCAGTGCCCGCGGAGTGTCGCGGTCTTCGCCTCGATCCCCGCGATCAGCGTGTCGAACGACTTCTGGAAGCTCGCGAGGCCCTCGACGAGGAGCCGATCGGTGACGGCATCGAGATCGATCCCGAGGGCCGCGAGATCGGCGAGCCCCTGGTCGGCCGCGGCGAGGTCGGCGTCGACCGTGCGCCGCGTGATCCCATGGTCGCGGAATGCCTCGAGCGTCGCGGGGGGCATCGTGTTCACCGTATCAGGACCGACGAGCTCCTCGACGTAGAGGACGTCACGATACGCCGGGTTCTTGGTGCTCGTGCTCGCCCAGAGCGGCCGCTGCACCTGCGCCCCCTTGGCGACGAGCGCCGCCCAGCGCGGGCCGGCGAACCGCTCCTGGAAGAGCCGATACGCCCGCTTGGCGTTGGCGATCGCGGCCTTCCCCTGCAGCGCCTTCCCCCGCTCGGCGGCGAGGGTGCCCGCGGCGACCAACGCGTCGAGGCGTGGGTCGATCGCGCCATCGACGCGACTCACGAAGAAAGAGGCGACGGAGGCCACGTGCGAGAGGTCCCCGCCCTTCGCCGCCCGGTCCTCGAGCCCGGCGAGATAGGCCTCGATCACCCGCGCATGCGCCGCGACCGAGAAGAGGAGCGTGACGTTGACGTTGAGCCCATCCGCGATCAGCTGCCGGAGCGCGAGGCATCCCTCGGCCGTGCCCGGCACCTTGATCATCACATTCGGACGATCGACGGTCGTCCAGAGGCGATGGGCCTCGGTGATCGTCGCGGCGGCGTCATGCGCCGACCCCGGCGAGACCTCGATGGAGACGTAGCCATCCTGGCCCTTCGTCTGCCGATAGACCTCCGCGAAGGCATCGCAGGCGACGCGCACATCATCCGTCTCGACGAGCTCGAAGAGCCCCCAGGCATCGAGCCCCTGGGCCGCCCCATCGCGGAGCTGCCCATCATACGCCGACCCCGTCGCGAGCGCCTTCTCGAAGATCGTCGGGTTCGAGGTCATCCCTGTGAGGGCCTCGTCGCGGATCCGCCGGGTCAACTCACCGGACTGGAGGATCGCGCGGTCGATGAAGTCGAGCCAGATCGACTGACCAGCGGCGTGGAGCGTGTGAAGCGGGGTCGGCGACATACGTTGGGAGGGGTCGAAGGTCCACCCCAAAGTTAGCGGGAGGTCGAGGCGTCCGCGTCACCCGTTGACTGGCGCATCCCCTGTCGGACCATCCGACCCCACCCCGTGTGCCCGCGGAGATACTGCCAGAGCCCCTGCAGTCGGAATCCTAATGTCACGAGTCGGAAGACCGTCCCCTCGACTACTGCAAATCCCAGCAACCGGAGGAAGTCTCCGCGCGCCGAATACCGCCGGAAGCTCACCTCCTCCATGATGAGTGCCAACCAGGTCAGGGTGAGCATGTAGCCATACCCGACGACCAGGAAGAGGAGCGCGTAGTCCCGCACGTCGCCGCCGAGGAACAGACCAAGGGCCAGAAAACCCCACCCAAGCAATTCCACCACCGGGGCGAGCATCTCCCCGAACAGGTAATAGGGCATCACCAACGTGCCGATCCGTCCATAGCGCGGATTGAACAGCATGTCGCGGTGTTCGATCAGACTCGCGATCAGGCCGCGATGCCACCGCTGCCGCTGCTGCGCCAGCACCCGGAGCGTCGAGGGGACCTCGGTCCACGCCACCGGATCCGGGATGAAGGGCAGCGTCGCCGCGATCCCCTGCTCCGCGAGGTACCGGTGCAACCGGATGACGAGCTCCATGTCCTCGGTGATGTTCCCAGCTCTGTAGCCCCCGATCGCTTGCAGGTACTCCTTGCGGAAGAGCCCGAATGCCCCGGAGATGATGAGGTTGCCGCCGAGGCGGTTCCATCCCATCCGTCCAAAGAGGAAGGCACGGAGATATTCCACGACCTGCGCCCCGACGAGCCAATCGGAGGCGACGCGTGCCGTGATGACGCGACCGAACCGCACGGTGCATCCGTTGACCACGCGGACCGTTCCCCCGACGGCGGCGATGTTGTGCTCGAGGAGGAAGGGACGGGCGAGACGCAACAGGGCATCGGGCTCGAGCACCGTATCGGCATCAACGGCGACCACGAAGGGATGCCGGGCCGCGTTCATGGCCGCGTTCAGGGAGTCGGCCTTCCCTCCGTTGACCTTATTCAGCACCAGGAGACGGGAGTACCGACGCGACCGGTAGTACGCGCGCACCGGTTGGCTCGGGACCCGGAGCGTGGATGCAGGTGGCACCTCGTAGAGATCGAACGCCTGGATCAGCTGTGCCATCGTCCGATCCGACGACCCGTCGTTCACCACCACGACCTCGAGCGCAGGATACTCGAGGGTGAGGAGGGAGAGGACGTTGGCCACGATCGTCACCTCCTCGTTGTGCGCGGGCATGAGGAGGGAGAGCGGGGGCAGCGCCTCGGAGGCGAGGAGCCGCTGCAAATGCTCGTCCGCCGCCATGCGCCAGTGCTGCCAGAGCTCCGGGACGGCGAACATCAGCAGCACGGCATGGAAGCTCGAGAAGACGAGGAGGTAGTAGAGCGCGGCCTGGGTGGCGAAGCCGAGGATGGGAGCGAGGACGGTGATCAACGGCGCGCCTCACGCGTGCTCGAGGTCGATGAGTGCCCCGTCGGAGAGCCCGTCGACCATGGTGGCGGTCTCGCGCGCATACCGATACCCGCTGTCACGGGCCCGTCGAAGCGCCGCGCGCCCTGGGGCACCTGTCTCCGCCAGCGCGACGGCACTGCGCAACCGGACCAGCCACACCGGATCGCTCAAGGCGATGGTGAGCGCGGGGATCGCCGTCCGTGCGGCGAGGTGCCCGAGCGTCCTGGCCGCGGCGGATCGAACCGAGGAATCGGGGTCCGCCAGCAACAGGATCGCAGCGTCCGCCGCCTCGGGACTCGGGTCTCGGCGCAGTGCGCGGGCCACCGTCCGGCGAACCGGGACGGCCGGATGCGCAGCCAGCCGACGCGCCGCACGGATCGCGCCCGGATGATCGATCGCGTCCGCGAGCTCGATGCAGGACGCGAGCTCGGCGACCCGCTGTCCCGCATTGAGGCGCATCACCAGCAACGGGCCGACCTCGCGGGCGCACGAACGCAGGACGATGGTCACGAATTGCCGGACCACCTTGGGGACCACGTCGATTCGATCGAGCACGCGGATGACCACCGCATCATCGATCACGAGCGGGAGGGCCGAGGCCGCCGCCACCTGTACACCGGGATGCTCGTCCTCAAACAACGCAAGCACCATCGCACGGTCGGCCGGCGAGGCCGTCAGCGAGAGCGCCCGCGCGGCCTCCAAGCGCCTCCACCACCGTCGGTGGGACCAGTTGCCGAGCGCCACGCGCACCCAGTCCTCCTCGCGCAGCGCACGCCGGAGCTCGTCGCGGAAGGCGGGCGGAATCGTCAGGCGCGCCAAGAGCGCGATGCGGCCGACCGCCGCCTCGCGAGGCATCGCCCGCAATCGTCCCATGAGCGCCTGTGCGGTCCCTCCTTCCAAGAGCCACTCTCGTAAGGGCCCCTGCAAATCGTTCTCCGCGAGAGCGGTCACCGCGCGGATGCGCGCGTTATCGCTCCGTCGCAACCAGAGGAATGCCAAGAGGAGGATCCCGAGGATGGCCTGCGCGACGGCGATGACCCCAAGGGCAGCAGGGAGCGTCATTCGGGGGCGTCCTGACTCCGCCAGACGGCGATCTTCGCCAAGAGGACCCGAAGACTCACGGGCTTGGGCAGATAATCGAGGGCCCCCGCCCGTAGCGCACGGAGTTGGTCGGCCTCACTCCCGCGCACCGACATGAAGACGACCTTGTAGCGGCCGGGACGCTCCACGCGTAACCGATCGAAGAGGGAAAAGCCATCGAGCCCCGGCAGATTGACGTCGACGATGAGGATCGGCTGCCGACGATGGCACCGGAGACGCACCAGCGCCGCCAGCGCCGCTGGCCCGTCCTGAAATCGCCGATGGGTGAGCCCCCGCGCGGAGAGCGCGTACATCACGAGCTCGGCGAGCGCGGTGTCATCCTCGACCAGGATCACATCGGGCGCGACCGTGACATCGGACGGGTCCCACCGCCGGACCAATTCCCCATGGTCGCGCGCGACGAGCCAGGCCTCCTCCGCCGCGTGGAGCAGCTCCGGGAAGACCGCCTCGGCACCGGGCACCTGCTCGACGACACCGGCGGCCCAGGCCACAGGGTGTTCGGAGGCGACCTTCGCGAACGGCGTCAGTCGGGCCATCGCCTCCTCGGCGTTCATCGGCAGGAGGATCCCGAGCGCCGTGTCATCGAGGAAGCCGCTCGCAGCCGCATCCTGGGTGAGCGTTCTCGCGACCATCGCACATTCACGCTGCCACTGCGTGGCCCGCTGGGGTCCGTCCGGTGGCACCAGCGGGCGCATGATCACGAGCGAGGTCGCGCGCGTGCGCTCCGTCGCCTCACGTAGCACCTCGTCGAAATCCCGTCGGGTCCGCTCGGGTAGGGTCAAGGCGGTCTCCGGATGGATCGACCGCGCGGTCAGTCGCAGCCGGCGGACCTCGATCAGATGAGCCACCCGCCGAGCCAGCTCGACCTCGACCACCGGAGTCGGCTGCAGGTCATCGGCCCCGGCCTCGACGAGCGCCGTGCGCGTTTCCTGATCGAGCGGCGAGCCGAGAACCAACAGGGGGAGTTCCGCATAGCGACGGTCCGCCCGAAGGTACCGCAACGTGGCCACGGTATCGCGTCCCGGCCATGCGCTCGACCCACCGCCACCGGGTCCTCGGGTCCCCATCGGCGCCAAAACCTCTCGGGCACGCCACGGGATGACCACGAGCACCGGGCGTAGCTCCTGCAACGCCACGTTGGGATCCGAATCCCACGGCCGGGACACCACATGGGTCCCCTCGCGTGCGGTCACCCGCTGCATGATCTCCAGGGTACCTCCCGCATCATCGAGCACCAGCACCGTCGCCCCCGCTCCCGATGAGCGCGCCACGTGGGCCTCTATCATTTGGAGGATCTCAGTAGGAGGGGTCCCGAGCTCGACCACCTGGCCATTCGCCCCGTGCGGGACGAGCGCCCCCTCCCTGTCCCGGAGCAAGATGTGAGCGGATGGGTCCGGAACGGTCAGTGGGACATGCGCCGGCGCGATCACCGCCCCGAATGGCCGCGCATCGATGGCGGGCTGTGCCACGACCGCAGGGAGGCGCTGGACGAAATGCCCACGCGCCAACGCTTCGACGATGAGCCCCGTCGCCTCGCCATCCGGCACATCGACGAGGAGAATCGGCGCGGAGCGCTCATCGACCGCTGGAGCGGATCCCTCATCGAAGGCCGCCGCGAGGATGCGGGCAAATTGCCGCACCACGGCACTCCGACGAGACCGGTCGAGGGTGAGGTCCCCCACCCATCGGGCGACCACCTGATCGAACGCGTCAGCCAAGCGACCGACGTCCAAAAATCCGTAGCTCCCAGCGGTCCCGCGGATGCGATGCAGCTCTCGAGACAGGGCATCCAACACCTCAGGGGCGGCCGGAGCACGGTGGAGCTGATCAGCGAGCTGTCGAAACGCCTCGACCGTGTTCCCGACGTTCAACATGAACCGCTCGTGGAGCTGACCGAGCATCGTCGAGGCATCGGGCGGTGGGACGAGTCCGTCGGATTCGATCATTCCACAGGGAGGGAGGAGGAACGTCACACCGATGCCGAGACTCGGTCGGGACCATCGCAGATAGCTAGAACAGTGGGACGGCACCGTCAATTCACCGTTACTGGACGACATCTGGCGACCGACCTAGGAGAACGCGCGTTGCGCCCCCTATTTCCTGCCGTCAGCTTTCCCACGTGCTTCACCTCTTGTGTGCGGACGATGACCCCGACATGCGGGTGATCCTCGAGGCCGCCCTTCGACTCGACCCGGCAATCGAGCCAGAGATCTTCCCGAGTGGGACCGCCCTTCTGGAGCGAGCCCGCCATGGGGACGCGCACGTCATCCTGCTCGACGCGATGATGCCCGCCCCCGATGGATACGCGACCTGTCGAGCACTCAAGTCCGATCCGATCACCGCCCCGATTCCCGTGGTCTTCCTGACTGCCGCGGCGGAACGATCCGCCCGCGACGCAGCACTGGCCGCCGGGGCCATCGCCTGTCTCCCGAAACCGTTCGATCCACGGACGCTGGCCGCAGCGCTGCATCGCGCCATCCAACGCTGACCGACCCTGCGTCCCTCCTCTCTCCCCCACGCTGTGCGCCCCCTCCTCCGTGGCGTCATCGGATTGACCCTGGTGACCTCCGTGCTCGCTGGGCAGCAGTCCGCCGCCGACTCCCTCTGGCGTGCGGGGCGGACCGCCGATGCCGTTCAGGAATACCGTCGGCGCGTCGCCGCCCGTCCCGGGGATATCCAGGCGAATTTCCGTCTCGCCCAGTCGTTCGCATGGCAGGGACAGATCGATTCGGCCCTCGTCCACATCCGCATCGCCCGTCGGACCGACCCAAGAGACCCCGACCTCCTGGAGGCGGAAGCCACCTTCCTCTCCTGGGGCCGTCAGTGGCGCGCAGCATTGGTGCGATTCGATTCACTGATCGCCACCGCATCCCATCCTGCGGACCTTCGCTATCGGAACGGACGCGCGCGAACGCTCGCCTTCCAAGGCGACTTCGCCGCTGCGCACGCCGTCTATCGAGGCATTCTCCGTGCCGACCCCAGCAATCGAGAGGCGGCATTCGGTCTCGCGCAACTCACGGCGTGGAGCGGACGTCTGGACGAGGCGGCCTGGCACCTGCGCACCCTCGACGCGGTCCAGCCTGGAGAGACACGGGTCCTCGTCCTCTTGTCCCAGATCGAGGTCTGGCAGGGCCGCGTCACCGCAGCCGAACGCACCGCCTCGCGGGTCACCCCGGGCGATTCCAGCACTGCCGACGTGCGCGCGCATCGCGAGGGGCTGCTCAGACAGCGCGCCAGCACGGTGGAGGCCGCGTCGTGGGTGAGTCGTGACTCCGAGGGGAATGCGAACCGCTGGACCAGCTTCAGCGCTCGCGCCCTCGCCCGCGGTGACTGGCACCTCGGCGTCTCGGCTGGATGGTTGGTCGCCTCGGACGCGTTCCGCACCGGGTCACGTGAACAGGTGGAAGCCACGGTCGCGCATCCCCTCGCGAATGGCACCGTGTCCGGAGGACTGGGCCTGCGTTCCATCACACCCGCACCGCTCGATCCTGGAGAACCGCCACCCGCGGATCGGCAGCGGGTGACAGGGCAGTTGGGCATCACACAGCGTCTCGGTGGCGGCGTCATCGTGCGAGCGGGGGCGTCGCGCTCGGTCTTCGACGAGGTCGCCTCGCTGACCCCCCTGCAACTCGATCTCTCACAGCGCGAGGCGTCACTGGAATGGGTCGGTGACGGGACCACGAGCCTCCTCGGCGGTGCCTCGATCCTCGAGCTCCGCGATGGGAATCGTCGGTGGCGCTGGAATGCTCGGGTGAGCCGGCGCGTGGATCCCTCCCTCGTCCTGGGCATCGGGGCGGCGACCTTCGGCTTCGAGTCCCGTGGATTCCGGTATTTCTCTCCGGATCGGTTCTCCATCAGAGAGATCACCGCCGACTGGTCGATCGACCGCGGCCCGTGGGTGGCCGCGGCCGGCGCTGGTGCCGGAACCCAGCAGATCGGGACCGGCGTCGTCCAGGACCTCTGGCGCGGCGAGCTCCGCGTGGTGCGCCGACTCGGTCGGACCGAGGTGGAAGGTGCGATGCTCCACGCGAACAGCGCCGCCGCCTCGCTCGTCGGCGCGTATGCCTACACAGCAGGCGGCCTCACGATTCGACGGCGCTTCTGAATCGGCTGCGGGTGACGTGGTGCGTGGTCAGCACACCGCGCCACCTGCGTCGGTGGCTTACCGCACCACCCACTCCGCCGCGAGCGCCATCGTCCCCCAGGCGATCGTCAGGATCCCACGCGCCGCACTGTTCGGCATCGTCGGCGCCGGGACGAGGGCGATCTGGAGCGACTCGAGCGACTCCGCCGCGGTCCGCGAGGTCAACGGCACGCGCACCAGGTCCTTCGACCCGTCATACTCCGTCCCCCACTGCCCGGTGTTCTTGTTGATGATGAGGAGCGTCTTCCCCCCCTCGCGCACCGCGTAGAGCGAGTAGGCACCCTTCGGGACCTCGGCCCCACCGATGGTGAGATCGACCTCCGTGGTCAGCGTGGTCGCGGCATTCGCCCCGACGCGCCAGACCGTCCCATCCTTCGCGAGCTCGGTCGGGAGCCCCGCGCGCCCACGCACATGGGGCTGGCCGTACTCCACCTTGATGGTGAGCGGGGTCGGTGCCGGCTGCCCCTGCACCCGTGGGGTGGAGAGGGAGACGACTGTGGTCGCCCGCGTGCTGGCGGCCGCGGTCAGGCGGCTGCCCTGCGCCGCGACCGACGAGGAGGCGGCACTACCAAGGAGGGCGAGGGAGAGGATGATCCGGAAACGACGCATGGGATGCTCCGATTGAGAGTGGTGATTCGTACAGGAAATCACTGAACGGTTCCTAGGAATTATCTTGACAGGAGGACCGTTTGTCCAGTTTATTTCTGGACATGGCTAAGCCTGACGGCGCCCCCTTCCTCCACCCGATGCGCATCGTCGCACAACGGACCGGGCTCACCCCGGACCTGCTGCGCGCATGGGAAAAGCGCTATGGCGCCATTCGGCCGGTCCGAAGTGCCGGTGGTCAGCGGCACTACACCGATGCGGATATCGATCGCCTGCGGTTGCTCGTCCGGCTCACCCGCCTCGGTCGGCAGATCGGCCAGGTGGCGACCCTGCCGAACGACGAGCTCCAGAAGCTCATCCTCGCCGAGGAGCGGGCCGCCGAACTCAACCGGGCCCCCTCCGGCGACGGCCCCGCGATCGAGAGCTTCCTCTCCTCCGCACTCATCGCCGTCGAGACCTTCGACGGCCATGCCTTGGAGATGACCCTTCGCACCGCCGCCCTCCGGCTCCCCGCCGACGAGGTCATCGATCAGGTGATCGGTCCGATGCTTTTCACCATCGGGTCGCTCTGGCACCAGGGGCTCCTCCTCCCCGCCAACGAACATCTCGCGACGGCGACCATCCGACGCGTCCTCACCTGGATGGGAGAGAGCTCGGCCCCCCCGCAGGGGGCACCGGTCGTCGTGGTCGGGACACCCGCGGGTCAGCTCCACGAGCTCGGCGCGATGCTCGCCGCGACGAGCGCCGGCGGCCATGGCTGGCGGGTGATCTACCTCGGTCCGAATCTTCCGGCCGAGGAATTGGCGCGCGCCGCGCAGATCGCCAAGGCCGATGCCGTCGCGCTCTCCATCGTCTACCCGACCGACGACCCCCGCATCACCCGCGAGCTCCGCACGCTGCGATCCCTGTTGCCGCCGCGCGTCGGGCTGGTGATCGGTGGGAGCGGCGCGGCGGCGTATGGCGAGGTCGTCTCGGAGATCGGCGCCGATGCGCTCACCTCGGTGACGGATCTCCGGCGCTGGCTGCGTGCGCGCGCCACGACCGTGTTCGCGCGCGCCTGATCCTCGCGGGGCCCTCGCCACGCGAGGGCCCCGAAGGACCTCCCGCCGCACGCCATCCATCTCCGCGATCGTCTTCGTGCTCGGCGCTCGCGTGGCGCGGAGTCGCACCGCCACCCGCTCCGCCTGGGCGAAGACGCGGAGGATGTTCTCCCCGGCGAGCTTCCGCAGATCGGCCTCGCTCCACCCGCGACGGGAGAGCTCGGCGAAGAGCGCAGGATAGGTCGAGACATCCTCGAGCCCTTCGACCACGTCGCTGATCCCATCGAAGTCCCCCCCGATCCCCACATGATCGCTCCCGGCGACCTTCCGGATCTGCTCGATGTGATCGGCGACCTGCGCGAGCGTGGCGCGCGGCGCACTCGCCGGCCGCTGCGCCGCTGGCGTCCGATTCCACTCCACCACCGCCTGTGAGGTGAATCCGGGGACGAAGGTCACCATCACCAGGCCCCCGTTCTTCGGCATCCGTCGGAGGATCGAGTCCGGAACGTTGCGGGGATGATCGGCGAGTGCCCGCGCGTTCGAATGCGAGAAGATCACCGGCGCCTCGCTCACATCGAGCGCCTGGCTCATCACAGACGGTGCGACGTGCGAGAGGTCGACGAGCATCCCGAGCCGATTCATCTCCCGCACGACCTCCTTCCCGAAGGCCGTGAGTCCGCCATGGCGCTGCACCCCCGTCGCGGCATCGGCCCACTCGAGGGTCTGATTGTGCGTGAGCGTCATATACCGAGCGCCGAGGTCATAGAACGCGCGCAGGGCGCCGAGCGAGTTCTCGATCGCATGCCCGCCCTCCATCCCCAGCACCCCACCGATGCGGCCACGCTGGAAGGCCGCTCGGAGTTCGGCCGCACTGCTCGCAGAGGCGAGCTGTTCCGGGTACTTCGCCATCACACGGCGCGCGATATCGATCTGCTCGAGCTGCACCTTGGCGTACCCCTGCCGCGCGATGCTCGTGTCCCCGGGGATGTAGACCGACCAGAACTGTCCACCGAG
>Ga0222714_10005551_pt1 | contig 11964 bp, 14 predicted proteins | sample C33_3DmetaG_FD_165048 | JGI IMG/M metagenome (GOLD analysis project Ga0222714, IMG submission 165048) | Estuarine water microbial communities from San Francisco Bay, California, United States - C33_3D | ecosystem: Environmental > Aquatic > Marine > Unclassified | place: USA: California... | reverse complement strand
AAAGGCTACGGTTAAATTTACGTATTGAGAAAGCATATTAAAAAAATGAACTTTATAGGGAGCCGGGTGAGAAAAAACAAACAAGACTTTTTTCATCTTAATTTAATTATACAAAAACCCATACAAATCCACGGATTTTTATTAAGATAGTAGCAAGATGATTAAAACGTGGTCGGTGTTTATGGATTCAATTAAACAAAAACCATACTTTTTGTTATTGGAAACGCTCACGGAAGCGGCGTATCAAAACCAATCGATTTATCCTAAAAAAGAAGATCGATTTGCGGCGTTCGCATTAACCCCATTAGAAAAAGTCCGCGTCGTTATTTTAGGGCAAGATCCATACCATCAACCCCATCAAGCTCATGGTTTAGCGTTTTCGGTTCCTTCAGGCATTGCTTTGCCACCAAGTCTAAGAAATATTTATCGAGAGATTGAATCCGATTTAAGCGTCACGATGAATTATCAGTTAGGAGACTTAACGCATTGGGCCAGCCAAGGGGTACTTTTGTTAAACACGTCCTTAACCGTAGAGGAAGGAAAGCCATTATCTCACTATGATTGGCCTTATCCATTGTTGATCAAAGACATATTTGATGTTCTCAATGAACAAAATCGCCCGATGGTCTTTTTACTTTGGGGAAAGCATGCCCAATCGTATGAAAAAATGATTGCTTCTCATCACTCTATTTTGAAGGCAAATCATCCTTCTCCTTTAAGCGCCAACCGTGGTGGGTGGTTTGGTTGTAAACACTTCTCGAAGACCAACCACTGGCTCATTGAAAAAGGAGAAATTCCGATTCAATGGCAAAACGCTATTTTACTTTAAACTTTTTCAAAGGTTTGTTATATTACCTTTATCGGGAGCTAAGTGAACTTGGCTGAGAGGATAATGATACATTATCGACCGGACCTGAACTAGGTAATGCTAGCGTAGGAAAGAAAACCCTTCTTTTCCTTGCTAAGCAAGGATTTTTTCTTAAAAGGAGGAAGAAAATCATGCTTCGCAAACCCATTATAACCATCAAGGAAATGACCTTAATGGCTGTCTTAGTCGCAATTACGATTGCTTTAGATGCAATAAAATTACTCCCCATGATCAATGGCGGATCGATTAACGGAGCAATGATTGGTTTAGCCCTCATTGCTTTATGTTTTTCACCCATCAAAACGTTCATTGCCACTTCGCTCATTTTTGGATTACTGACCGCACTTTTAGATGGGTATCTTGCTTTTTACGTGTTTGATTATTTCTTTGCATTAAGTGGATTTTTTATGATTTCACTTTTTCGAGAACTTATTTTAAAAGGCGATAAGCGTGTTGCAATCCCCACCTTATATGTTGCTTTTTTCTTTGCTTTCTTAGTGCGATTTACGAGCCATGTCATTAGCGGAATCCTTTATTTTGAAGTCGATTTTGCCGGTTCAGTTGCGTATAACATCACCTATCTTGCCCCAAGTTTTTTATTAACCCTTATTGCCTTGGGCTTTTTTATGCTTTCAAGCTTAAGGAATCAAATCGCCAAAATAACCCTTGTTAGTTATTTTGACCGCTAAAATGCTATAATTTTTCTTGTCCGTTAGGATAAGAAAATGTCATCACAAGGTTCTTGGTTAAAAATTCAAAGTTATAAACATGACGGATCTCTTCATCGGTGTTGGGAACGCAATTATGTTCTCATCGATGATGATGATTTTTTTGTTACTGCCAATCATAAAACCAAAGTGACTGAAGCGAATGGGCGACGTTGGTTTTCCAAAGAACCTGCGATTTCCTTTTTCTCCAAAAAAGACTGGTTTAATGTCATTGGCATGATTAAAGATCGTGGGGTTGTTTTTTATGTCAATATTGCCACCCCCACCTTACTTCATAACGGAATCTTGAAATACATTGATTACGATTTAGACTACAAACTCTTTCCGGACGGTTACATCATGACCCTAGATGAACGTGAGTTTGAAAAACATAAAATTCAATATGGGTACCCTCAAGCATTAGTCGATGCCTTGAAGAAAACCACCCAACAACTCTTTAAGAAGCTACAAGAACGGGAATATCCGTTTCAAATGCATATGATTCAAACGCTTTATCAACAATTCATCAAAGAAAAGAAGTTTATTTTTTAATGGAACACATCGTCATTACCTACTCCGTGGAAGAAACGCATGCGTTAGGAATTCGTCTTGCTTCGGTTTTACGATTAGGGGATATTATTGCCCTTTCAGGATCCTTAGGTGTTGGAAAAACAGTTTTTGTTCATGGGATTGGCAAAGGCTTAGGCATCGAAGGTGCAATGCCTTCGCCGACGTTTGCCATTATGCGTTCTTATCCCTTACAACCCAAAGGCGAGTTATTACACCTTGATGCATATCGTCTGCATCAACAAGATACTGACCACGGTTTGGATGATACCCCACCCATGTCCATCTTGTGTGTCGAATGGCCAGAACATGTTCCGTATCTTTTTCAACAAGCGACATTATTTGTCCAGATTCACTTACTCGGACCCACTCAACGACATTTTCGTTTTACGTATACCGATGTTCGTTTTGAAAGGCTCTTTCATCATGAAAACGCTCGTTCTTGATACATCAACCCCCTACTTAGTCATGGGGATTTTGCAACATGATCATTGTTTAGCATCTTCGGTACATTTGCTTGAGCGGCAACACGCTGAACAACTCCTTCCCACACTCCAAGCGTTACTCGAACAAGCCCAAAGCTCCCTTGAAGAGATTCAAGAAATAATCTTTTCGCATGGACCGGGTTCCTTTACAGGCATTCGCTTAGCATTAACGATGGTCAAAACACTCGGATTAACCCAAACGATTGATGTTTATGCGATACCTTCTCTTTACTTTTTAGCCTTGCCGAATCAAAAAGTTATCGCGACGATGGATGCACGTGGACATCGTTATTATGTGGCGATATTGGATGGTTATCACATGATTCAAGCACCCCACATCGTGGATGAATCATCCCTTGAAGCAAGGTTAATAGAGGATCCAGAATGGAAAAAACGGTCGATAGAAACAGCGTTTCATGAACCAAAAACATTATTTAACGCCGCGTATCACGCTAAACAGCAATTCCCGAAAGTGACTTCATTAGGAACGCTTGTTCCGATGTATTTAAAGGATATTCAATGATTATTCGGCCCGCAACCAAAGATGATTTACCCGCGATTCTACGCATTGAATCGGTGACCTTTGATGCCCCGTGGACAGAGGCCCATTTTCTTTATGAACTTGAAAAAAATCCGTTTAGTTTTCTTTTTGTCGCGATGGAAGAACAACACCTTGTTGGTTATGTCGACTGGTGGAAAACATTTGAAGTCGGTCAACTGAACAACCTTGCGGTGGCTGGACCCTTACGGGGGAAAGGTATCGGCCGTATTTTGTTGAAGGATACCTTGCAACGCATGAAAGAAGCGGGATGTGATAAAGCTATTCTTGAAGTTCGAGTGAGTAATGAGACCGCAATTGCCCTATACCAGTCCGAAGGGTTTCAAACCTCACATCGAAAACCTCACTATTATGAAAATGGAGAAGACGCATGGGCGATGATCAAAACTTTATAAAACCACGCATTCTTGCCATTGAGTCATCCTGTGATGATACCAGTGTTTGTTTACTGCATGATGGTAAAGTTCACGCGTTAGTGACAGCATCCCAAATCGATCATGTTCAATTTGGCGGTGTTTTTCCAGAACTTGCGAGTCGTCTCCATGCCGAAAAAATCACATTAATCATTGAAAAAGCGCTTTTAGACGCAAAATGGAAGCTCGATGATGTCGATGCATTTGCTGCCACGTCTGGCCCTGGATTAATTGGGTCGCTTCATATTGGCGTCATGGCCGCAAAAACACTCGCGTTTCGATATCAAAAACCGTATATTCCCGTCCATCATCTTGCTGCACATATTGAAGCAGGGCGGTTTGTTCAACCTTTTCAATATCCCTTGCTTTCCTTACTCGTTTCTGGCGGTCATACGATGTTGATTGAAATGGAAAAATCTTTTCATTATCGGTTGATCGGTCAAACGAGGGATGATGCTGCAGGAGAAGCGTTTGATAAAGTCGCTCGGATGATGGGATTGCCCTATCCCGGTGGTCCTCATATCGATGCGCTTGCCCATCAAGGAAAACCGCATTACGCCTTACCGCTCCCGTTAGATGATGACAGTTTTGATTTTTCATTTTCGGGGTTAAAAACATCCGTACAACAACGCCTTCAAGCGAGTGAACGTGACAAGCAACCGCTTAATCAAGCAGATCTAGCATATGCCGTTCAAAACACGATTATTGAAGCGCTACTTCGTAAGACAAAACGTGCTTTTGCCCAAAAACCCTATAAAATGCTTGTCCTCGCAGGGGGTGTTGCAAGCAATAAAGGACTACGCCATGCGTTTCAAGCATGGGCCAACGAATCTAACTTACCGCTTGTTATTCCTCCCTCGTGGGCATGCACGGACAATGGCGCGATGATTGCTCTGGTTGCAGAAACGCTTTATTCCCATGGAGGTGCCCAACCTCTTTCTCATAAAGTTGATCCAAATTGGTCCTTAACGGACGTACATTTTGAGGTATAATATCGCTATGAAATTAAAACAAACTCACTCCATTCGCCAACTTTATGCTCAATTTTCATCCCTTCATGGCGAAACCAATGTTTTGCGTGTCAGTGGATGGATTCGCACTAATCGCATCAATGGTTCGATTGGATTTATTGAACTCAATGATGGCAGTGGTTTTAAAAACCTACAATGTGTTTATGATAAAAATCGTGTCACCGATTTTGATACCATCACGAAATGGGGTACGGGAAGTGCCATTACGGTCGAAGGACATCTTGTTTTAACACCGACGATGAAGCAACCTTTTGAACTTCATGTGACTCAAGCTGAACTGGTTGGAAGAGCTCCGGAAGAATATCCCTTACAAAAGAAACGACATGGTTTTGATTTTTTACGGGAAATCGCTCATTTACGAACACGAACGAATACCTTTACGGCGTTATTTCGTTTACGTTCTGTGGTCGCGATGGCGATTCATCAATTTTTTCAAGAACGGGAATTTGTGTATGTACATACGCCAATTTTAACGGGGAACGATGCGGAAGGAGCAGGACAAGTTTTTCAAGTGCTCGTCGATCCCAAAGATCCAACCGCCTTCTTTAAAAAACAAGCATCCCTAACGGTTTCTGGACAACTGCATGTCGAAGCTTTTTCCGAAGCCTTTAAAAAAGTATATACCTTTGGACCAACGTTCCGGGCAGAACCGAGTAACACGACGCGCCATGCGTCTGAATTTTGGATGATTGAACCGGAAATTTCTTTTGCCGATCTCCAGGACGACATGGAACTCATTGAAGCCTGTGTTCGTTATGTGATTGACTACACCCTTCGGGAATGTCCACAAGAAATTGAATTCTTTAACACGTTTATTGATACGAACCTAAAAGAACGCCTTCACGCAGTTTTAAAAACGCCTTTTGTCAAAATGACGTATACCGAGGCCATTGAAAAACTGAAAGAAGCGGTTGCCCAAGGGGTTCGCTTCGAGAAAGCATCGATTACGTGGGGCATGGATTTACAAACCGAACACGAACGTTATTTAGCAGAACAACTCGTCAAGGGTCCGGTTTTCCTCACGAATTATCCAAAAGAAATTAAGGCATTTTATATGCGCCTCAATGACGATCAAAAGACCGTTGCTGCCTGTGATTTACTTGTCCCCGGTGTCGGGGAACTCGTCGGTGGTTCCCAACGGGAAGAACGCCTTGATCAATTGACCGCTCGCATGGAAAAAGAAGGTAATCTTGAAGGATTACAGTGGTATGTGGATTTACGTAAATACGGGGGCACACCTCATGCCGGCTTTGGCATTGGCTTTGACCGCTTACTGATGTATTTAACGGGTATGAATAATATTCGGGATGTCCAACCCTACCCGCGTACACCCGGGAGTTTACTTTACTAATGGATCAACAACCCCCGTTAGAAGCACTCGAATCCATTGATGTTGAAAAAGTTCGTTATCAACGAAAAAAACTTTCGTTACGACGATTGACGTTTCTTTTTATTGGACTGGATATTATTTTACTCGTAATGGTGATCATTGAACTGATTCAATGGATTAATCGTCTTGCAAACTAAAGATTTTTAGCGACGTCTTTTAGGGATTTCGTAAAAAATGTATTCGCATCGCGGTAAATGCGTGTGGTTCGTGCATAAAGCGCGAGTACCGCGCGAATGAGTAATAAAATTCCGATGACGGTAATGAAGAAAAGCACATAAGAAATCATCGCCGCAGGCACAAAACGTGGTGAATTAAGTAAGGGTGGGAAGTCCGACCAAATGGTGAACCCAAAAAATTCATTCATGGGAATATTATCCCAATCCACGATGGGAAATAATGTGTTAAACCCTCGACCCGTGTAATCAAATAAGTCTGCAAAGGTTAACGTCGGATCAATCCATTGTTGATAGCCTAAAAAGATCACAGTCACAAGGGCGAATAAAAGATACGGCCAAAAGAAATCTTTTAAGGCATGACGATGGCTTTTTTTTAAGGCAATGCGCTTGAATTGTTGAGGAGAAGTCACAATACGTGTATCAATAAGTTTCCATGTATCCGCATCCACTTGTCGTTCTAAGCGGGCGATGTAGCGTTCAAAAAGCCAGCCAATGCCTCCGATAAGGGTAAAGAGTAAGAGGATAATACTAATAATCCAAAAAAGAATTTGATTTCGTTGATTCGCGGTGATGGGAGCGGCGACAAGCCAATACATCCAAATTATCATGATTGGGTTTCTCCTTCTGAAGGAGTGGTTTGTCGATGAGAAGACGGGTGATTGCGTTGCATAAAATCATACCGCGTCGCGGCTTTTAAATCTTCTTCAAAGGGTGAAAACACCCCTTGACCGGAAAAGAATAAATAAATCGATTGAATACTCGAAAAAAGGAAAACAAGGGTTCCATACAACCAAAACAAGATAAAGACCATGGCAATAATGGGAGAGCCAAGGACATAAGCAACTCCGATAAAAGTTCGTTTGATAAAGCCTGCTAATTCTTTCATGCTATTAGTTTAGCCGATTTTTGGGTGAGATGGTGAACGACTTATCAAGGGTAAAACGATGGCAACAAAAGGAATCGCTAATAAACTCCAAGGTAACGCCCACGAGACAAGATAGGTTGCGATCAGCGCGTGAAGCATGGGATAAAGAAGCAAGGAACCGATCAAGATCCATAACGTTGTTTTCTTTGTACTGAATGAATAAATTAAAATCTGATGGGTTGAAAGTAAAAGCAAAGGACCTACTAACCATAAGAAAGGTGTTTGGGGTAACCCAAGCGTTCCTGCATAAACAACGGTGAGGATAAGAAGTTCCCGTGAAGTTTCGAAGGTTTTAGCTTCTGTAATTTTTAATGTAAATGCTTGTGGCATCGCGTGGATAAACGTCCATAAAAGCATCATTTGAAATAAGCTTAGCGCATAAAGTAAGACATAAAGAAGTGATGGATATAAAGAAAAATCAAGGCCAAAAAGTCCGAGCAAAAGGGTTTGATAATTCAGACCATAAAGCCATAAGGATGCTTCATTGAAAAGAACCACCATCAAAAATTGGACCACGGTGATACGAGAAAATGTGAGGATGGATTCAGAAGATTGTAGTACCCGCAAAAAACCACCTAATAGAATGGCGGGAACAATCAATAACACGTACCAATCAATCGGCATTCCAAAGACACCCACTTGGATGGAAAAGGTAGCAACACCATAGATAAGCCACCCCCGATAGCGTGTAACTTCAACCACTTTATAGGCAAAATAAGGAAGGATGAGGGTGCTAAGAAACGAAAACTGAGGCAACGTTTGAATCCAACTCGAAAAAACAACATGCAATCCAATCCAAAGACTCAGAAACGTCAACTGCTTCGTTTTCATGCTTCTTATTATACCTTGATTGTTGTGTTGCTTAGTTTGGTTTCTTGCCAATCGATGTCATATCACGTCTATCCGCTTTCAAGGTCGCCCCAGATGATTCGCTTGGAGTGGTATCGTCATGATGTTTGTCGCTATGCTGATGAAGTTCAACCCTATTGGGACACTTATCGAAAGGGGGATAAGATTTACCATTGGGAAGATTATCCTTCCCAGTATTTCCCTTCTCCAACATTGGTCATTGATTTTGGAGAAAATGTTGAGATTTATTCGGGAGTGAATAAAATAAAAAATACGTTTCGAACGCATTTTATTTTTCAACATTTGGTTAGTAATTCAACCTTAAAATTGCTAAAATAGAAGGGTGGAAATTTCATTAAACCAACTCAATCAACGGCAAAGAGAAGCCGTCACAACCCCTTATCAACATGTGCGAATTATTGCAGGGGCAGGCAGTGGTAAAACCCGGGTTTTAACCTTTCGTATTGCCTATCTCATGGAAACCTTATCGGTTGCGCCTTATCGAATCTTAGCGATTACCTTTACCAATAAAGTGGCCAAGGAAATGCTCGATCGTGCGGAACAACTCGTTCCGGAAGCCAAAGGGCGCTTAAAGATTATGACGTATCATAGTTTTGCTGCCCGATTTTTACGTTTTGAAATCGGCGTTTTGAATTATCCCACGTCTTTTACCATCATTGATGAAGATGACCAAGAAAAACTTGTCAAAAATATTGGTTTAGAAATGGATATACGCAAAGGCGATCCCCTCAATAAACTAGCCCTTTCCTATATTCGAAATATGAAGGCAAAAGGGCTTTATCCGGAGGATATTTCCATTGTTCATGAACGGTTTCCCCAAGAAAAAATGTGTTTAACGTACTATCAAAAGTATCAAGAAAAGCTTAAGCGAAATGGCAATTTAGACTTTGATGATTTATTGATGAAAACGTTAGAAATTTTACGAAATTATCCGGTCATTCGTGAAAAATGGCAAGCAAAGTTTGACCATATTCTTATCGACGAATTTCAAGATACCAACGATGTTCAATATGAGCTTGTCCAATACTTATTACGACCCTCTTCGTGCCTTTATGTGGTTGGGGATCCGGATCAAACCATTTACACATGGCGTGGAGCTAACCAAGACATTATTTTGAGTCTTGATAAAACCTATCAAATCGAAACGGTTATTTTGGATCAAAATTATCGTTCCACCAAAACGATTTTGGATGTTGCCAATAAACTGATTGATTGCAATAAACATCGGGTAAAAAAAGACTTGTATTCCACCTTGGGCGATGGGGACCCCATTCGCATTAAAAAACTATTAACGCAGGATGAAGAAGCGTTGGATGTCATTCAGGACATCTTGAGTCGTCATCATCAAGGCATTGCTTATGCCAAGATTGCTATTTTGTATCGGGCTAACTACTTAACGTTACCTTTTGAAAAAATGCTGAACCGTTTTTCGATTCCCTATCGTATTTTTGGTGGGATGCGGTTTTATCAACGTCAAGAAATTAAAGATGTGTTAGCGTATTTCCGATTACTTGTGAACCCACGGGATGATGTTGCGTTTGAACGTATTGTGAATGTCCCACGTCGCGGGATTGGGGATAAAGCGTGGGATGCGATCAAAGCGTATGCTGCCTCCCAAAACGAAGCCATATTACCTGCGTTACTTCAACAAGGACGAACCTTAGGCTTAAAGGGGAAAGTGGAAGAAGAAATCAATCGATTAGTGGAAAGCATTGAACGAACCCAAAGCAAACTCCACGAAAATCTTGAAATCTTTTCGGAGATTTTACGGCAATATTTGGATGATGTAGGCTATTGGGCCTACTTAAAAGACTTAGATGAAGAAGACCGCTTTGATAACGTGCAAACACTATTTCAAGATTTAGAACATTATTTACAAGACAATCCTGAATCCGATTTTAATGCCTATATTGAAAATGTGGCGTTAACATCCGCACAAGATGAAATTGTGGATGCCGACTATGTCTCCTTAATGACGGTTCATACGGCTAAAGGCCTTGAGTTTGATCACGTGTATGTCATTGGCTTAAATGAAGGTGTTTTCCCCTCCTTACGGACCATGGATGATGATGCGTATATGGGGGTGGAAGAAGAACGCCGTCTTTGTTATGTGGCGTTTACCCGTGCAAAGAAAACGTTATCCTTAACGTGCTCCGGTGACTATTCCTTTCAAATGGATGCCCGACTGATTCCTTCGCGTTTCTTTAAAGAAGCTGGATTAGAGTTTCCCCGAACTTCTCCAATCTTGGAAAGTTCTTCCCAACGTTTGGGTCCTCGGTCCACGGTGGCAAGTTCGTATTCACCCAAACAACCGAGTGCTACCTCGTGGGCGATTGGCGATCGCATCCATCATGACGTGTTTGGGTATGGGGAAGTCAGAAAAGTCATTGATGCGATGATTATTGAAGTTTATTTTGAAACGATGGGACTCAAGAAATTAATGGGCAACCATCCGAAGTTAAAAAAGGTGACCGCATGAACGAAACCTATGATCGCGTTCTAGAATTACGCGCGTTACTTGAACGCTATAACCATGAATATTATGTCCTCAATGCGTCGTCAGTGTCGGACGCTGAATACGATAGTCTCATGCAAGAATTGATTGCATTAGAAAAAGCGCACCCGGAATGGCGTGATCCCCTTTCTCCCTCGCAACGCGTGGGTGGAACAGTCGTCGATAGTTTTGAAAAAGTCACGCATCAACGCATGATGCTTTCGCTAGCCAACGCCTACAATTATGACGATCTTGTCGCGTTTGATGAACGCGTCAAAGACTGGTTAAAATTATCACCCAGTGACCGTATCACGTACGTGGTGGAATTAAAAATTGATGGATTAGCGATGTCCCTTGTTTATGATCAAGGTCGCCTTCATTATGGGGCAACGCGGGGCGATGGCACGATTGGTGAGAACGTCACGCATAATATTAAAACAATCAAATCGATTCCTTTAAATGTGACGTATCAAGGGCCTTTTGAGGTGCGTGGCGAAGTGTTTATGAGTCGCAGCGTGTTTGCTTCGCTTAACGCACAACGGGAGAAAGCGGGCGAACCGTTACTCGCCAATCCTCGCAATGCAGCAAGCGGAAGTATTCGTCAACTTGATTCGGCCATGACGGCCCAACGTCAACTCGATATGTTTGTGTATAGCCTTCTTCCGGAAGGGGTTATGAAGGTGACCACCCACGAAGAAAGTTTAAAAACGTTAAAAACATTAGGCTTTAAGGTGAATCCCGAATACAACGTTTGTCACGGTATTGAAGCAGTCTGGGAACGGATTCAATCGCTCGCGACCCAACGTGCCTCGTTGGCCTATGATATTGATGGGATCGTTATTAAAGTCAATACGCTTGCCGATCATGATCGCTTGGGTTATACGGCGAAAACCCCACGATGGGCCATTGCCTATAAATTCCCACCCGATCTTGTACCGACAAAATTAGAATCCGTTTTCTTTACGGTGGGTCGGACGGGAAAAGTGACCCCGAATGCCGCGTTGACCCCGGTTTACGTCGCGGGGTCCATGATTGCTCGGGCGACACTTCATAATGAAGATTTCTTACTCCAAAAAGATCTCCATGAGGGGGATGAAGTCTTTATTCGTAAAGCCGGTGATGTCATTCCAGAGGTCGTTTCCGTTCATCGCGAAAAACGTCGACCGGATGCAAAAAAGATTACGATGATTACTGCCTGTCCCGTGTGCCAAGGTCCGTTAACAAAAATCGATGCGATGCATTATTGTTTGAATGCGCAATGTCCTGCGCGACAAGAAGAAGCACTCATCCATTTTGTAAGCAAGGATGCGATGGATATCGAAGGTCTGGGTGAGAAAATTGTTCAAGATTGGGTACAACGAGGATGGTTGACTTCGGTTGCCGATTTCTATACGATGCATCATCACAAAGAAACGTTATTAACCTTAGAAGGTTACGCTGAAAAATCCGTGGAAGGGCTCTTAGAGGCAATTGAGAAAA
>Ga0222714_10005550_pt1 | contig 11965 bp, 14 predicted proteins | sample C33_3DmetaG_FD_165048 | JGI IMG/M metagenome (GOLD analysis project Ga0222714, IMG submission 165048) | Estuarine water microbial communities from San Francisco Bay, California, United States - C33_3D | ecosystem: Environmental > Aquatic > Marine > Unclassified | place: USA: California... | reverse complement strand
TCCTCTCCCCCACACCCCCTCTCCATACTCCTACCCTCACTCCTATCACCTCACCTAACCCTCACCCAAACCTAACCCCTAATCCCCCACCACACCCATCTAAATCTCATTACACAGAAATTTATGACGAGCGTCAAATGGTCATTTTTGAGAGACAGGTGTCAGCCAAAACCACCTCAAATGAGGGTGAGCGTGGTCAAAAATCTTCTTGCTTCGCAACCCCCACTGAAGGTGTGATTTCTATCCGTAGTCCATTCTCTGAGCGATACCCTGAGATAGATCAAACCTTGGATTCCGACAACGAGCAGCTCAAGATCAAGGCCGAGACTCTGAGTTGGATGTTTGTGAAGCGGTATCGTGGCGAAGGTTTGTACAACAAGCGCCGGTTCTTTGCAAACATCTTTGGCTCGATCTTTGAGCTGATCCGTCTGAAGGTAAGCCCGATAGCCCTGAAATACGAGATCATGGACGAGAAGCGGGATAAGAGCGAGCCGATATGGAAAATTTCAAAAAGGGCCGAAAATTACCTGATCAACCCCAAGTTTGATTCATACGATGATGTTGAAAGCGATTACATCTACCACCATGGCAAACTCGAGGACTCGAAAGACCCCAACGGTTGGGTATCGGGACTCGAAAGGGAACTCGAAAGGAACCAAATATGCCAAAAAACCGAGAAGATCACTGGCTAGACTCCGATGAATTCGACCTTGAGCTTGGCGAAATGCTCGAAAGAGACAAGATTAGGCGAAGGCTTGATGGCAAAGAGGGGTGGGAAGGTTACGAGGAGCTTAGGGAACACCTGATTTCCAGAGGGGTGTTTAGCGAAAAGATGCAAGAGGTCTTGGATCTGATTGTCGAGTGTCGAAAGCTTAAGTATCTGCCAAAAATAAATGCGTTGCGTGTCACTGTTGCCACCACAAGCCAGCTTCCGTATAACAGACCTAGATGATTCTCTTATCCACGAAAGGGGTGAGTTATTATTCCAGCAGAAAACATAGAAGATTTTGGCCAATGGGTCAATTGGGTCGTTGCGAGGGCCAAGTGGAACTCCAAGGATCAGATTCTTGCGTTGCGCCGGATGGTTTCCGACTTTGAGGCATTGGTTTTCACGCCAAAAGAGGTCACCAAGGCGACTCAGGCAATTTTTTTTAATAATCCTAGCAACAAAATTGAGTTTGATGCGAATATTATTACAACCATCGTTGAGATCGTTCAAGCTGAGCGCTCCAAGGAGGAGGAGCTGAAGGTTGAGATCAAGTCCGGCAGGTTCTTTTGCGAGGATTGCCGGTGCGAGGGTTATGTTTCCGTGCCACACTGCAGGAGTTTGAGGAAGAAAAGCAACGGCGATGTCCTCATCGTTGACAGCATGACTGCCTTATGCACCTGTCGTTGCCCGGTTGGAAGGGATAAGCTCATAAACGCAGCGAATAGCAAGCGGTTCATCCTCCAGATCGAGGTTTATGAGCAAAGCTTCCCCGGATGGAGGCGTGAGATGAAGCGTAGGTATGACCATGAGCTGTCCTACAGCCTTTCCCTGATTGGATTGACGATAGAGCGATTCAGGGAGATGAGTGATGAGGACAGAAAGCAGGTTTTCCTAAAAGGGTGCAAGGGAATAGGGGCTGGCTGCACGACCACTAGTCAGCTCAAGCCACTGTTCCCTCACCTCGCCAAGAGGAACCATGAGGATGACGACTTTCCCATGGAGCAGAAAGAGATCAAGTTTGACGACATGGACAACGGACGCTCTGTGGAGGAGCATCTGGCCATGGCGCAGTTTTCCTAGCGTTGAGGAGTTTTAGCATGGCTGAAGTCAAGGAATACAAGTTGCCGTCACGGAATGGGCGCTTGTTTGGCACATACATCATTCCGCAACCGCTTCTTCGTGAGGTGGTCAAGAAGTTTCCCGGTGCAAACATTGACGCACAGATCGAGAAGATGGTCGCATGGCTTGAGAAAGAGCCGGATCGCCAGAAGAAGGACGAATGGTACCCGGAATTCATCCTGAACTGGTTCGCCCGTGCTGCTGGCCAGAAGGTTGAGACAGACAGGAACCCAAGGAGCGCAGGATCCGGCGGTGGATCGGTTGGATCCGAGAAGCTTGACCAGATTCTCAAGGAGATCAAGCTCATCAACGAGAGGATCGGCGCACTTCAGAGGCTTGTCATCAAGCGCATGTTCGAGGGCGATGAAGCAAATGACGCTTCTGGGATATTAAAAGGCGCAAAAGTGGTCGATGACGCCGGTGACGGCATGGATGACGGGGATTACGATGATGAGCCAGCAAAAAAAGCACCGCCTAGGGATGACGAGGATTTGCCCTTTTGACAGTGTCAAGGATGACAGGAGAGAAGCCCCCGGCCAAAAACCGGGGGTTTTTTGTTTGACTTTTATTTTGTTAACTATCATATTTATGGTGCTACACAAAATATGTGGCCAAAAGGAACAACATGGAAGAAACAATCGGTCAGTCAGAACCAGTATCATCCCCGGAATCATCCGTGGCGTCATCGGCCCCGCAGTCGAATGTCGAATCCCAATCATCGCCATCATCACCAGCTGAGTTTACCGGTCAACCCGGCCAAGGGCAATCCAAGCCCCAGCAGTATGTGGCATCACCTGACCAGAGGAATGGCGCTCCAAGCAGTTACGGAACCAGTCCTGCGTCAGTGAACGCTCCACCGCAGCATCAGCAAGCTCCTGCTCCACAACAATACACCGTGCGTGAGGCGGTTTCCAGATACGGCTATGACGCTTCCGGCTACAGCAATGATGCCGAGGCGATCAGGGATCTGGTATCCAAGGCGCAGCAGAGCCAGCAGCTCCAGCAAATGGCGCAATACGGCCACCAGTATTTGCAGAACGCTGCTGAATTTAACGCATGGATGAAGGAAAAACAGGCTGCGGAAGCAGCCAAGAACGCTCCAGCCGAGAAGGAATCTTGGTGGAAAGCTCCTGAGTTTGACCCTGAATGGCGATCCAAGGTTGTCCGTGATTCCAACGGAAACTTGACAACCCTTCCCGGTGCGCCACCCGATCTCATCAACAAATATTCCAATGCGATTGAACACCGGGATAAATTCCTAGAGCAATTTGCATTTGATCCAGTTGGATCAATCAAGCCCGGTATCGAGGAAGTGGCCAAGAACCTTGTCGAAAAAATCCTAAGTGAGCGTGACGCTCGCCAGCAGGAGCAGACTTTCGCCAAGGACTACATTTCCCAGAACAGCAGTTGGCTTCACCAGAGGGATCAGAACGGCAAACTGGTTTACGACCAAACAACCGGAAAGCCAGCTTTGGCTCCTTACGGTAAAGCCTTCGCTCACTATGTCGCACAGGCAGCTTCGGTTGGGATCAGGGACGAAAACGCCCGTGCATCCTACGCAGCTTCTCTGGTGCAGCGTGACTACCTCAAGCACCAAGCCCAAAGGGAAGCGCAGCAGAACGCACAGTATCGTGATTACTATCAACAATCCCAGATGCGGATGCAGCAAGCTAGGGAACAGGCTGCGCAACAGACGGCGCAGAGACAGCAGGGTGAGGTTCAGAAACAACAGTTTGTCCAGCAAGCCCCTTCCAGACAGGGTAACGCCCTTACTAGGATCGGTAATTCGGATGCTGCTGCCTTTACAGGCAATGGCGCTGTGAAAAACAAATCCTTGAACTTGGCGCAAAGAATGCGCCAGTCACTTGAGGCCAATGGGATCTCAGAGGGTTCGATCAAGCGTTCTCGTTGATTTTTTTAATGTCCCGCCCCACGGGTAATACCGGAGAATATAAGGGTTAATGTTATGGCTGAGTGGCAGAGAATTCTAAATACTACGATCCATCAGTACATCAAGGATGTCGAGGATAACATCATGCGTAACCGCAAGATCCTCGCCATGCTTCAGGATCGTGGTCGTGTGACCTTCAACAACTCCGGTGACCTCATGGACTGGAAGGTGAAATACAAAAAATCACCTCTCCGAACCATCACCGATGGCGACACTTTGACTTTCAGCAAGGTCAACCGTTACAAGACCGCCCAGCTCGATTGGCGTGGTTATGCGGTGACCGATGCCCTTGGTAAATTTGAAAAGCTCAAAAACCAAGGAACCGCTGAAGGCATCATCAAGCTCGCATCCGACATCGTCAACTCGATGGTGTTCGAGATCGAAGATTCCTTTGGTGACGAGATCTATGGCGATGGAAACGCAGCCGGTAACACCGGACGCATCCACGGCCTTGAATCTTGGTTCGGAACCTCCGGGGCTTCTCCCCATGGTTTTGTTGGCCTTCCCTCCGACACCTATGCAGGGCTGTTGACCAACCTTGGCAACTACGGTGGCAGCTGGTCTAAGGACGCAAGCTCCAACACCGCTTGGCCTGATGGAACCGGTGACACCGAATACTCCTTCTGGTCACCTCTCATCGTGGACTACACTGACACCGCATGGACTCTACCAAGTGGCGTGAGTGGTTACACATGGGCGAACACTTGTACTCAGGCGATCCGCTATGCGATCACCAAGAGCCACAAGAACAAGTCCAAGCGTGGCATGCTCGACATGATCATCCTCGAATCCGAGATGTATCGACTTGTGCTTGAGCAACAGGCAGTCAAGGAACGCCTCACTGTTGTCCGTGGTGACAAGAAGGGTGGCCTTTACGCTCTTGGCTTCGAGGATTCAGTCAACATTGATGGTGTTGACATCACCTCCGAGTACGGTATTCCTGACGGAGTTGGCTACGGCTTGAATGTCGATGAGCTGGAACTCAGGAGCTTGCAGTCCCAGCTGTTCGTTCCAGAGGTTCCTGACTTCGACCTCGCCAGCTACACCGAGAGATTCTCAATCGACTTCTTCGGCAACATGAGATGCAATCCTCGCTACCAAGCGAAGTTTGTGTCCTTAACTTAATATTTCAGGAAACCTTTTACTTAGGAGAATTAGACAATGGCAAGAAATGAAAACCCTCCCTTTGAGCGTGGAACCACTTTTTACGGTGGTGCCACCATTGACCAGAACGATCTGGGCGGTGCAAACCTCGAAGGTCAGGAATTCGAGTTTGAGGATCTTGTTACGGCAACCGTTGGTTCCACCAAGGTTGCAAGGTCAGGTCACAAGGTAAGGTGCAGGGTCGTCAGGAACGCTGGCGCATCTGCTATCCTTCCAAAGACCATCACCGGTTTCTCGACATCCACCTCCGCTGGAACCTATGGCACCAAGGCCACTGGAACCGTAACGGCTGGTGGGGTTGGCTACCCGGTTGACGAGCTTCTTCCAGCTGCCGGTGTTCCGGTTGGCGATTTGTTTTATGTCGTGGTACAAGGCCCGGCGTTAATATCCCCCGCCTCAGGCGGTTGGACAGTGACTGTCGCTGCAAACGATGTGCTTAGCGCATTGACCAACAAGTCCGTGACCAATGTTCTGCCTTCCGGTGGATTCATCATTGGCCGGGCATGCTCTGGAGCAGCTTCGGCAAGCACTGGTGATATCACCGCCTATGTAGGGCGATAAGCCTTCGCTTAGACGCTTGGGCAATGTTTATGCGGATGGATTAGTAAGGGCGTAGCTGTTGTTGCGCCCTTGCTTTTTATGCGGGATCAAAATGCCTCCAAGTCAAAAGAAAACAGAAGAAACACTCAAGAGCAACCTCAAGGACGGCAAGAAGCTACCGCATCTCTCAGAGCTTGCGGAAAACTTCGTGCGTGTCGTTGGTGGCCCATCCAAGCTTGCGGAAATGCTTTTTGAGGAATGGACTGCTGCCGGTGAGGGTTCTCTGGTTCGGCAGAGGATATTGGATATCATAACCAGAGTATGGAAATTCGCATCGGAAGCAGACGAGAAACCGGATGACACCGGCCTGATGTCCGATGAGGATCTTGACCGTGAGATCGAGGGCGTTGTGAACCAGATCCGGGAGAAGTCCGATGGACAATCAAGAACCAAGCAAAAGCTTAACGCAGCTGGAAAAGTCAGTGATGAACTCGCTGCGATGGTGGAGGACATCGGGTCTGAATTCGCCGGAGAACTCGCAAGAGGAATCGCTCAATCTCCAGACAGTAAGAAAGCTGATTGACGAGCTTAACCTTACCGACAACAAGCTCACCGAGGAAATGACGAGCGACCTCATCCAGAAAGTGGTTGTCGCCCACCTGATGGACAAGCGAAGGGTCGAAACCGCAGCCAAGAAGCAATTTAAGTCCGTTGTCAAGACGCATTTCAGCCTGAACCCACCCATCGAGCAGAAGATTGAGCAGACGCAGTCCAAGGACAGGAGCGGGGAATCCTTTGATTACTCCGAGCTTGGCCAGAGGGACAGCGTCCGTTTCAAGAAACTTCTCAATGAATCCGCACGGCGCAAGATGGAGGCGCTCAAGATCTATGAGCCTACCGGGATTCAGCATAGCTTTCATATGTCCAAGGCCACCCACCGTCTGGTGCGAGGTGGCAATCGTTCTGGAAAGACCACCGTTGCTGCCGTTGAGCTGGCTAGGGCGGTGTGCGGGATGGATCCATTCCTGAAGTATCCGCTGGAAGGTGGCAGGGCTTTTTGCGTGGGCAGAAACTTGGATCATATCGGGAATGTCATGTGGCGAAAGCTTGGGCGACCCGGAGCTTTCAGGATCATCCGTGACCTTGAAACCAAGCAGTGGCGAACTTACAGGCCGTGGGATCCCAAGGATCTTGAGAGGTTTCACCTGACCAAGCAATCTCCACCCCTGATCCCTAAGCGCCTGATCAAGAAAATTGCTTGGGAAAACAAGGCCAAGAACATTCCAAAACTGGTAGTGCTTACCAACGGCTGGGAAATTAACTTTTACTCGTCTGAGGGCAAGCCTCCTCAGGGTAGCGACATTGACATATTCTGGCTGGACGAGGAAATTGTTGACCCTGACTGGCACCCGGAGCTTAGCGCCCGTATCCTTGACCGCAAGGGTTGCGGTTTCTGGTCAGCGACACCGCAGACTGGAACCGAGAAACTTCTGGAACTCCATGAGAGGGCGATCACCGAAAGAGAGAAGCATCCTGATGATCCCAATGCGAGAGTGGTGGACGAGTTTGTCATTATCTTGGATGACAACCCGCATATCGGTGACAAGGAGAAAAAGGAATTTGCAGAAGGAATGTCCGAGGACGAAAGAAAAGTCAGGATCTCCGGCGAGTTTGCCATTAACAGTCTGCGGGTGTTCCCGGAATTCTCCAAGGCCATGCACTGTGTCGAATACTTCCAGATCCCAAACGAATGGACAAGATGCGCCGTTGTCGATCCGGGAAGGCAGGTATGCTGCGTCTTGTTTTTTGCCGTGCCTCCTCCAAGTTATGGTCACTTCATTTATCTTTATGATGAACTTTATATTTACAATTGCGATGCCGAGCAGTTTGGCCAGAAAATGGCGCAAAAGGCGGTTGGGCAGACTTTCGAGAAATTCATAATAGACATGCACGGTGGCAGGATATCCGACATCGGATCCGGCTTGAATGTCGAGCAGCAATATTCTAGGGCGCTGCGCAAATATCGGGTGTACTCTTCCACCACCGGCAGCGGTTTTCAATGGGGTTCGGATGATGTGCAGGGCGGTATCGAGTCAGCACGGTCTTGGCTCAGGGTCAGGGAGGACGGAAGTATCCGGCTCAAGGTTTTCCCGCAATGCCATAATTTTATCTGGGAAATAGAAAGGTATAGGTACAAGAAAGAAGCTAGGGGCTATGTGACGGACAGGCCGGAGGAGCGTGGCCGTGTCCATGCCATGGCGTGTTTCCGATATATCGCCATGGCTAACTTCAAATATGTCCAAAGGCATATTGTCGAGAAGCGTGACGATGTGGTTCTCAAGGCGTTAAAGGCAAAAATTAAACGCATGAACAAGCAGAACGGGGGCTTGGGCATGATTAATCTTGGCCCCGGTAAGGAAAAGGTGTGACTATGAGTGGATCTTCAGCAATGATTATTGGCGCTATCGCAAAGGAATCTTTCAAGGACGCTTGCCAATACTTGGATTATTCCCCTAAAAACGAGGAGCTTGACGAGAATTCTTGGACTGCGATAGGCGAATGGGCGTTGAATAGCCCGGACGGAAAGGTCAAAGACCTTGCGTCACAGATAGCCAAACTTTGCAATAGTGAGCCAAATGAGCAATCTTTAGTTGCATGGGAAGCTGCGATTATGGTACTTTACAACACGGTAATTGAGCCTGAGGAAAAGTTTGACCTCGATGGATGGCTCAAATCTGTCAAGCCCCCTGTTACAGCCCAAGGAGAAGAATGATGCCCCAGTTTGCTATGCCAGCCGTTTTTGTTGGAGATATGGTTTTGTGGTTCCATGCTGCCGATAAATCAACCATGCCAAGGCCAGCGGTGGTCACCCATGTTGGTGCCGACACCATAGCTTGCAGCGTGTTTGAGCGAGACAGCGTGAGTTTGATGTGCATGGACGGCGTTAGACATATGGACGACCCTACGACCCAGATTCCAGAAGCCAGAGAATCAGGAGCATGGACTTTGATTCCTAGGATCTACGAACACAAACAAAAAGGCGCACTTGCTTCTGCGAAATAATAAATGAATCAAGAATCCCTGTTAGCCCCAATCGTGACTGCATGGCTCAAAAAGATCCAGCTCGCCTATGATTTCAAACAGGACGAGTTTGGCAAGGACGCCGAAGCTTGCATGCAGTTTTTCGATGGCCCGTATGATTTCATGTACGGGCTGAAAAGGGGTGGCGGGGCAGGTCTTTCATTCACTGGTTCAGCTGACGATTTTCCTAGGCCGACATTTGCAATGACCGTCAACAAGGTTGCGGAAATGGTGCAATTGTTTGGCCCTGCGCTTTATTCAAGAAACCCGGACAGGAAAGTCAACCCTAGGGTTGTCCCCGATATTCCAACCGGGGCGTTTGCTCCGTTTGATCCCCAGCAGTTTGGCCCTATGTTCAACCACCTTCAAGAGCTTAACATCAAGCAGACCAAGCTTGACGGTGCAAGGGCGCTTCTCCTTGAACAGTATCTTAATTTTACTCCTGATGCGATGAACCTCAAGGATCATTGCCGAAGGGCGATAGACGAGGCATTGATTAAGGGGATGGGTGTCCTTTGGACTCGACCCTATGTTTCTCCCGGAACCGGGAAGAAATTTATCGGAAGTTTTTATGACACCGTGGATAACCTTCTCATAGACCCGGACATGGAAACCATTTCCGAAGCCGGGTGGATAGCCAAACGCTGCGTTCATCCCGTGTGGCAGGTTGAGCGAGACTACGGTCTTGTACCCGGTACGCTTTGCGGTCATGTGGAATCATACAATCAGCAGGGCAACCTGATGGCTGAGGGCAGCGCCGGTGACTACAAGCGCAAGAAAGGCAAGACCAACGACCTCTTGGTGTATTGGAAAATATATTCCAAGGTTGGGGTTGGCGGTAGGCTGTCAGGCGTAAGCAAAGAGCTTCTTGAACCCCTTGAGGAGTACGGCGATTACGCCTACCTTGCCGTCTGCGACAAAGTCGATTATCCGCTCAACATCCCGCCAGATATTCAGAATGGCGGTGACGATGTCGAAATCAAGCGAAGGCTTGAATGGGACACGCCGTTCTGGGCAGATGACAGTTGGCCGATGACTCCGATTGTTTTCCATGAACGACCTAGGCGTGTATGGCCGATGTCGCATCTTAAGCCCGGCTTGGGAGAATTAAAATTCATCAACTGGGTTTATTCTTTTATTGCCGGAAAAATCAGGGTTTCTTGTCGTGATTTTCTTGCCATCAAGAAATCGGCTGGCGAAGAGCTTAAGTCCACCATTCTTCATGGGTCTGACTACGAGCTTTTGGAAATAGACGAAACCCATGGAACCGTGAGCGAAGTGGTACAGTTTCTCCAGCATCCTCAATTTAACAGCGATATCTGGCAGGTGCTTGCTGCTGTTGAGAAAAATTTTGAAAAACGAGTTGGCCTTACCGAGCTTGTCTACGGTGAATCCGCAGCGTCATACAGGTCTGCAACCGAGGCGCAGAGCAAGACTGAGCAAACAAAGATCCGTCCTGACGACATGTCTAACAAGGTCGAGGATGCCATGACTGATGTGGCCAAAAAGGAAGCTTTGGCTGTGCGCTGGCATATCACCGGTGATGATGTGGTTAACATTGTTGGCAAGCCGATAGCGTTCCTTTGGGATCAGATCATTGTCTCGAGTGACCCGAATGACATCCTTCATAACCTTGAATACAGGATTGCAGCAGGAAGCTCACGAAAACCAAACAAGCAGCGTGATGCTGACAACATGGGTCAAGCTATGCAGAATATTCTGCCAAGCTTGTCGAGCTTTGCTCAGAACACCGGGGACTTCACCCCTGTCAACGCCTTGCTTTCGGATTGGGCCAAGACGCTTGATCTGGACATATCAAAGTATCTCATTCAACCACCACCCCCGCCACCTCCCGGTGCGCCCCCGCAAGGTGGCCCACCTCAGGGTGCGCCACCACCACCTCAAGGAGCGTACTAATGGCAATAAACGAAGTTCCAACAGTAGCGCAGCGCATGAATAATGCTAGTCCTGCTAAAGGCACTGGTATTACTAAAAATTCTATTAGGCAAAATTTGTTTAATAAATCTAACCAGCAAGGCCAAGCAAGATCACAACAAAAAGCAAACCCTATTCCTTATAGAGTTCCGGGCCAGCCAGCACAATCATCAGCTGCGCCACAACAAGGACAAGCACCAACTTCGCCTTTGGCAAACCGACTAGGTTCACCACAGCAGGGGCAAGCTAGAAATGCAATACTTGATCCAAAAGATAATTATAATCCTTATTATTACAAACCTTTGAAGCCAGATTTTAGTTCTATTGATCCAAACGATCCTGATGAAATTCGATATCAACAAAACATTAAAGCGCAACAAGAAGCTGCAAAAAATGGTCAACCTGTTCTAGCAATAGCTTATTCAACTAAAGCAAGAAATGACATTATGGACAAGACTGCAGAGGCAAATAGATTAGGCCAAGAAAGAATGACGGCAGCAAGAAAAGCTGATCCAAGATTCAATGATATGCTAAATCGTTAACTAAGGAGTTTAGCAATGGCTAAAGGAAGAGCGTTTACAAGTTTGTCAGCTGAAGATCAGCAGATATTGGCTAATGGTTTAAACACCGCTAATAGTGGTGGATGGAAATATCAATGGGAAACCAACGATATTGACAATGAGTTTTCAACGATGAACAAGCGAGCGCAAGATTTTTTGCTTACTCAAATGGATCAAGCTAGAGCAAAAATAAAAAAAGCTCAACTTCAATACGATAACAACAAAAAAATTAATGACGCTGCATGGGCGCCATATGGTGGCGCTCCTGCTGGCGCTCTTGGCAGTAAAGTTCCGGGTCTTAATCAAACTATTGGACAGCCAGAAGCTACTTCTGGTTATGTTCCTAAAACTGATGGAAGCGATGCTTGGAAGTTTTCTGGATATTTAAGTCCAGCTGGAATGAAAAATCCTGTTTATATAGGAAACAAATATTACGACATGCCGGTGTCTAAGCCTCAAGCACCTGCGTCTAATCCATATCAAAATCAAGCACCAAATTTATCAGGCGGTCAAGCATCAGTTCCAACAGTAGCGCAGCGCATGTCAAGGATGGGACAAGCTGTGCAGAAAGGTGTGAACAAAGGATCCATGAAGGCAAGCCAGCTTGACAGGTATCGCCAGCAACCTTTTGCTCCTGTTTCTCCTACTGGCAACACTTACAATCAAGGTTACCCAACAGCCCAGCTGGCGAATTACAGCGCCCCTAAGCCAGTGCCATTACCACAAGGAAAATCAAGGGGTTCCTAACATGCAAAATTTTCCAAACAGTAGCGCTCTGTACGACCTTCTTATGAAGGTGCTGACCAAGCCTACGCCTCCCGGTGAGCCTCCACCGCTGGACAAGGCGCCTGATCAACCGCCACCGCCTGTTCCACCGTACAAATAAATTTTAATTGGTTGCGAGGT
>Ga0222714_10005548_pt1 | contig 11969 bp, 8 predicted proteins | sample C33_3DmetaG_FD_165048 | JGI IMG/M metagenome (GOLD analysis project Ga0222714, IMG submission 165048) | Estuarine water microbial communities from San Francisco Bay, California, United States - C33_3D | ecosystem: Environmental > Aquatic > Marine > Unclassified | place: USA: California... | reverse complement strand
TTGGACAAAAAAATATCATGATAAAGATCCAAAAAAGAAATGTTTTGGAGGTAGGGTTGTTATCAAAATGAAAGATGGCACTAAAATTGAAGACGAATTAGGAATTGCTGATGCCAATCCTTGGGGTAAACGTCCTTTTGAGAGAAAAAATTATATAGAAAAATTTGTAACTTTAACTCAAAATTTTATCACAAAGTCCGAGTCAGAAAGATTTTTAGAAGCTGTGCAAAATTTAAGAAAACTTAAGAGTAAAGAGCTAGAACAATTAAATATTGAAGTTCTTGATAAGATTCAAAATATTAGTAGAAAAAAAATAGCAATTTTTTAAATAATTTTTTATGAAAAAAATTATTTGGTTTTTTTTATTTTCTTTTTTTTTATCAATCACTTTAATTGCTAATGAAAAAAAAATTCAAGTAGTTGATGGTGATACAATTCACATTGGAAACCTTAAGTATCGCTTTTTTGGAATTGATGCTCCAGAAAAGAAACAAATTTGTGAAAAAGATAATATAAAAATTCAATGCGGTGTTATTGCAAAAAATGTTCTTAAAAATAAAATTGGAGATAAAATTCCCGAATGTATTGTAAAAGATAAAGATCGCTATCAAAGATTGGTTGCAGAATGCTTTATTGGCAAAGAAAGTTTATCCAGATTTATGGTCAGAGAAGGTTATGCAGTTGCATATACTCAATATTCTAAAGATTTTATTGAGGATGAGTGGTATGCAAAAGAAAATAAACTTGGTATTTGGTCGATGAATTTTCAATTACCTTCTGAATATAGAAAATCTTTGCGAAATAAATAAATTTTATTTAAAAATTTTTTTAATTTTTTTTCTATTATATTTTTTTTTATCTTTAATAATTCTCTTTTTAAATTTTGGTGTTCGAAGAGCTTTAGCCACAGGGTTTCTTTTCATAATGAATTTGACAATTATAGCAGATTCTTTATTAGATTAATTTAAACTACTAATTATCGTGAAATTAAATAAGAGATTTGAACCTTATATTTTTACTATCATTATGGCTTTTGGCATGAGTTTAATGATGTCATTTATAATCTCATTAATGAATATAGGATTTGTAGATCATTTTTTTTTAATTTGGATTAAAGCTTGGATACCCGCTTTTTTTATAGCACTTATTCCTGCATACTTTATGGGAAAATTAGCAAGATTTATTCTAAGTAGAATTATTGAAAGGTAATTAAATTTTAAATTGAGATCCTAAGTAAAGTTGTCTTGCTTTTTTATTTTCAACAATTTCTTGTGGTGATCCTTCAGCAATTAATTCTCCATTGTTAATAATGTAGCTCTATCGACAATATCGAGAGTCTCTTTAACGTTATGATCGGTAATAAAAATACTAATTCCTTTGTCTTTTAAGTGTCTAAGCATTTCTTTAAGTTCGATGATTGCAATAGGGTCTAAAGCTGCAAAGGGTTCATCTAATAATAATACTTTAGGAGATGTTGTTAAACATCTTGCGATTTCAACTCTTCTTGCTTCTCCGCCAGATAGGCTAAGCGCTGAAGCAGTTCGAAGATGAGCAATTTTAAATTCATTTAATAAATGTTCAACCAACTCGTCCTCTTTTTCTTGGTCTTTGATTGCAACTTCAGCAACCGCTCTAATATTTTCTTCAACTGTTAATCCTCTAAAGATGGATCTTGATTGCGGAAGGTAACTAATACCCTCTTTTGCACGCATATGAATTGGAAGTTCATTAATTACTTTATTGTTAAAGATGACTTTGCCTTGAGTTGGATTTAAAATTCCAAGAACTATAGAAAACATGGTTGTTTTTCCCGCGCCATTTGGACCAAGCAAAGCAACAATTTCTTGTGGATTTACAGTTACACTTACATCTTTGAGAATTATTCTTTTTTTAATTATTTTTGTTAAATGGTTAATTTCAAGAGTTGATGGCTCTCTATTATAATAATAGTCATCCGAAATAAGTTTAAAAACATTATTATTTAATTTTTTATTAATTTTTTTAACAACAGTAGGTTCAATAATTTTTTCTTCTACTGACTTTTTTATTTGTGTTTGATTTTCTAGAATTTCACTTTCATCTTTTACAAGATTATTTTTAGATAGAATAAGTGGCTTTTCTTCTTGAATTTCTTTTTTGGCTTCATTAATTTCTTCATTAGAATCTGAAATATTAGAGTCAGCAACAGCAGCAAATCTTTTAATTACTTTTTTATTAGATATGACTGTAAACTTTTGATCCTTATCTTTCATTGCTTAATGTTCCTGTAACTTGTTTACCTTTTTCTTCCATCACTACTTCAACAGTTTTTTTAAAGGTATCAATTATTACCTTATCTGCTTTAATTTGACTAGTACGTCGCTTTTTAGTTTTTGAGTCTGTTTCGATAAAATCTGCAATTACATTGCCACTTACAAATATATTATTTGATTTTACAAGGTACTCAGCACGGTTTGCAGTTACCACTCCATCTTTCTGAGTTATTTTAACATTTTGTTCATACAAAATATCATTTGTTGTTTTGTTAAACAAACCTGTTTTGCTAATAATTTTTATAATACTTCCATCTTTTAATAAAAAGTCGCTATCAACTTCCTTTAAACTTATTAGATCTTGATTGTCTTTATCGATAGTCGCAAGTTTTGCTCTGACGTTATATTGTTTTCCGCTTGCATCTACCCCGATATAACTAATATTTTCAAAAACATTACTCTCAGCGCCTTCCGTGGGTTTAATATTTTTGGATGTTAATTTTAATCTAAAAGTATTGATAGTAGGATAAACGAAGTAGACAATAAAGATTACTAAAAGACCAATACCTATAATTTTAAGTTGCTTTTTTCTGATCTCGTTGAGTTTCATTAAACTCCAAAACTAATAAGAGAATGTATGTGAATTAGTCCGTAATTATTATTTTTGCCCTTAACAATAAGAGAGGTAATTTTTTTCTTATTCATTATATCAAGAGCAGATCCTGCAAGCGTATCTTCAGAAATCATTTTTGGTTGTTTAGTCATTACCTCTTTTGCAGTTTTTTCTAAAAAATTCTTCTTGTGAATGGAACGTCTTATATCTCCATCCGTTATAATTCCTGTAACTTTTTTAGTCTTATTTACAACAAGCACACAGCCATAAGTTTTTTTAGTTATTTGAATAACCGCATTTTTTACAGATGCCTTTTCATTGATAAAAGGAACTTCAGATCTTTTAATCATAATATCTTTGACACGTGTAAGTTGTTTTCCCAAAGCACCGGATGGATGATAAACGGCAAATTTTTCTTTGCTAAATTTATTTAACTTCATCAGCGTGATTGCAACGCTATCGCCCCAAGCGAGCAACATTGAAGTAGAGCTTGTTGGAACAATGTCAAGACCAGCCTCTTTTACTTTTGGAAGAACAATTTTGATTGTGCTTGCATTTATTAAAGTTGAATTTTCTTTTGAAGCAACGCCAATAATAGGCATTTTAAATTTATGTGCATAATTTAAGATACTTTTTAATTCATCAGTATTTCCAGAATAAGACATAATTAAAAAGCAATCTTGTTTTGGATTGCAGGCACCAAGATCTCCATGGGCGGCCTCAGATGGATGTAGGTAGATAGATGGAACTCCTACAGAACTTAATGTTGCAGAAATTTTTCTAATAATATGACCTGACTTTCCCATGCCAACACATATTATTTTACCTTTGCATTTCTGGATTAGGTCAATAGCTTTAATAAAATTAGCATTATAAGATTTAGATAATTTTTTTAATGCATTAATTTCTTGAAAAATTACTTCTTTTGCAAATTTTATTTTTTGATTTTGTATCATCTAATGTGCAAAAATATCTTGATTGTTCCAACCAGCAAGATCTAATGTTACGCGATGTTTTAAAAAATTAAAACAATGTTCAGCTAGTTCCATTCTTTTTTCTCTAATTAAAATTTTATCTAGTTCCACTTTAATTTTATGCAAATATAAAACATCCGATGCTGCATAATTTATTTGTTGTTCAGTTAAAGTTTCTGTACCCCAATCTGAACTTTGCATTTGCTTTGATAGTTCAATATTTAAAAGTTCTTTACATAAATCTTTAAGGCCATGTTTATCTGTATAAGTTCTGCCAATTTTTGATGCAATCTTTGTGCAGTACACATTGTTTATTTCTGCTTTTAAATAATAGTTTAAAACTGCAAGATCAAACCTTGCAAATTGAAAAATTTTTTTAATGTTATTGTCTTCTAGAATTTTTTTTAAATTATCAGCTTTAAATGTTTTTCTATTAATTTGAATTAAATGAACCTCTTCATTCCCAGAAGACATTTGAACAAGACAAAGAGGATCCCTTTTGTAATCAAGACCCATTGTTTCGGTATCAATTGCAATAATTTTTCCAAGACTTAAATTATTGGGAAGATCATTTTTATGGATTTTGACTTTCATACTATTGTTAAATAAAAGGTATTATCTTTAATTATTATGATTAAACAATGGCAGAAAAAAAGACAATAACAGTATTCGGTGGAACAGGATTTATAGGTCGAAATCTTATAGGCAAACTTGCAAAAAAAGGTTTTAAAATAGTCGTTCCAACACGAAATCCTTACCTCCATGGTTATCTAAAACCAATGGGAGAACCAGGACAAATTGAAGTTTTAAAGTTTAATCCATTTGATTTCTCAAATCTTAATGAATTTATAAAGAGTTCAGAGATTGTGATTAATTGCGTAGGAGTTTTGTATGAGAAAAAAAATCAAAAATTTGATCATGTGCATCATTTATTTCCAAAATTTTTATCAAGTATTTTAGATAAAGGAGTTACAAAAAAATTTATTCATATTTCCGCATTAGGCGCAAATAAAGATTCTAATTCTTTATACATCAAATCAAAATTTCAAGGGGAAGAAGCCGTTATGCATAACTTCAAAAATTCAATTATTCTTCGCCCTAGTATTGTATTTGGAACAAATGATAGTTTTTTTAATTTATTTAATAAATTAATAAATATTTTACCTATTATCCCTCTTGCAGGGTCTAAGACAAAATTTCAACCATGTTATGTTGGAGATGTCACTGATGCTATTATTAAAATTATAGAACAAGTATACCTTAATTCTATTTATGAGTTAGGAGGTCCTAAGATTTATACTTTTAAAGAATTAATTGAAACATTGCTTGTGTCATTAAAAAAGAAAAGATTGATAGTGGAACTTCCAGACTTTGTAGCAAGAATACAGGCAAAAGTAATGCAATTATTCCCTAACCCTTTACTTACAGAAGATCAGTTAGAAATATTAAAGTCAGATAATGTTTGTTCAAATCAATATCCAGGTTTTAAAGAGCTTGGTATATCAACTAGGACCGTTGAGATAATATTGCCTAATTATATTTTTAGTCAGGTTATTCGTTAAAGAAATAATAATATAAATACACCAAGAATTATTCTGTAATAAATGAAAATATTTAAGTTAAATTTAGATATAAAAGATAAAAAAAATTTTATTGTAAGATAAGAAGAAAGAAAAGAAGTAATAAAAGCAACTATTGCAATATAATTTAAATCTGAATTGTTTGTTTTAATTAAATCTAGTACTCCAAGAAAACATGCTCCAGCCGTTGTTGGTATTGATAAAAAAAAAGAAAATTTTGCAGCTTCAAATCTTGAATATCCTAAAAAACGTCCAGCCGTTAAAGTAATGCCCGATCTACTTACACCAGGAATAAGAGAAATTATTTGAAACAAACCAATTACTAAAGAATTTTTTAGATTAAGATCTTTATATAGAGTTTTTGAATGATTTATTTTGTCACTAATAAATAAAATAATTCCAAAAATAATTAAAGTAAGCGCAATTATTTTAATTGAAAAATATTCATAATTTATCAGACGAAATTTGTGAACAAAATATCCAACAATAATTACAGGAATGGTTGCCGTAATGATATTAAAAATCATCTTTGTTTTTTTTATTAATCCCAAAAGCTCTGAAAAAAAATAAGTTATGATCGCAAGTAAAGAGCCTAAATGAAAAACAAGATTTAAAATTTCATTATGATTATGATAATCAAGTAATTGCTCCGTCATAATAAGATGAGCATTTGATGAGATAGGTAAAAATTCAGCAATACCCTGAACAATTCCAAGAATTATTATTTTAATTAACTCATCCATAATTAAAGCTTTAGTCTAGGCAGATAACTTTATAAATTTAATTATTAGTTAAATATTGTTTACAATTTTTAATTGTAATACGAATAAAAAGCCTGAATTTTATTAATTAATTAGTAAATAATTAAAAATGATTCATTATTACTGTCCTAATTTATCTTTTAAAAATGTAGCTTTTATGTGAATAATGTAAAAAAACACTAAATTTTAAAGATTTTTACTGATGTCAGAAAAAATGCTCAAATTTGTTAATACAAAAGGACAAACTCCTGAAAAATTAAGTCCATCTGAAAGGATTAAAAACTTTTCTGAAATTTATAAAAATTATATTGCTCCAAAAGCAGAGGAACAATCTAGTAGATGTTCACAGTGCGGAGTTCCTTATTGTCAAATTCACTGTCCACTTTCAAATAATATTCCTGATTGGCTAAAGTTAACAGCCGAAGGTAGATTAGAAGAAGCTTATGAAATTTCTTCAGCAACTAATAATATGCCAGAGGTTTGTGGGAGAATATGTCCCCAAGACAGACTTTGTGAAGGAAACTGTGTAATTGAAAGAGCAGGACACGGTACAGTCACTATTGGCTCTATAGAAAAATTTATTACTGACACTGCTTTTGAAGAAGGTTGGGTAAAACCAATTAAAATTAAAAAAAATTTAGGACAAAGTGTTGGCATCATTGGGGCAGGACCCGCAGGTCTTGCAGCTGCGGAGCAACTTAGAAAAATTGGATATGAAATTACGGTTTATGATAAATACGACAGACCAGGCGGACTATTAATTTATGGAATTCCAAACTTTAAATTAGAAAAAAACATTGTTGAAAGAAGAACAAAACTTTTAAAGGATAGTGGAATTAAATTTGAACTAAATTTTGTAGTTGGAAAAGATGCAACTTTATCTGAGCTTAAAAAAAAACATGATGCAATATTAATTGCAACAGGAGTCTACAAAGCTAGAGAAGTAGAAATTCAGGGTTCAAATCTTAAAAATATTTTTCCTGCAATGGAATTTTTAACAGCCTCAAATAAAAAAGGTTTAGGAGATAAAGTTAAAATGTTTGATGATGGAACTTTAAATGCTGAAGGAAAAGATATTGTTGTGATTGGTGGAGGCGATACAGCAATGGATTGTGTTAGAACTTCAATAAGACAAAATGCTAAATCAGTAAAGTGTTTATACAGAAGAGACAAAAAAAATATGCCAGGTTCAGCAAGAGAGGTTGCCAATGCTGAAGAAGAAGGAGTAGATTTTCAATGGCTTACAAATCCAAAAGAATTTATTGGAAAAAATGGAAAAGTCGTAGAAGTTGTTCTTAATAAAATGAAATTAGGTGAAGCGGATGCAACTGGAAGACAAACACCACAAATTATTCAAGGCTCAGAAATTAAAATTAAAGCTGATATGGTAATTAAAGCTTTAGGATTTGATCCTGAAGATATTCCAACATTATTTTCAGAGCCAAAACTTGATGTATCCAAATGGGGAACTATCAAAATAGATCTTAAAACAATGCAAACAAATGTGGACGGAGTTTTTGCAGCTGGAGATATTGTCAGAGGAGCATCATTAGTTGTTTGGGCTATTAAAGACGGAAGAGATGCTGCAGAAGCAATGGATATTTATTTAAAAAATAAGATTTCTAAGTCATCAAAAAAAAGAATGGTTGCTTAATTTATTTATGAGAATTTTAGATCGAAATTTAAAAAAATTAACCGAAGCGGGGATTTATAATAAAGGGGACGAGCATGACTCTTGCGGCGTTGGTTTTGTTGCATCAATTGATGGAAAACCAAGAAGAGAAGTGGTTGAAAATGGAATTGAAGCGCTCAAAGCTGTTTGGCATAGAGGCGCAGTAGATAAAGATGGAAAAACAGGGGATGGAGCTGGAATTCATATTGAATTATCAAAAGATTTTTTTGAAGAACAAATAAAAATTACAGGACATCACACTCATAAAAACGATCAATTATGTGTGGGTATGATTTTTTTACCTAGAAATGATTATGGTGCACAAGAATCTTGTAGAACTATCGTTGAGCATGAATTGCTATCTAATAATTTTTATATATTTGGTTGGAGACACGTTCCAGTAAAAGCAAAAGTTCTTGGAATTAAGGCAAACGACACAAGACCTGAAATTGAGCAAATATTATTTTCTCCAATAGTAAAAACAGGATCAGAAGAATTAGAAAAAAATATTTATATCGTAAGAAAAAAAATTGAAAAAAAAATTACACAATCACAGTTAAAAGATTTTTATATTTCATCAATTAGTTCAAGATCGATAATTTATAAAGGAATGTTTTTAGCTGAGCACTTATCAGATTTTTATCCAGATTTACTAGATAAAAGATTTGTTTCTAGATTTTCAATTTTTCATCAAAGATATTCAACGAATACTTTTCCAAGCTGGGAACTTGCTCAACCTTTTAGAATCTTAGCGCATAATGGTGAGATAAATACTTTAAAAGGAAATGTGAATTGGATGAAGACTCATGAGCAAGGACTTGAATCTGATTTGTATCCAAACATTGAAGATTTAAAACCAATTTTAAAATCCGGAAGTTCTGACACAGCTTGTCTCGACGCTGTTTTTGAATTGCTAACAAGGTCAGGAAGATTGCTACCGCTTGTTAAAATGATGTTGATGCCAGAAGCATGGTCTAAGAGGAGCAAAATTATTCCCCAAGCTTATCGAGATATGTATAATTATTTAAACTCAGTCATTGAACCTTGGGATGGTCCAGCAGCAATTGCTGCAACTGATGGCAATTGGATTTTAGCTGCAACAGATAGAAATGGTTTAAGACCATTAAGATATACAATTACAAAAGATAAAATTTTATTTGCAGGATCAGAAACTGGAATGGTCCCAGTTCAAGAGGAGAGTATTATTTATAGAGGCAGGGTAGGACCAGGACAAATGATAGCCGTTAATCTTGATGAGGGTGTTTATTATAATGATAAAAAAATTAAAGATTTTTTATCTAAAAATCCAATTTATAAAAAATTTAGTCAAAACTTAATTGAGATCAGTAAAAAATTTAACAATTTAGAAGAATTTAATTTTTTTGAAGGAGATGAATTAAGACAAAAACAATATGCAGCTGGAATCTCTATTGAGGACTTAGAGATGATTTTACATCCAATGGTGGAGGATAAAAAAGAAGCAGTCGGTTCTATGGGCGATGATACACCAGCAGCTGTTTTATCTGACATTTATAGGCCATTATCACACTTTTTCAGACAAAATTTCAGTCAAGTAACAAATCCTCCAATCGACTCTTTAAGAGAAAATAGAGTGATGTCATTGAATACAAGAATTGGAAATTTACAAAATATCTTAGGCGAAGATTTATTTAATAAAAAAAGTTATCTTTTAGAAAGTCCAGTATTATCTAATGCTCAATTTAAAAAATTATTTGAAGTTTTAAATGATGAATATAGAGAAATAGATTGTACATTTGATGCTGAAGATTCAGAAATTAACTTAAAAAAAGAATTAAAAAGAATTCAAACGGAAGCAGAAATAGCAGTTAGAGAAGGCGCTAAACATATTATTTTAACTGATGAGAAAATTTCAGCTAAAAGAATTGGAATTCCAATTATTCTTGCAACGGGTGCAGTGCAAACTCATTTAGTTAATCACGGACTTAGAAAATTTACCTCATTAAATATTAAGTCAGCAGAATGTTTAGATGTTCATTATTTTGCAGTTTTAATTGGTGTTGGCGCCACAACAGTTAATCCATATTTGGCATTTGATTGTATTTATCAAAGATATCAAAAAAAAATTTTTGGAAAATTAACTTTTACTGAATGCGTTAGTAATTACATCAAAGCAGTCAATGATGGATTATTAAAAGTTATGTCTAAACTTGGCATATCAGTCATTAGTTCTTATAGAGGTGGTTTAAATTTTAGCGGTCTTGGTTTAAGTAGAGCTTTGGTTGCTGAATACTTTCCAGGAATGTATTCGAAAATTTCTGGGATTGGAGTTTCTGGAATTGAGAAAATGATCAGAACTCAACATCAAAAAGCATTTAGAGGAAATGTAATTAGTTTGCCAATCGGGGGATTTTATAAATTTAGAAAAGGAGGAGAACAGCATTCTAACCAAGCAATGACTATGCATATGTTACAAACTGCTGTTGCAACAGATTCTTATGATTTATATAAAAAATATTCAAAAATTATTAACGAACAACACCCCTTAAATCTTAGGGATCTTTTAGATTTTAATTTAATTAAAAAACCAATTCTAATTGAAGAAGTTGAATCTATTACAAATATAAGAAAAAGATTTGGAAGTGGCAGTATGTCTTTAGGAGCTCTTTCTAAAGAGGCACATGAAACTTTAGCAATTGCAATGAATAGAATTGGTGGAGCTTCATGTAGTGGAGAAGGAGGAGAAGATGCAAGAAGAGCAATACCAAAGGAAAATGGTGATAATGCTAATTCAAGAGTTAAGCAGATTGCCTCGGCTAGATTTGGAGTAACAGCAGAATATTTAAATAACTGTGATGAAATAGAAATTAAAATATCTCAAGGTGCAAAACCAGGAGAAGGTGGTCAATTGCCAGGATTTAAAGTGACAGCTGAAATTGCAACTTTGAGACATTCAACTCCAGGAGTTACCTTAATATCTCCACCGCCTCATCATGATATCTATTCAATCGAAGATTTGTCACAACTTATCTATGATTTAAAACAAATAAATCCTAAAGCAAAAATTGGAGTAAAATTAGTTTCTTCAACGGGAATAGGAACTATTGCTGCAGGAGTTGCAAAGGCAAAAGCAGATGTAATTCTAATTAGTGGACATTCAGGCGGAACAGGAGCTTCACCATTAACAAGTGTGAAGTACGCCGGACTTCCTTGGGAAATTGGATTAACAGAGGCTAATCAAATTTTAACTTTAAATGGTTTAAGACATGAAGTTATTTTAAGAACTGATGGAGGAATTAAAACAGGAAGAGACGTCGTTATGGCCGCAATGATGGGAGCGGATGATTTTGGGATAGCAACAACTTCATTAATAGCCATGGGTTGTATAATGGTAAGGCAGTGTCACTCCAATACTTGTCCCGTTGGAATTTGTACGCAAGATGAGGAATTAAGAAAAAAATTTACAGGTACACCAGAAAAAATTGTTAATTTATTTTCATTTATAGCCGAAGAAGTAAGAGAAATTTTAGCAAGTCTTGGTTTTAAATCTTTAAACGAAATTGTTGGAAGAACTGATTTATTAAAACAAGTAAGTAGAGGATCTACTAATTTAGATGATTTAGACTTAAACCCACTTTTAGTTCAAGCGGATCCAGGTGAAAATCCAAGATATTGTTTAAAAAGGGAAAGAAAGGAAGTTCCAGATAGTTTGGATAAACAGATTATAAAAGACTCTCTTTCCTTAATTGAAAAAGGACAAAAGTTTCAATTAAGTTATGCTGTAAAAAATACTCATAGATCTGTCGGAACAAGATTAAGTTCAATTATTACAACTCAATTTAAGAATAAGAAATTATCCGAAGATCATATTTTAATTAAATTAAGAGGTTCAGCAGGACAATCCCTCGGGGCATTTGGTGTTTCTGGAATTAAAATAGAGGTAACAGGTGATGCAAATGATTATGTTGGCAAAGGATTATCTGGTGCAAAAATAATTATAAAACCAGCAGCCAACAGTGAAATACAAACTTCAAAAAATACCATTATTGGAAATACAGTTTTATACGGTGCAACATCAGGACTATTGCTAGCGGCGGGACAAGCAGGGGAACGGTTTGCAGTTAGAAATTCAGGAGCT
>Ga0222714_10005547_pt1 | contig 11969 bp, 13 predicted proteins | sample C33_3DmetaG_FD_165048 | JGI IMG/M metagenome (GOLD analysis project Ga0222714, IMG submission 165048) | Estuarine water microbial communities from San Francisco Bay, California, United States - C33_3D | ecosystem: Environmental > Aquatic > Marine > Unclassified | place: USA: California... | reverse complement strand
CGTGGGGCGGCACAAAAAAAATCCGGGTATAACCGGATTTAGTATTTCATTCCTCAAACTGGGGAGGGCGTCCGCCGGGGGGTCGTCCGCCTGGGGGGCGTTCGCCTTCGCGCGGAGGGCGGCCTTCTTTGAGGCGCTCCAGGACCTCTTGCTTGAACTTGCGTTCGGCGAGGTGGAGCTTCAGCACCTTCTTGGCGGGGAGCACCTTGAGGAACTCCTTTTGGTACTTCCGCCGGACCGCTTCGCGCTCGGCAGCCACCTTCTCCAGGTTGGCCAGAACTTCGCGGGCTTGGGCGTCGGTCAGGTTGTCGATTCCGCCCTCGGCCTTCATGGTTTTAAGGGATTCGCGAATGGGGTCGCGCTGCGCCTTGTTCATTTCGGCCTCCATGGCATTGTAGACGGGCCAAAAGGCCTGGGCTTCGCTCGGAGTCAGGTCGAGTTCGCGCGTGATGTAGGCGATTTTGGCGGACTCCAGGCGTTCGCGGCCTTCGCGGGGCGCGCCCTGGGGGCGGGTTTGGGCCACGGCCGTCAGGCTGAGCAGGGCCAAGGCAAAAAGCAGGTTTTTCATGGTGAAGGATTTAGTGGTTTGGGTTAGAGGGTGGTGATTCCGTGGGTTTCGGCGAGTTCAAAGAGCTCGTCGTCGGTTAGGGTTACCTGGCCTTCGTCGAGGGCGGTCCAGGCGTCGTCAGCGCTCAGGGTCACGGGCGGAGAGGGGTTCGCGGAACCCTGTTCATCGGGGCGGAACATGAACACTCCGGCGGCAACGGCTGCTGCCGAGGCGGCGGTCCACAGGATGCGGCGCCAGCGCGGAAGGGTCACGGTGCGGGCCGGAGCCGACTGGGCCGACAAGGCCTTCGCGCTTGCGCGGGCGGCAAGGTTCGCCGCGAAGTCGCCGGGCACGTGGATTCCGTCGCGCGGTCCGGGGGTGGAGGGATTGGTTCTCATGGTGTTCAAGCTTAGGATGCCTCAAAGGCGTCGAGGTTTAATTCCGCGAGCTGTTTTTTGATTTTGGCCACCGCGTGGTGGTAGTTGGCTTTGAGTCCGCCCTCGCTGGTGCCCAGCACGCTCGCGATGTCGGCATAGGGCAGCTCGTCAAAGTAGCGCAGCTGAAAGACCAGGCGCTGGCGTTCGGGCAGGCTGGCCACGGCCTGGTAGAGCGCCGTCAGGGCGGCGTCGGCCTCGAAGTAGGGGCTGTCGGGAATTCCGGCGTGCTGCGAGGCGTCTAAGGTTTCGGTGGGGCGCGCCCTGCGCTTGGCGGTCAAGGCCTCGTTGAGCACCACTCGGTAGGCCCAGGTGGATCGGGCGGAGGTTCCGCGAAAGCTGCCCCAGGCGCCCCAGATTTTGACGCAGGCGTCCTGCACCACGTCTTGGGCCGCCGCGTGGTCGAGCACCACCCGGAGCGCCACCCGGTACCACAGCGCCGCGTGGCGCTGCACCAGTTCGGTAAATTCCGCGGAGTCCTTGGCCTGCATCGGTACTAAGATGCGCCAAACCGATGAGGGTTTAATGTGGGCCGAGCGGAGGATGGATCTGGCAAACCATGTCAGCCCGCCAATGAAGCACGGAATCCAATCAACCTACAGTACTATTGTAGGTAGCTGCTGGAATCGCCAGTTATTCCATTTGGCTTACTTTCAAGTCGTTAATATTCAATCCGGAGTTGAGTGAAATTCTGTTTGGGGCGTACATGACTGTTAATCAGAGATGCACAATGGCAAGACATTATTGACGGCAAATAAGGGGTGGGACTATTATCAGCTAAAATTGGATTTGTCAAGTCAAAATCCTTCAAGTGTAGCATCAAAAGCTTACCGAAGATTAGTTACTTGGGAGTTTCTTAAAATTAAACAAAAATGGCAAGAATAATTATCTTATTTTTAGTGTCACACTGTTTTCAACTTAGTGGCCAATCATCGACCTTGGTTTACAAAAGCAATTCCAAAGAAAGGCAAATATTTTACAGTTGTGATAAAATGGAGACTTCGTTATTCGTAATATTAAATAATAAAGACTCAGTTGATAATGTTTTGTCAGATTTCACTCACATTGATATGCCATCATATATTCAATTTTTATATGATGTTTTCTCATCAATGGACACAATTAATAGTAACGGTGTCATCAGATATAATCCAATTTGGCTTGATTCCTTGGAAATAATTCGTGATTTAATCATCGAAGATAGTAAACTATTAACTACTATATTGAATAGAATGTATGTCACAGAAAATCTTGATGCATATGCTATGGGATTTAGAGGATCTTCATTAAAATTGAAAGAAATAAAGACATACTCGATAGAGAAAGTAAATGTGTTGATTTTCAATCATGGACTAGTAGTACAGAAGAATGGAAAATACTCATGGTGCTTTATTAATGATGGATTATTTCTGGAGTGCCGTTTAAAACTTAGATGGGATGCTATTGAATCTGTTAAACTTGTAGATGAATATGAGATAGCAGTAACAGTTAGTGGCGGTATTACGTCTCAAAATTGTAACTATTTAATTAACTATCAGAAAGGAATAATCCGACAAGTATTTTGAACTAATGATATTAGTTTGAACTGTGCAAAATTCGCGTCGGTAGCATTCAATTTTGTGTGTCTGCTCCACCGACGTTAATAAGCAAAACGCCTCACTATTGATTTCAACTTACAGCAACTTCGCAATGTCCTTGCGTTTTTCGTTGTCAATGGAATCGATGTAGCTCATGGTCGTCTTCATCGAGCTGTGCTTGAATTGATCCATAATGACCTCGAGCGATGCACCGCCCATCAATAGGGCATAGGCGTGAGAGTGACGGGCCGTGTAAGTAGTGAGGTTTTTAGACAATTCAAGTTCATCCGCAATTTGCTTGAGCCCTATGTTGATCCTTCTTACAAATTCCTGCGTGAGCTTGTGCTGCTGCTCGGCGGTTTGATCTTCCCGAATAATGTCAAACACATATTTATTAGGCGCAGGGTTTTCGATTCCGCGTCGATGAATGACCTCAGTTAGATGCGGATTGATGACGGCGGTGATTTGTATCTGATTGGCTTTGTTGGCGCGCTCGGTTTTCTTGCGCAAAAACTGAATGACGCCTTCCTTCCAATCGATGTCGCGCCACTTCAGGTGTACGATGTCCTTGATGTTGCACCCGTTGGCATAGTAAGAGAAAAGCCAAAAGTCACGAGCAAGTTCTTTGCGTGATCCTGGTTTTACCGTGAGGGTTTTGATCGCCTCTACTTCCGTTTTTATAAGCGCCCGCTTTTTGTTCTGTGCCGCGGGGATTTGGTACTTGCCATGGGATTTTCTACCAAATGGGTAGTACTCTTTGGCGAAGAGTCCGTTGGCGATTCCGAAGTTGATAACCGCCCGCAGTGATCGTAGGTAAATGCCGATGATGTTTTGAGACTTGCCCTGAGCGCTCATGTGGGTTTCGTAACCTTCTAAAAATTCCGGAGTGAGGTCGTTCCACGCCAAGTGCTTTGAAAAGGACAAGAGGCTGTTGAGCGCGCATTGATAGCTTGAGGTGGTGGACGCTCTTCCCCCTCGACGCAAATCCTCGATGTACTCATTGAATACCCCTTGAAAGGATTTACTAGAGCTCGCGGGAATTGCCAAATTCTTCCAGCGCGTATCAAAGGCATGGAAGCTGAATGGATGAATCGCTTCGGTGATTTCTATGGCTCGACCTTCGACCTCACGCACCGTGTGAAACACCTCACGCTGGAACTTGGACAGCCGCTGTCCCGATTGGATTTTCTCCCAATCCGCCTTTGAAACCCCGCTCACCTCCAAAGGGTAGTACCGCTGCTTCCGGGCAAAGGTCACGCGTAACTTTATAGGAAAGACGGGATCCGGCAACTCCTGGTTTTTAATCAATGCCCGACGGGTGTCCAACACAACCTTAACTGCTAGCGTACTCATTAATCAAAATTTGCATACAATTTGCATACAAAATTAGCGCAAATGACCGCAAGTAGCAATAAGCAATAACGATAAAAATTTTATAATTCGCTATAATACAGCTACTTTAACGAGAATTTCCTTATTGCTGGTTTGCCCGATTTAGTTTATGTTTACGACTGTTAATCAGAGATCCAGCGGGGCCTTTAATTATTGATTTGGAAGTTTTAAAAGTTTTTCAAAATTTGTCTTCCAAATATCGAGCTCAAAAAGACCTCCTTCATTATCTAAATTTAAGGAAGCAATAACTTCAATTCCATCTATATCAGTAAACTGAAAATCACTCACTTGCTCTCCTAACACCCTACCTTCACTTACATTGCCCTGGGGAAATAAAAATAAACTACCCATTTCTCCATCATCCATGGGACGCACCAATAAACCATCCTTCCAGTTGTCAGGTATAAGTACTGTAGACTTCTTCACAAGGTGTTCAAGAAGCCTTTCCTCTTGAATTGTCGGCTTTCTTCTGCTTATCTCCATGAATTTTTTCTATTTAAATGCGCCTCCTGAAAGTTTATTACCAGTGTCGGTGAATGCTGGATTCAGTTACACAGTATTATTTTTCGAAAACCAAAGTCGAAATTTTATTGAACCCCTAAAGTACTAAATAGTAGGCCTTTGGTATTACATGCATGTCCAGTGGCCCCTTAAAGTGAAATTGTAGCTTTAGTGCTAAGTGTGCGCGCTGTTTGAATCCCTCTTCAACTAATAGTGACGAACGACTTGACGTCCAGATTGCAAATTCCGGAGGGGTGGTGAACGCCGCGAGCCTCATAATCGCAATCCAATAAACCTACAGTACTATTGTAGGTGGCTGGATTCGCCAGTTAATCCATTTGGCTTAATTTCAGGCAGTTGATAATCGAGCCGGTTTTAACTGAAATTTTATTTGGTGGCGTGCCTGTCTCTTAATCAGAGGGTCAATTTTCAAAAAAAATCTGGATGCAAAGGAATAGATTTTACAACCCTCTCAGTAAAGTGACTTTTGTGAGAAAATAGTTGTTGACTTTCTTCGGATTCAATATTGGGGTAGATACTTAAAACTAGAGCGTCTTTTAGTGACACATAATTGCCACAAAAACAGCACAATACTTCTGTACTATTATTCAACTGACCATTCATGATTTTTACCCATTTTATTAATTGATTTTTTTGACCAATTATTCATTGTAGCGGTGATTGCGAGATTCAATTACACAGAATTAGTATTCGAAAATCAAGGTCGAAATTTTATTGAGTCCCTAAGGTACTAAATAGGAGGCCTTTGGAATTACGTGCAAATCCAGCAGCCCCCTACAGTGAAATTGAAGCTTGAGTGCTAAGTGTGCGCGCTGTTTGAATCCCTCGTCGACTAGTAGTGACGAACGATTTGACGTCCAGATTTTATATTTCGGAGGGATGGTGAACGCCGCGAGCCTCATTATCGCAATCCAATAAACCTACAGTAATATTGTAGGTAGCTGCTGGATCCGAAGGTTATTCCATTTGGCTTAATTTCAAGCAGTTGACAGTTATGCTGGTGTTGAGTAAAATTTTATTTGGGGAGTAACTGACCGTTAATAAGAGTATGGTGCGTGTCCCGGAGGGCATGCACTATAGCCGTTGTTGTGGTGCGTTTTTTATTTAAATTCTGTCCGATGCTGCTTTACATATTTGATTAGAAGATCCGCTATGTCGTCGGGGTATTTGTAAAACTCTTGATCACATTCTTCCCAAGTAGGGTTTGCTTGTTCTTCTATTTCTTCTTGAATTTCTTGTCTGAATGTTCTGTCTTTAGGAACAGTCTGATTTGGCCAAACGGAATTTGCTTTCATTAAAATGTCCGCCATTTGGTTTGCCCCAATTGTCTGTAGTGCAGTCAGAGTTTCGTGAGCAAAATCGCCACTAGAATTCCAATAGAATTGATTGAATCCACCATTATTTACTTCTCGTTCCGCATTTTCGACGAACAGGAGATTTTTTTGCGGTTCTGTCAAATTCCTAAGGTCTTCACTGTAATTCGAAAGTTCATTGACACGAGTATCTAATGCAAAGACGACCGCAGTGTTATCATCCATTCTCAGCACTTTGTCGAGATCAAATTTGTTGTCCATTTTCCTGAAGAAGTCAAATAGTCCCATAGGTTCTTTTTAATGCACCGGTGATTGCGGGATTCAATTTCACAGAATTGGTTTTCAAAAACCTAGGTCGAAATTTTATTGAGTCCCTAAGGTACTAAATTGTAGGCCTTTGGAATTACGTGCAAATCCAGCAGCGGTGATTGCGAGATTCAATTACTCAGAATTGCTATTCGAAAACCAAGGTCGAAATTTTATTGAGTCCCTAAGGTACTAAATAGTAAGCCTTTGGAATTACGTGCAAATCTAGCAGCCCCCTACAGTGAAATTGTAGCTTGAGTGCTAAGTGTGCGCGCTGTTTGAATCCCTCGTCAACTAATAGTGACGAACGACGTGACTTCCAAATTTTATGTTTCGGATGGATGGTGATCGCCGCGAGCCTCATAATCGCGATCCAATCAACCTACTGTATTCTTGTAGGTAGCTGCTGGATTCGCCAGTTATTCCATTTGGCTTAATTTCAAGTCGTTAATAATCAGGCCGGAGTTGAGTGAAATTTTATTTGATGGTATGCTTGTCTCTTGATCAGAGGACCATTGACTAAGCCTTTGCTGTAGTCAGTTATTATTCTTTATCAAATTTGTACATATCTCCATAACCATCTTTACATTCTAAAAAGAACACATCTGGAATTCCACTTTCAAAAGATAACCTAGTGACTTTATTTTTGTCACATTCATCAGTGTTGGAATGTAAAAATACCACCTGGTTATTCTCAATTTTTTCTGGCAAGTCATAAGTCATACCGACATAGTAATTACCTAAAAGTTCATTTTTTTCATTAAATATTAAAATTCTGCTAGTTGCTCTTTTTGATTGTCCCCAGAACCAAGAAGAGGTCATAATCTTAAATATGCCTTGAGGAGAATTAATAGTCCCAAGGTATATGAGATGAGTTTCGGTTCCGTCTGTTTCACTCCATTTACCGAATACATAAAGACTGTCAGTAACATTATTCTTCAACACTACTTGTCGTATAGAATCATCATTTACTTGCCCGAATAGATTCAGACTTGCATTTAACACGGTTAGTGAAATTAAAATTCTGGTAATCATTACAATTGGATTCAACGGCCCCGGTGAATGCTGGATTCAATTACACTGAATTGGTTTTCGAAAACCACGGTCGAAATTTTATTGAGTCCCTAAGGTACTAAATAGTAGGCCTTTGGAATTACGTGCAAGTCCAGCAGCCCCCTACAGTGAAATTGTAGCTTGAGTGCTAAGTGTGCGCGCTGTTTGAATCCCTGGTCATCTAATAGTGTTGACCAACTTGACGTCAGGATTGCATGTTGTGGAGGGATGTTGGTCGCTGCGACCGTATAATCGGAATCCAATCAACCTGCAGTATTATTGTAGGGAGCTGCTGGATTCGCTAGTTATTCCATTTGGCTTAATTTCAAGCCGTTATTGATTAAACCGGTGGTGAGTAATATATTTAATGGGATGTGTCTGAGTGTTGATCAGTTCGATGGACTGATTTTATAAAATGTAATTAGATCAAAGTTGAAGAATATTCTTGTAATCATGATTATTTTTTTCACGAGTTGTGAGCATGTTGATGATTCAGTAATTTATCATGTTGATTGTGAAAATGGAATGGAAGTAAATATCTACAATAATTATAAAGTGCAAACGAAATTTATTGATAAGAATTATAAGATAGAATTGGATAGTTCAAAGTTGTGTTTTTTCGAAAATGACTTTGAAAAGGAATACCAATTTTATTATTTAAAGGAAAAATTCACCTTAGTGTACTTGAAAAATTGCGAATATCCTACAATTAATATAAAGAGAAGAATACGTAATGGTACAACTGAAAATGCCTTACAAACTGTAGTCTTGGGTTTTAAGGATGATCGTTACAAATTACTCGGTTATTCATTGAATATGATTCACTTAGTCATTGAAGACGAATATCTAATTTTAAATGCCGATGAGCAAATTTTAATTAAAAAAGATTTTCAAAATGAAATTGAATCTGGTACAATAATCGGATCATTCAAGCGAAATATAATAGATTGTGATTCTGTTTATTTAAATAACTTTAACATCAAATCGTTAAAATACAAGTACTTAGAAGATCATCTATATTCAATAAGTAATAGAGCTTTATAGCCGCGGTGAATGTGAGATTTATTTATACGGAATTGGTTTTCAAACCAAGGTAGAAATTTTATTGAGACCCTAAGGTACTAAATTGTAGGCCTTTGGAATTACGCGCAAATCCAGCAGCCCCCTACAGTGAAATTGAAGCTTGAGTGCTAAGTATGTGCGCTGTTTGAATCCCTCTTCAACTAATAGTGACGAACGACTTGACGTCCAGATTGCAAATTCCGGAGGGGTGGTGAACGCCGCGAGCCTCATAAACGGAATTCAATCAACCTGCAGTAATATTGTAGGTAGCTGCTGGAATCGATAGTTATTCTATTTGGTTTAATTTCAGGCTGATGAAAATCAAGCAGTTATTGAGTGAAATTTTATTTACTGGAGTGTCTGACTCTTAATCAGAGGACAAGAGGAACAGAGATACCAGGATAGGTTTCATTTCTAACGTAAGGGTATTAACATTCCTGTTTCGCATTCTTCTTCTATTTTGTGATACCAACCATCAATGGGATTCACAATGACACCTCGCTTCTTCTTTCCTTTATCATTAACATCCTCGAAATCAATATGAACTAAAACAATTCTTCCTTCGGTTGATAATTCTGCCGTACCCATTTCACAAAAATCTCCTTTTTTCAATTTGACAGTTGAATACTCGGAGTGGTTTTTCCAATAATCACTTAATTCAACGACGACACCTTCATCAGAGGTAACTACGACTTGACACTGTCCAAACCCAACCAAGGATAAGAATAGGAATGTGGAAAATAGTATTGGTTTCATAAGGATGTTTTGATGAATATAGTGATTTTCTTATTCTGTAGAAGAGTTCTAAGTTGAAAATGAAGTAAATAGGACCAATGAATACTTTATAAGTCGAAAGTAACGGTGAGTATTTCCTTTGGAATTCATGAAAAACACAAAACCCCGCCTCGGCGGGGTTTTGACTTTAAAGCACACTCGGGTGCTTCGCCCAATTAGCGGTTGCGCACGCGCAGCGTCGCTTCGACGATAGCGGCGGCGTTGAGGCCGTACTTGTCCATGAGCTGAGCGGGCGTGCCGGATTCGCCAAACGAATCGTTGACGGCCACCATTTCGATGGGGGCGGGGCGGTGCATGCCCAGGGTCTGGGCAACGAGGTCGCCGAGGCCTCCGTGGCGCTGGTGCTCCTCGGCGGTTACCACGCGGCCGGTCTTGTGGACCGACTTGAGCAGGGCCTCGGTGTCAAACGGCTTAATCGTGGCGAAGTTGATTACTTCGGCCGAAATGCCTTGAGCGGCCAGGGTATTGGCGGCCTCGAGGGCCTCCCACACGAGGTGGCCGGTGGCGGCGATGGTCACGTCGCTGCCCTCGAGCAGCACGTCGGCCTTGCCGATCACAAAGGGCTTGTCGGCCGGGGTGAAGTTGGCCACCTTGGGGCGTCCGAAGCGCAGGTAGGCCGGGCCGTGGTGGTCGGCCAAGGCGATCGTCGCGGCCTTGGTTTGGTTGTAGTCCGCCGGAACAATGACGGTCATGCCCGGAAGCATCTTCATCAGCCCGATGTCTTCGAGAATTTGGTGGGTGGCGCCGTCTTCGCCCAGGGTGAGGCCCGCGTGCGACGCACAGATTTTGACGTTCTTGTCCGAATAGGCGATGCTCTGGCGAATTTGGTCGTACACGCGTCCGGTCGAGAAGTTGGCAAAGGTTCCGGTGAACGGAATCCAGCCGCCAATAGTGAGGCCGGCGGCCATGCCCATCATGTGTGCCTCGGCGATTCCGGTCTGAAAAAAGCGGTCGGGAAACTCCTTGGCAAAGGCGTCCATCTTGAGCGAGCCCGTGAGGTCGGCACAAAGCGCGACGACGTGGGGATTGCGGCGTCCGAGTTCCAAAAGTCCTGCGCCAAATCCGCTTCGCGTGTCTTGGCTGCCTTGGTTCGTGTAGGGGTGCATGGGGGTCAAATTACTGAAGGTTAACGATGGCCGTGGCGCCCGACGTCACGGTAAAGGTTTGGCTCTTGCTGTAGGCCGTTTGCTGGGCCGACTTGGGCCGGTAGATCACGGTGTAGGTTCCGGGCTGCAGCGCAAACGACTGGCGCGTTTGGCTGTCGTCGAGCGGAACCACGTAGGTCCAGTCCTCGTTCTCGCGCAGGAACAGCGCGCCGATGCTGGCAATTTTGAGCGTAAGGCTGGCGTTGCCCGGGGCGGGGATGCTGAGTTCGGTGACCTTTCCGCCCTCGACCGCCACCGTCTTGCGGTAGCGCGGCAGGGTGAGAATGTCGAGCTCGTAGGTTCCGACCAAGTAGCGCTGCTCGCTGCCCAGGGGCTGCACGTGCACGATTTCGGTCGAGCCGGGCTTGCGCACCACTGCGAGCGGCATGCTTTGGCGGTTGGCCACGCCAAACATGTTGAGGCGAAGCGCGCCCTGGGCCGCGTTGGTTCCGAGGTGGTTGTGTTTGCCCGCGTGCACGGCGCTGGGTGCAATGGCCACGGGCGGAACCGTGTACACCGTGCCCTGGTAGGTCACCAGCGGATCGAGGTTGAGCGTGTCGGGATGGCCCGCGTAGTTCATGGTGTGCACCATAGCTTCGGCCGTCAGGCCGCTCGTCGCGTTGTGGAGCACAATGGGCACGTTAGTCTCGGCCGGCACGCCCCGGTGGTCCTGGAGGTTGATCTGGGCCGAAGTATTGTCGAGGGCCTGCGCCATGATGACGTTGAGGGCCTTGCCGAACGTACGTTCGTCGCCCGCATCGTAGTAGGTTCCGATGCAGCCCAAATCGGCCGCAAGGTTGGCGTCCAACCCAATGCCGATGACAAAGGGCTTGAGCACGATGCCTTTGGACTGCAAAATGCGCGAAGCCTCGCAGGGATCGCCGTCGCAGGCCTCGACGCCGTCGGTGATGAGGATGATGATTTCGCGGCAGTCGGCGCAGTCCGGAAAGTCGCCGCCCGCCTTGAGGATGCTGTTGGCGATGGGGGTGGTGCCCATCGGCCGCAAGCCGGCAATGGTTTTTTGGATGCGCGGAATCGAGTTCGTGCTGAACGCCACCTCGAGCCGCGTGTCGTTGCAGTCCTGGGGCGGAACCGGTTTTTGGTGTCCGTACACGCGGAGCGCCAGCTCAAAGTTGGGTTGTTCGATGCGGCCCAAGCTGTCGAGCAGCTCGCGCATCAGGCGCTGGGCCACCTCCATACGCGTGCCCGTTTGCCACCTCGAGTACATCGAGTTCGACGCGTCAAACACAAATAAAATGCGCGTGAGCGGCTCGGGCTTTTTTTCGGGCGGAGGCAGCACGCCCTGCGCCCAGGCCCCGAAGGAGCTGGCGAGCAAGAGGAGTGCGAGCAGTCCGCGGCGAAGCATCAGCGGTGGGCTTAGTAGTCGCCGAGGGTTTCGGGGCACTGCGCCAGGGCGCGGGCGAGCTCGTCGTCGTTGGGCGCTACGCCGTGCCACTTGTGGGTTCCAGCCATAAAGTCGACGCCGTGGCCCATGGCCGTGGTCATGATGATCACGACGGGTTTGCCTTTGCCCGTGCGGGTTCCGGCCTCGCGAAGCGCAGCGCGCACCGCGTCGAGGTCGTTGCCCTGGGCGAGGTGCATGACGTCCCAGCCAAAGGCGGCGAACTTGGCGCCGAGGTCGCCCATGGGCAGAACTTCGTCGGTGCTGCCGTCAATTTGCTGGCCGTTGGCGTCGACCGTGGCGATGAGGTTGTCGACCTTTTTGGCGCCGGCGTACATCGCGGCTTCCCAAATCTGGCCCTCTTGAAGCTCGCCGTCGCCGTGGAGCGTGTAGACCAAGTGGGGGTCGTTGTTGAGTTTTT
>Ga0222714_10005542_pt1 | contig 11971 bp, 17 predicted proteins | sample C33_3DmetaG_FD_165048 | JGI IMG/M metagenome (GOLD analysis project Ga0222714, IMG submission 165048) | Estuarine water microbial communities from San Francisco Bay, California, United States - C33_3D | ecosystem: Environmental > Aquatic > Marine > Unclassified | place: USA: California... | reverse complement strand
TCCAGCCGAAGCAAGTCCATATTGTTCAGCGAATTTGAGCCAATCCATGCCATACGGTCCCCAGGCGCGGCCAAGGTGGTCAGTTAATCATATAAACAATATATTGACTTGCAATATCTGAAATTAGACCTCAAATCTTAGGTTTTTGTCGATGACAGGATCGCAATTCTGGTTGGAGAAGCTCCATAACTGTCCAAAGTCCACATAGCCAACCAAGTCATTCCCACCAGTAGTGCCGTCAGCAAACTTATAAATCACCCCGCCTGTCGTGACGAATGAAACACCCAACCAGGGTGTTACCGTGAATGAAACCTCCATTGACCTGTTGTCAACCGAAGGGGTTAAGACTGTTGGGATCACTTGTCCAGGACCAGGAATGGTTGCCGATCCCGATTGGGTGTATCCAAATCCGTATGTCTCATAAGGCGTAACATCTGTTCTGGTCTTATGAGTCCTCTTGGTCGCGTCAGATAGCACCGTGTAATTATTGTTGACAAGAAGCATTCTGAACTTATCAACGGCGAAATTGATCCGCCCCTTGGACAGGGATTCCGCCAGGGAGATGTAGACGATGCTCTTAGCCATTCTGGTCTTCCTCTGTTGCTTGATAATCCTCGCAGAAAGCGCAAGCCTTGCTGCCTTGTGGCGATTCAAGGAAACTGCATTTTGAGTGCAAACTGCACTCGTAAAGGATTCGACTGTTTCAGGAAAATCCTGTCCCATTATCCAATCTGGGACCGCGATTAATGCAGGGAAGCTTGAACCTCTTTAGAAGGTTCATTTGGGCATCATCGGGCCTGACAGATTGATGGACAGAATCTGCCGGATTCGTCGCCATGAATCCTTCTGCTGGTGGTGGTTCTGGGCACAATGTCTGACATGATTCCAAAGTCGCAAATGGGCCACCTGTTGCGTCAACTGGTTCTGTTATTGATTGGACGCAAATATTCGCAACGCACCACCATTGAATCGGCGGGTTTATTCCACAGTATGCCTGGCAAGCCTCTATGCTGCTGAACGGCCCATTCTTGTAGCCAACAGGAGCTACTGGAGAATTGACACAGGCATCATTCGATCCGCACCACCACCATCCGCTTGATGGTTGCTCCGGTATTGGCTGGATCGTGCCAGAACAAGCATCTGGAACGATCTGGTTGTTTGGAAATGATAAAGAATAAAGCTTTATCACTCTCCAGGCAGGGGAACCAAAAATAGCTTGATGGATCGTCGGACTGGTTCCCTGGACAACTGTCGGAATGACTATCGACCAAGGATCGGTATCTTGCAATCTTGTTGCAATGAACATCGGTCCATTGCCAATCTTCTTGACAACGAGATTTCCGGTCCCCTGAATTTGCTGGACAACATCGTATGGAGGATTGGCATACAGATTGACTGTCGGATCAGACGCTCCAATGAAACCATAATCCCCGGCGTATCCTGGTCTTCCATTGGCAACCGTTTCATGGGGTCCACTCGATTTCAATGTTATCTGGTCACATTCACAATCGGTGTACCAGCTTCCATAAGGGTCTTGTGTTCCGCATGGAATGGTGTTCTTGCCGATCTGGCGAATCTGCGGTGGAACACCAGGATCAGTTATTTCTGCCCTGAAACAGGTGGAATAATATTGCCCGTTAAACATTGAGCATAATTCTTTGCCGCACCCCTCAATCTGTGGGTAAGTGGCAAGGGCGAATTTAATGTCGGTGATATCCCCTCTCCCGCCATACTGTCCAGCAGGGGAGATGGGTATTTTCGTGGATATGAACGATCGCGGCCTTCTTGGATCGGTATTTCCAGAAGGATTATATTCGTTGACCGTCTGACTGAATGTGACCCATGTCTTCCATTGATTATCGATATTGCTTAACCAGTAGATAGTCCCTGTGACCGTTACGCTGGTCAGGCTTGCAACCGTGACGGTGCAATACATCTTGTAGAGACTGCCCCAATAATAGTTCTTATTGACAACCCATTGATTGGCATTGGGTTCGGCATTGTCTCCTGGATTGGCGCATTGAAGTTGAAACGATCCAGGTAGATACGCGCCATTGTGCCAGTAGCTGTAGTCGTTCAATATTCCAGATTCATTACCTGGGCAAGCCGGATCACGATAGAGGCGGAAATCAATGATACCGCTAGCCTGGGGCCATCCAAGACCACAGAGAGAGCAATCCAGAAATGGAGGTATTGTTGGCGCGAGGTCGCCACAAGTATCTGTTGCCACATTGACCGGAGGAAACTCATAGGGTCTCGGACCCCATGAGATGTAGATCGGGCAGTCGAATCCTCCGTAGGGCATCTGTCACCTCAAGGCGTAACATAGGACTGATAACCACTCATGTTGATTGACAGGGTTATGTCTTCAGCCCTTCTCCATTGGTTGTTGCCAATGTAATCAATCACCCTGAAGTTGGCATCAAATCGCCAATCCTCCTGGAAGAATCCAAAGCTTAGATAAATGTATTCATTGCATGGATTACCATTCATCTGGGTAGGTTTATTGTAAAACCAATGCCTTATGGTTGCTATTTTTGGAGACCACAGGTTTGGCAAATCCGGTGGCCCAGGATGACCGATCTTATTCACACCAACCATGAACCAATGGGTCTCAAGTTGCATGAATTGATTAGTTGGATTGACCTTGTTAAATGTCCCATCTTGATTTGGAACAGTTTGATAATAGTCTTTCGGAAGAAATGTCTTTGGAATTCTACATGGGTCTTGTGTTTGAATAGGCTGATGGATGAACGATGACGAAAAGAAATGCAAACAGGAAAGACCTATGTATTGTCCAATCAAAGTGCCGTCCTCTGTTCTCACATTGAGAGGATCACAGAATGGCAATATTCCCTGTGAGTGGTTGGCGAATACTATATTTCCACCACCATCCCTATATGCAAAAACGCTTCCAGTTTCCTCGACAAATCTTTCGGCTAGGAAAGGTTCATTGATTCCCTTGTTTGTCCACATATATCCAGCCGGATGAAGCGGACCCATCCAATCCGCGCCATTGTCCTGTGGAGTGTCTGCGTCTGTAAAATAGAAGTTGTATCGATTCTGGTAGTTATTATTGTTCAAACCATAGATGCCCTTGTTTCTTCTCCGTATGCATTTGACCAGATGGGTGCTTGCCATCGATGGACCCTGGGCGTACCACCTCCTTTGCGGTGCTACTGCCCTTTTAGTCCAGGGATACAATTCCAGGGAATCAAAGAAAACCGGGCTATCGTCCGATGCCTCAAATGTTATTGGTTCCTGACTTCTTCCGTACCTAATTCCATATGGTCTGCTGGAGGTATTGGACAAGTTCCAAGGCGGAATAATCTTTGTGTTCGGTGCTGAAAATGGGTATTGCTGGCCACAACCATAAAGACCATCTTCGTAGCCATTACCACCAAGGGCATTGGCTGGACTCGACATATAGGTGTGAACACTTAATTCCCTGAATGGGATGCAATTCCTAATGTCGCCGCCAATGCCCGTTGGCTTTACCAGGCAGTCACCTTTCAGATTTTTTGCGTATGCTCCCGCCGCCATGATTCACCTCAATAAACCAGCGGGGATATTGTTGGATCAAACCAAATCCTGAATGGTCCCGTGCATAGTTCTCCAACTATGGTTCCGCTTATTTCTAGTGTTACCGATCCAGACAGATCGACATTGCAATACGAAACCGATTTAACACCAACCCCTGTACCACCTATCTGCCATTTGGTCATATCTGTTATGACTAGGTTTTTCTTGGTTGTCAGCGGAACCTTATTTTCATTTATGACCAAGAAGATACTAAAATCACCATCTGACCAACTGTATTTGAATTCACACAAACCATCTCTGTCCAATTGACCTGTTCTTTGGGCCTTGCTAGTCAGATTGCATGGTAGGTCTGGCGGAATATTGACTTTAGTGTTAGTAAATGGGCCAGCCTCAAACTTCAAAGCTGTTGGAAGCTGGAAGAATCCAAAACACTCATGGTAATAAGGTGTTCCAGGATTGAGCGGATTCTGCGTCTTGCAATCGTAAGTGGATACGCTCATGGGCATATACCGTAGGTGACAACCAGCATCCCCCCAGTACATTGTACGGATGTAACAGGGTTGCAATCGCCACCGCCACCACCCTGGGGCATGAACTCCCAGACTGGATAGCCATTCTGATCCACGCCTCGCGGGCGCATCATCACCAACTGTCCAATGGTGGAAGTCCCACCGCCAATCTGGAAAGCCTGGTTCTGCCCTATTGTCGTTGTCCCATATCGCGCCGTTTGGTCGGCATCAGAATAACCATATCCTGTCGTGTTAACCTTCTGCTCTTGCCAACCGTGCGGAATTGACCCTTCGTCACCAACATCTTGGGGCGTTACTCCAACATCCGTAATTCGTGCGACGATCCACTCTGACTCGACGGTCAGGTTTTTGCCGTACTGCCTTACTGGTTGGATAGCCATGTCACTCCAGCCTGAACAGTCTTTCCATTGGATACGATTCGTAAATTGGCCTGTTTCCTAACAGGGCAGATGACGGGTAGTTGGTTTCCACATAGTGGTACTTCAACTCACCAGGGCGTGGGACAAGGTTGTGACCATAGGCGATTTTGAATTTGGTGCTTTCGGGAATCTTGTCGCTCAAGTCCCTGTTGGCTTGCATGAACGAATTAAAAACAAAGGTTATATCGCAAACCTTCTGGGCCACCGGGCCTTTATTGACAGGGTCTTGCTTGATCAACTGTTCTGGAGGCGGATACCGCTTGACTTCAGTACCCTCCAGGAGGAGGGAGCCAGCCGGGAATCCGTAGAACTCGTATTGGTTGACCTTTCCAAGACCGGAGATGACATTCTCTGAAAACACAATCTCGTATGGGACGAAAAACCAAGTCATCTTTATCTTGCGCTTGACCACAAGGACATTGATTCCGCCGCCATTCTGGTTACTTACAGGGGTTGGATTTGCGCCACCTGGGGCGGTGTTGTCCTTCGTCTTGAAGAAGAATTGTCCCTGCGGGCTGGAAAGGAATTCCGCATTCGGTTCACATTCTAGGTCAACGAACCGCAGATATTCTTTCGGGTCTTTGAATTCAACGAATTCATCCTTGGTGTTGTAATACCACTTCTTGGTATCTGCCTTACCCTTCAGATCGTCATCATTCATCATTAAATAAGGCCTAGGCTCAAACTGAATCTGCACCTTGTATTTCTTGTAGGTCACAAAATCGTAGATATAATTCAGGCTTTTATCCAGTTGATAATCCTCGCCAAGCTGCCTTCCGTAAGGCTGAAGGCCCTCTATGTTGTTTATTCTAGTGGCATAAAGCCAGTCATAGAATGGATGCGCCGCCGGAAGCTTTCGCACAAGTCTCCCTGTCCCGTCCGCCGCCTTGTAAACGCTACCTAGGATTTCGCTGACCATCATTCCCAGCTTTTCGCGGTCGATGATGAAATCCATCGTCGCAGACCCGCCATCGATCTGGAATGATGCTTTCGATGGGGATACCCTGTCGAATAGTTCGTGAAGTTCCCTGGATGAATTTTCGATAGGCATTACTTGCGAACCCCCGCCATTTTCTTTTCTTGGGCCGGTCCACCACCCATTCGGGCAACCAGGGCATCCATCTTGTCCGCAATCCGCTTGGTGTTATTTGCGGTATTTAGTGCAGCTTCCTGGGCTGATGAACCGAATGCTGCTTGCATCAGATTCTTGCCAAGATCGGCAATCCCAGAATAGCTGGCTTGTTTCGCCGCCATTCCTGTTGTGTCTTGCCGTTTGCCAAAATCGAGTTTCTCTCTCGGCCCAACAGCTTTTTGGAATGCCTTATATGCCGCCTCTGCGCTCTTATCTGCGCTAGCCCTTACGGCATTGGCAGCACCTTTCATGGCATCTGATTTTGACTTGCTTACCCAACTAACAAGCCATGCGCCAGCGTCTATGATTGCTGCTATTACCGTCTTAATTCCAGCCATTAGTGTGTAAAACACACCGATAACCAATTGCAATGATCTTGCAAACATATCCAAAACGAATGATATGACAGGCATTGAAGCTGTCAAAATGTCGGCAAAATCTAAGAACAACGGGATCAGACTTTCGATCACAGGGATCAGATTGAAAATCGCTTCAGCCCACAACATGATGTATGGTACTGCCATTTCAATCAATGCGTTGGCCAACTCTTGCATTACTGGCGCAAGAGCATCCATTACAGGCTTAAGGACATTTGCAAACATTCTGATGATCGGGATTGCCGCTTGAATGATTGGGCGCAATCCAATCCCGATTGTTGCCATCAAATCTGAGAAGACCAATTGAAGTTGTTGCATCAATGCTGGATCAAGTGCAGCAACAAATTTCGCCACAGAACCTATTAGGTCTGAGAAAATATTTGGCAAATTCATCATCGTGTTTGCGCCAGCCTGAGCGGTTGACACGGTGGCTTTTGCCATTCCAGAGACCAAGGACATTGCTATGGACTTGAATCTGTCTGTAAATTCAAATCCTATTATTTCAAACGGATTCATCAAAGAATCTTCAACATATCCCTCATCTGGTCCACCAGGCCTTTTCCCAGGTTGAACCGGACCCATGATGTCCGGTGCTGGTTGCTTTTTCCAATAGCTTCTTTCAGCTTCCGCCTTTTTATCGGCCTTCAACTGTTCCGCATCTTTTGATTTCTTTTTGAAATATTCGGAAAGCCTGGCGGATTCCTCGTTGATCCCCTTGATTATCTCATCATTCATTCCAGCCAGACCATCAATCAATTCCTGATCAATGCTCTTTTTCTCTGACTCAATATCAGATTTATTTTTACCGTATTTCTCAATTCTCTTTGTCTTAAATACAGATTCTGTTGCAGCTTCTATGGAATCCTGCAATTCATTCATTTTTACCGATTTTGCGAACTCGTCGAACGCATTCTTGATTGAGTCCATGTTTTCGACAACAGCATAAGAAACGCCGCGAATTAGATCGTCAGCATTCTCTTGCGCGATTGTCGATGGTACTACAATCTTTTCTGGTTTCGGTATTTCAAATTCTTTCTCTTTGCCTTCTTTTGGTTTCCTCTCTTTTGGAGGCATCATTATTTTTTTTAATGGCTTGATATTCTCTATTGCCTGAGTCAATGAGGTACTAAACCTCAAGACCTCATTGCTTGATTGGCTGAAGGAATTCGATATGTCAAACAAACCTTTTTTGAGTGGATCAGTTATTTCCTTGGCATCAATTACGATTTTTTCTTTTGCTTTTGGTTTTTCTTCTTTCTTTTTTGAATACTGATTTGCCAGGTTGTCAATTGACTCCATCATCAATTCTAGAGCGGCAGTAGATGTTTGCAGTTCTTTGAGAACCAGGGCAAACTTGTTCGACATACCAGAAGAGATATTAGTCGCTTCACCAACAGCCTCTTGAATCAGATCAAGAGCGGCAACGCATGATTCAAGATTTGCCGCTGGAGTCGCCATTGCTCATCTTCTCCCACTCTGCGCTCAAGTCTTCGTATGTTCGACCCATGAAACTTCCGATTGCGAAGAATTGCTTCCTTGCCTCTTCCAACTCGTCTATTTCCTCTTCGGTCCTCCAGGTGGGATCAACCCTCTTCGGTGCGCCGGTTTTCCTGTCACGATCCCTGAAATAGATCAGAACCACCTGGCGCATGGTCAATTTCGCCACCTCATCCATCGTGAGGCAATAAGGCTCATCGACCAGATTGGCCACTAGCTGGGGCCAGTTGGGTTCTTCGACTTTCCCTCCCGTGCCTTTCCCACCGCCACCGGGAATGAACGCTCAACTATCGTTTCGACCAACTGACCAACATCCTCATTCTCATGCATCAGCTGGCTGGCATGATTGCCATCTATCCCGGCAAGGATTCCAAGAAGAGTTGACACGCCCCAGAATGTCCGCAGTTCCTCGGTGCATCGGTCCTTGCCGAAGCAAAACTCTCCAAGGGAAACGGCGCGAAGCGTGTCGGCTATCGCCTTATCGTATTCTTCCTTGTCCAGCAAATCCTTCATGCCGCGAATCTTGTCGAGGGATTTGCGCTCGATTGCCCGCTCAAACTCTGACTGTTTCTGGAGGGTCAGGAGCGAGAATTTATACTTGTTTCCCTTGGAGCAAGTCCACTCAATCGCTCCTCCAGCGGAACCAAGGGAGTCGGATAGTGTGTGAATTCCAGACATGGTTTAACTCTTCGGGTGGGGTGCGTAATCAAGCTCAACAGAGGTATTCTCTATCTCCAAATCATATTCTAAACCTCCGGTCACACTCATGTCAAAAGTGACCGATGTAACTATGCAAGCATCCATTTTGAATAAGACTGCTTTTGCATCTAATACTGGACGCTGGAAACCCTTCGTATAGAAGATTTCCAGCTTTCCTTCTTCATTGATAATTGGTGTTCTTGGACCGGCATTAACGCTGACGGTCGGATCAAAATAGTGAAATCCATGAATCTTTAGCTTGGTGTCCCTGGTTCCATTACCAAGGACATAAGACGGGATTCCGTAATTTTTCCAGTCAGGCTTATTGTCGAGATTGTCAATTATGTTTGCTTCGCGCAGCGGCAGAATGTTTGGGATTCTGTAGGCTTCGTCCTTGAACTCAAGGTTCCAGGTATCAGCAGTAAGATTGATGACCGTCCCTGGACGGGTCGAAGAGGTGAAGACGATGCGCGAACCTTTTCCAAGGTAAAACGGCATCGTCTTCGCCCCCCACTACCCTTATTAGGAAATAGCCAAGGCCTGGTTCTGAAGTGCTTCAGGCATACCAGTCGCGGAGTTCATGTTGCTCAATGTGCCAGAGAATTCAAAGGTTGCCTTCTCTTTGACATTGTTTCCAATGGTCAATCCGGTAAGAACAGCTTTGACATTGATGCCAACTGTTCCGGTGAGAGTCAGGCCCAATTCCACTTCGACAATCGTGCCACTTCCTGCACCCTGGAAAGAGGACAGAATAGTTCCGGCAGATACACTCTCCAGAGTGCCAGAACCGCTCACAGTTCCGCCGCGAATCCCACCAAGGATCGCCTTCATGCCGTAGGTTTCAAAGTTGGTGAACTCAACCTCTTCGGTCTCAAGTTCCAAGCTCCACTCTTCTAGGTGGAGAGAAGTTGCCGCGCCACCAGTCGGGGTGATCTTGAGGTATCCGGTCTTCCCTGTGAAATAAGCCATGATTACTGACCTCCGTAGATTACGATTTTGTAAGTCGCACCGGCAGAAGAAGTCACGGTCAGGGTTTTGTCCGTACCGCTAACCGTCGAGGGCGTGGGCGAGGTAAACAGGAACCCAGCACCTTCGGTGATGGTGATGGTCGGTGAGGTTCCACCCATGAACCATTCAAGTCCGTTTGACGCTCCAGGGGAGAAGACAATCGTCCCGCTGGTTGAGTAGATGCCGATTGCGAAAACCCGTGCAAGATTGAGAGGCTGGCCGATCAAATCGTAGAGAGAACCCGCGCTGGTCAGATCGTAAGTCTTCGATCCAGCTGCTGCCAGAGTCCTGGTCTCGCTGAACACAATGTTCATCGGAGTCAGGCCGGTCAAGGCTGGTGAAACCGAAAGCGAAATCGAATCCGGTCCCTGGGTGACTGCGGTGAATCCGCTGGTGGTCTTCTGTTGACTCCATGCCATATTGAGGCTGGTGGAGGCGGAATTGATCGTCGCCGTCCAGTCGAATCCATCCTGGGTGAATGAGGTTGCCATTAACTCACCCGCTCCTCAATGCTCTTGTAACGGATTACTATACCTGAAATATCGTAATTGCCTGAGTCACCAGACACAATATCAAAAGGAGGACTTGTTTCAATAACCGAATCCAAAACCGTGTTGGCCCCGGTCAATCCCGGCTGATACAAGGCATTCCTAATGTCCTGGCGCAATGTCAAGAAAGATTCAACATCCGCCTCATAAATCCTGTTCCCGGCGCGGATGATTGATACCTGCACCTCATAGACATACTCGACCACCTTGTCGAATGCCTCCATTTCCACCCGCTCTTTTCCAGGTGTGAGGAGTACCAATGGGGTCGAGTCTTCCTGAAGCAGAATCGGTTTTTTTCTGATCTTGACCGTTGGGATGCCCGTCACGCCTTCAAGGCGAGTTTTGGTGGCAACCAGGGTATCCCAGAAGATGCTAGCCACTAATTCACCCCTTCGCCCGTGTAGGATGTTGCCCTTATCGACCACCTAGAGCGAAGAACACCATCATCAATAGAGTCAACCAAATACTTTTTTCCAAACTTATCGGTTATTAATGCGTTTATTCTTGGAATAAGCGTCGAAGATGAAACATCAATAAAAGACGCGTCATCCTCATCGTATGTAATGTAATTGCCCTGCCCGTCAACAAGAAAGTCTTCAGTTCCTTCCTTCCAGATCAAAAACTCTATTGCTGCCGCGTAAACCATTCCGCCACCAACAGACTCGACTTGTAGTATTGCCGGTCTCCGCATCACATTTTGAATAGTAACTGCGGAGTCACCCTGGTTCTGGAAAGTTATTGTCTCCAGATTATCAAAAATTTGATAGTCACTCGATATGTCAAGCATCAGACATACTCGTAAGTAAATTCCCACCGCAACTCTCGACCGCTGGCAGTCTTGAGATTTTTCAGTCCGTTTGCGGTATCTATGAGGCTGAATCTTCCTGAATCTGCAAGCCATTGGGAATATTCAATAGGTCTTCCAGTAGGTCCACTTATGCCCTTGTAACCAACCTGGATTTTCTTATTGCCTTCCCATCGGCTTGCAATTGATTTTTGAAGGGTTCCTTTGCGCCTTGCCGGATACTGTCCAGGAGTGGATGAAGGAGGATGCTGCCTGGAAAGCATTTGCTTATGAACATCAACAACCTTATCGGCAACTGCTTTCATCTCCCGGCGACCCTGCTGATAGGGAACCTTGTACTGTTCCTCGTACTCAACCGGAACCATTTCGCTTGTGGTCAGCGGTTCAAGAGGAACATCTTTCGGTTTTGCGCGGAAACTGAACAGGTTGACAACAAAATCAAACAGCTTGTTGACATACCACCATTTATCACCGATCTCTGCCATCACGCCTTTGGCAGTTCTCTGGGCCTCGGTGATTACTTCCATCTCGCTCTGGACAGTCCTGGTCCCCAAGGAGTTTTCGTCCTTGTAGGAGAGAACCAGGACTGCCCCGAAATTAGCCATTATCAATCAACCACTATGTAGGTCAAATGACCGGCCACAGAGATAGCGGCGGAAAGATTGAGGTTGAGTGCCTCTCCCTGGTTAGTCTCAAACTGGCCAATCAGCCCGCCTGGAGTGGCTTGTCCAGCGGAAGGGGCAGCACCACCATTCGCGGCCAATGCCATGCCACCGCTAAGGTTGTTGGATGCCGATTGCCAGGTTGCCGTCACATCACCGGCAGCAACCATCACATAGGACAGAACCCGAATTCGCTTCCCGGTCACGGCAGCTACAACCGTGTTTGAGCCGGAACTGGATGCGCTAATTGCTGCGTACTTCATCGGGATACTACCCTCAACATCCGCTGATATGGACCGGCAAGACTTTGTTTCGCCTTCATCAGACCGTCCAGGCGACTGGTCAGGATTTGAAGGTAATCACCCCAGCTTACGGATTGACCGTCAACCGTGTAATTCGGTTTCGGATTGACCGTAGCCTCCTTGATGGCAGCGGCGAGGTTGTCGATTGCGGAGCTAATATCATCCGCTGCTGCCATTACTTCGCCTCCACGGGGCGTGATTCGTGCAACTGGTATCGGATACGGTATTCGCTCTTAGCCTGTTCTTTGCTGTAGGCCTTGATAAACGCCCGTGGGAGTCCCATTCCTGAGACTTCCCACAGGCGATTAACAGGTTGTTGCTGTTGAGGTTGCTGCTTTTGCTGGGTGGGTTGCATCAGCGTCTACCTCAATTAAGCGTTGTTGTTCTTGACGGTGTGCCAAGGACTCCAGACGCTGGGGATACCCCGCTCATTGGCGAAGTAGGTGGCC
>Ga0222714_10005541_pt1 | contig 11971 bp, 1 predicted proteins | sample C33_3DmetaG_FD_165048 | JGI IMG/M metagenome (GOLD analysis project Ga0222714, IMG submission 165048) | Estuarine water microbial communities from San Francisco Bay, California, United States - C33_3D | ecosystem: Environmental > Aquatic > Marine > Unclassified | place: USA: California... | reverse complement strand
GCACGATCCATTTCTTCCGCAATAATTTCTCGGCGCGGTTTGGCTGTTTTTTCAGACGCATCAAGATCCGCCAATCCACCTTCAGCTTCAGTATCTAGAATGGTTGATACCAAACGCGCGTATTGCCCCAACAGAACCCTCACGGATGCTACTTCCAATCCAACGTCGTTCATCGTATCCACTAACAAAATGAACAGGTCGTCGGACTTCTTCGGAACTACGGGCACCATAGCGACCTGGCGCACGTTGATGCGCTCGTGGTAATAACCCAGCTTTGACTTCGGGAAACCGTTGGGTCCAACGCGCGGATACACGACTGGATCTAGGGCACGATGGCCGGCTAGGAGCGGCTCTTTCGCGGTGTAGTTGCCGCCGTTTCTAGCGTAAGAATTTTGACTGATCATTACTTCGACGTGGTAACGAAGCGGCATATCCTCCTGCCTCAACAAACAAACGGTGTACGCGTCGATGGATGCGCGCAGCGACCGAAGGGCAGGGATCATCACGTCAGCAAACGACTGGGAAGACGCCTCAGACACCATAATGCGCGGGCGTGCCATTTTTGTCCTTGCTTTGCCCACCACCGGTGTTTCGGCGGAGCCCAAAGGAGGCTCGGGCTGAGAGGTAAACTCGTAGGAATCACCAATGGAATCATTATCGCCTCCATCCACCGTCTCATAATCAATGGCGTCTGGGACATGCGCTTTGGAGGGCTTGATGTCCATGATCCCCAGCGAGGCTAAGTCTTCTTCGGGCTGTTCGGGTGCCTGCATAAACGTTTCTGGAACGTCTTTATGCCGCCTTCTCATATTCGAAGTAATGAGGATTCCTGCGGCAATTAACATTGCTGCAGCTAACCCGTAAAGCCTTACGTCCCCAAGGACGATGGCCAAAGAGACCGAAACTATGGCGAGTATGATAAACAGAACGCGAAGCATTCGGCGAAAACCAAGCTTTAATGGAGTACAAACCCTATAGCAACGCAAGCTATTGGCGCTCTAGCCAAAAGTCAATGAAGCTACGACAAAAGTCCACTATTCCGCTAATCCTTTTTTGAGAAATGAGATTAGTAACTCTCAAAATGAGTCGGAATACCGGTATCAAAACGGTCCAAATTCCTCATAAAGGGGCAATAAAACACCCTTTTTCGTTTTTTTGGGGCCCTAGCACGTTTTTGGCACGGCGTTTGGGGAAGGCCTAACTGTAATTCGAATCGGAATATTGTGATTTAAAAATCTCCTCCTTGGTTCTCTCTCACAATCTCATCGGTCGATTCAAATTACACCTGACACGGCTTCCGGTGTGCCTCTCTGGAAAGCCTTTAAAAGTCGCCTTCGAGCTGGTTACTCGAAGGCGACTTTTTTCTTTCGTGCCCCATGCCCACCCGATCCCAAACCTTGCGATTTCAAACGCGCCGTTTCCTGGACAGGCTATTCTAACGAATTACGGGCTTTTTTCTAGTTCAAAATGAGACTGGCACGGCTTTTGACAAACACTATACGCACGCGCCAAACAGCGCAAAACACTCTCAAAATACTTCCATAATGCGACACAGCTTGAACTTCAAACAGATTGATTCCACATCAACACTTTGTGTTAAGCGTGTCGAAAGCACTATGCATTCCTCCTTCCCTCCCCTCAGGAATTCCTTTAAAATAGCCTCATTTGTGGCTTTTTTCGCGCTTTTGATCGCCGCAGTCCCGGCCGATTCAGAATCAACCGTCTACACTTCGCCCATTTCGGCGTGTAAGTTAGAAGGTGCTGCAATTGGCGTTAATGGCTCAACGGTAGTCGTCAACGGTGTCACCATCACATTCTCAAATTGGATCTCAAAGCAGGGTTCACCAGGAGAATACATTGGGTTCACCATTGACAAGCCTGGCTACATCTTTACCGTTAAAGCGGGTAATGAATTGCTATCCGGAATGGGTACTTCATGGATCAACCCGAACGGCACATCTGGTTCAAACGCGAAAGCGATATCTAATATCAACTTCTGTATGAACGATGGGAATCCGAATGACAAAGCTTTGTGCTACCTCATCGCGGATAACGATGGATTCGGAAGTAATAGTCCTGATGGATTGACCAAGATCGATGAGATGTTCAATGAAGTATCTATCGGACTAACGGGCACAGATCATATCGAAGCGTTAACACAAGACACCTCAACGGGCATCCTATACGGTTCCGATGATAAACGATTTGGACGTCTAAATACCACAACCGGTGTATTTACGTTTATTGGCAATTTCGGATCGGGTGGCGGTGCGCAAGGAAATATCGACTTTTTAGATATTGACGGTCTTGCCTACGATCCTTTCACCAAAAAAATGTATGCATCTGTACGTCGTGATGGGAAGGACGACGTATTGATCCAAGTCAATATTGCTACTGGCGCGGCTGTGCCAAATGCATTTGGTCCAGGTAAAACGTACGTAGTTGTTCAGCCGATCAACGGTCTACAAGATATTGACGATATCGCCATTTCGACTCGCAATGGTGTTATGTATGCGATTCAAAATACCAACGGTAACGACTCTCGCTTAATCACAATTGACAAAGCGACCGGAGCAACTACCGATATTGGTGACCTTGACGTACCAAACGTTGAAGGTTTAGGATTTCATCCTGATGGTCGTCTCCTCGGTGTAAATGGCGACTCATTCCGCTCGATGATGCAAATCCCGCTTGATCCATTCACAGGTACTACGATTCCAATCGAAAGCCTTGGCGTAAACGGCTGGTTGGATTACGAAGGCATTTCATGTTTAACTGAAACGGACAACAAAATTCAAGGCACCGTTTTTGTGAAGCCTGAGCGGATTGATTTGATGCTTGATAAGAATGCGACCGTAACGACGGGAGTTAATTCAGATCAAATTAAATACACAGTCACGGTTACCAACGACAACACGAATCCAGTTGCAGGGCCCAATGCCCTTACAGGAACAGGATTGGCCGGTGTAACAGTTAAGTTATATCGTGACGAGAATGTAGTAGGTGTTCACGACGGAAATGATGTCTTTTTGGCTTCAACCGTTACGGGCCCCGGTGGTACCTATTCTTTCCCGATCGCAGCTACAGGTAACTTTGTAGTTGCAGTAGATCTAACTAGCGTTCCTAACCTAGCCTATTTACCGGCGGATAACGTCGAAGCCGTACAGTTTTTAGGTTTCGGTGAAACCCTAACAGGACGGGATTTCAAATTCTATACGTTTACCAGTGCTACTGGCGTTACCGTATCCGATGTTTTCCCAGCAGGTGCTTCGTTCGTTAATGCATCGGCTACAGTAGGAACCTACGATAGCGGAACCAAGATCTGGACATTGGGCACGCTAGCACCAGGTGCTTCAGCTACGCTGACCCTCAATGCTACCACGACGGCAAGCGGTGAGATTATCAATTGCGCAGAAGTAAAAACAGCTTTTCCGACCGACATTGATTCTACACCTGGAAATGGTACCAATAACGCTGAAGACGACCGTGATTGTGTGCCTACCATACACAGGCGCTCGGATATCGACCTCAAACTGGAAAAGTCAGCCGACAAAACGTCGATCGCGTTGGGTGACAACGTTGTTTATACGTTAACCCTGACCAACGAAAGCCTCGCGAACGCCACGAACATTGTGGTAACCGATGAGCTTCCTTATGGAGCCGCTTTTGTAAGTTCAACGCCTGCAGCGATTTACGACAGCAATTCGCATAGCGTGATTTGGACGGTAGCCTCGTTGGCTGGCAGCGCCGTTACGACGCTGGACATTGTAGTTACCTTCGACGGTACTTCAGGAACGATCCCAACGGGATTATTTCTTGCTGATGGCGTTTACCAGCTCCGCAATCATCCTGATGGTGCTCAAGCACCACCATTTTATGGATTGCGTCTGGACAAATTATTTGGTGACAAAACACCCATTACGTTTGACTTCAACCACGCTTCTTCCAACGTGCGCATGAGCATTGAAGATGGTGGTCAAACGGCTAAAATATTTGGTACCTCATGGGGTGGACACGATACGGGCGCAGGTTTTGCCGACGCAGGATTGTGGAATATCTCGTTTACTTTCGACAACAAAATGTCCGTCTGGGGCGGAGACGACGATCTTGTAGCTCAAGGCGGCGATGCCGAACAGAGCACAGGTACAATCTCACCTCAGTACACCACAGCTAACTTTAGCGCTGGACAGGTTTATACCCTTTCCGACAAAGAGTCTGGCGGATATTCTTTCCGTTTGGGTGATCGCAGCGACGACCTAGGTCACCGCGGGCATTCTGGCATTAGCGGTTGGGGATGGCTCAATCACAATGGCAATGGTGTTTTAGATCACAAAGCGACCTCTGACTTCTTGTTTACAGCGTTTCCCATCCCAGATGGCTTGAACAACTGTGCTCAAATTACGTCAGCCGGTCAATCCGACACCGACTCTACTCCTGGAAATGCTCCAGCGTACGGTCAGGAAGATGACGATCCTTGCCTTCGCATCCCACGTGAAGAAGATCCAGGCGTGGACATTGAGGTTGAAAAATCAGCTTCAAACATGAATCCTTCGATTGGCGACCAAATCGACTATACGATCTTGGTAACCAATAACGGTCCAAGCACGGCTACCAATCTAGAAATTAAAGACCTACTCCCTTCCGGTGTTACGTATGTAAGCCATACGCCTAGTGCAGGTGTGTTCAACAGCGGCAGGGGGATCTGGACCATTCCAACCTTGGTTGCTTCTGGTTCCGCCACCTTGGTGATTACCGTCTCCATTGACGGACAGGGTACGGGCTTGGGAGACGGCGTTTACCGCTTGCACAACCATCCTGGAGTGGATCTTCAGCCGCCAGCTTATGGCTTGCGCTTAGACGAACTTTTTGGTGGTCTTCATGGCATTACGTTCGATTTCGACCACGTTGGATCGAACCTACTACTGACGATCAACGGATCGACGATAAACATCGCTGGACAGGTTTTTGGTGGTTACGATGCTGGAAATGCATACGATCCTGCTCTTTCCGGGCTTTGGGACGTTGATTTCACCTACAACAACGTAGTTACAGGATATCCTGGAGACGACGATCTCTACGTAAAAGACGCAAATGCTGAAACCAGCACTGGAACCATCGTTCCTCAGTTCTCAACCGTTCACTTTAATGCAGGCGATGTGTTTGATCTTGGCGACAAGTCAGACGGCGCTTATTCGTTCCGCATGGGAGACGAATCCAACGATCTGGGTTACTTGGGTTACACCGGTATCAGCGGTTGGGGATGGCTCAAACACGGTGTTAACGGAAACTTGGGTCACACACCGATTTCCGACTGGATCTTTACAGCGGTTCCAGTTCGTGGTTCAATCACCAACTGTGCTGAACTAACTGGTCTAACGGAAGACGACACGGACTCCACTCCGAACGATGGTAAAGGTGACGACTACAGCTGCGTAACGATTCATCCAGGTGACCCTACGGTTGACTTGATGTTGAACAAAGACGTAGATAAATCAGCTGCTTCTGCTGGCGATATCCTAAACTACACCCTCACGCTCTCGAACGACGCGATTGCATCAACGACCGCAACAAACGTTGTGGTAGTGGACAACATTCCTGCTGGAGTTACCGTGCTTAGCACGAACCCTGCTGCAAACGTTGTCATTAATAACGGTGCAGGAACGGTAACCTGGACGGTGCCTTCACTCGCTCCTGGAGCCTCGGTTGTATTGCAGCTTCAAGCTCAGATTATGACCGCTGGCAAGAAAACCAATTGCGCACAAGTGGTTTCAGCCGATCAGTCCGACGTTGACGATACCTACAACGACGGAACGGGTGAGGAATACGACTGCGTCGTAACGAACACCAACGATCCATTCATCGATCTATCTGTCAAGAAAACAGCTTTCCCGATGAATCCAGGTCTAGGTGATGTTGTTGCGTACACCATTCGAGTGAGCAACGATGCGAGCGCCACAGCTACCGCATTTGGCATCTCCGTAGTGGACAACGTACCTGCAGGGCTTTCTATTCAAAGCACTAATCCTGTAGTAAACGTATCGGTAAACAACGCTACCAACGTAGTCAGCTGGTTCGTCCCAAGCTTGGCTCCAGGTGCTGAGAAATTCTTGACGATCTACGCTAAAGTAAATCAGGCAGGAAATTGGGAAAACTGTGTTGAGGTTATGGCCGCCACTGGAACAGATACGGATTCAACCCCTGCCGACGGCAAGGGCGACGATTACGATTGTGTTACGACGACCACACCTGATCCTACCATTGACCTATCCTTGATTAAAACCGTTAACAATGCGACGCCAACAGTTGGTTCAACGGTAACCTATACGCTTTCCGTGAGCAACGACGCAACCGCGACAGAAACAGCTACGGGAGTCGTTGTAAAAGACCAACTTCCTGCTGGCGTAACCATCGATGCTGGATTTAACAATCCAAACGTAACCGTTTCGCCTTCTGGCTTGATTACGTGGAACGTTGGTTCTGTTTCTGCCGGAGCTTCTAAAGCCCTTCAAGTACCTGTTACGGTAACGATGTCTACAGCGCAGGTTAACTGTGCTCAGATTACGGCTGCCGACCAGGACGATATGGATTCAACTCCGGATAACGGAACGGGTAACGGCGAAGACGATCAATCCTGTGTGACCATCACACCAAACTTGATCCCAAGCAACGTAATGTGTTACCTCGTTGCGGATAACGAAAACCACATCGGAAGCGCTGACGTGTTGACGTACATCACTTCTGGTGGAACTGAGTTTTCTGTAGGCATCACCGGTACACAGCAGATCAATGCCATCGAATTCGTTGGTCAAACCGGCAAATTGTATGCAGCAGATGGCAACCGTTTCGGAACCATCAACCCTGCGACCGGCGTGTTCTCAGCCATCGGCTACTTCGGTAGCGGTCTTGGAACGCAAGGTGCAAAAGCATTTGATGATGTAGACGGTTTGGCTCTCGATCCATACACCGGTGTTCTGTACGCAACCGTACGTTCGGCGAATGAAGACCTATTGATTCAGGTTAACCTCGTGACGGGTGCCGCAGTGACCAACGCGTTTGGTCCTGGCAAAACATACGTCGTGATTCCTGCAGTGGGTGGATTTAACGATGTCGACGACATCGCCATTCAGCTTTCAACCGGTACCATGTACGGTGTAATGAACGGTAATAGCGGCAATACGAAGCTCGTTTCGATCGACAAATCGACCGGTGCAAGCGCTTTGGTTTCCACGCTGGATGTTGCCAATGTTCGCGGTTTAGCTTTCCGCTCAAACGGCCAACTCATTGGTACGCTTGGCTCTACGGGTAATCAAGCTCGTCGAATCACGACGGCAACCGGCGTTACCACATTGGATTCCAATCTGGGAGTCAACGGTAACTTCGACTACGAAGCTATCACCTGTAATGTGGGCGCACCGAATCTATTGAGTGGAACGGTATTCCTCGACAACAACACCGATGCGTCGTTGGATGCGGGTGACTCAGGTCAGAAAAACGTTCTTGTCAAACTGTATAAAGACAACAACAACAATGGTGTTCTTGACGGACCGGATGTACTTGTCGGTTCACTTCTAAGCGACGTGGATGGCAAATACACCTTCCCGATTCTCTCCACCGGTCGTTTCATCGTAACAACCGATCTAGGCACCTATCCTGCGGGAGCGGTCCTAACGACGGACAACATTGAAACAGCCAACTTCACCACCTTTGGTGAGACAGACATCAACAACAACTTTGGGTTCAAAGTCCAAGCCGTCGTGCTGGGCTCCATTGGCGATGTAGTGTTTAACGATACCAATGCAAACGGTGTTAAAGACCTTGGTGAAGGTGGAATTGGTGGCGTACTAGTACGATTGTACAATGGATCTTGCCCAGCGGCAGGTTCTCCAATCGCAACGCGCGTAACCAGTCCAACCGGTGCTTACTCCTTCACGAGTTTGCCAGCGGGTACCTACTGTGTTGACGTGGTAGATTCTACCGTTCCAGCCGGATACGTTCACACCACAGCCAACGACCCGATGACGGTTGCCTTGGCCAACGGTCAGAACTTCCTTTTCGCTGACTTTGGATACTACTACAACCTCGCAGCAGCCCAAGCTGACCTTGAGCTATCTAAAGAAGTCGACACGTCTTCTCCTGCACTTGACGGCGTAGTTGAGTTTACCATTACGGTTCGCAACAACGGTCCTGCAAAAGCAACGAGCTTGATTGTTCGCGACATCATCCCTGTTGGATTGGTTTTCCAAGACTACAACTCAACCCGTGGTTCCTACGAAGCCAATAAACTTGGATTCTGGACTATTGGGGACCTTGAAGTAGGTCAAACAGAGGTCTTGAAGATCCGTACGAAAGTGGTGATCACGAATATGATCGAAAACATCGCTCAGGTATCGAATGTGGATCAAGAAGATCCGGATTCTACCCCTGGTAACGGTGTTGCAACCGAAGATGACCAAGACAATGCGATTGTTGAATCACGTGGTCCTGGATCAGTCGGCGACATCATTCGCTCCGAATGTGCCGATATGGGTACGGTGAATGCGCTGATCTACAGCTCATACGACAACCAGATCTATGCAGGTACCGAAGTCGGTAGCCTTCATATCTCTAACGACGATGGAGCCAACTGGCCTTCCTTCTTGCAGACGGACAACAGCGCTCCGATTCGAGATATCGTAGTGACATCGTTGGGTACGGTGTTCGCTGGTTCCTTTGGTGATGGCGTTTATCGCTCAACCAACTCAGGTGATAGCTGGACCAATATTGGACCAGCCGCAGCTGACGTGAACGATCTGGATCTAGACGACAACTCCAACTTCTTGTATGCAGCCGTTCATGGAAGCGTTCAGGTTTACAATGGCGCGACGTGGTCGACCGTTGGTGCCGGATCAAATCCATTCGCTGGAGAACAAGTGCTGGCCGTTGTATTCGACGAAAATAGCGGACGCGTGGTGGCCACATCGGCTGGCTCAGGCGCTTACAAATTCCAAGGTGGTACCTGGACTGCGGTTAACACCGGTTTACCAATCGGTAAAGTCAATGAGCTATTCCGCGGACCAAACGGAGAAATCCTAGCCGGTACGAACGGAGACGGTGTATACCTCTTCGGTGGTAGCATGTGGATTCCTTTCGGTACTGGTTTGGAAAAAGAGCCCATCGAAAGCCTTGGATCAGGTCCAAACGGCGAACTATTGGCCGGTGCACGCGAATCAGGTGCCTACTTCTACAACTTCATCACGAACGAGTGGGTATCGATCGGCAACTTGCCCATCTTTACGGTAGCATCGATGACGGCTGGTCCTCTTGGCGAAGTCTATGCAGGCGCTCCGGGCGAAGGTATCTACGTTATTTATGACGAAAACTTCGACGGAATTCCTGACGTGGCACACCAAGTAGCCAACTTCATGACCAGTGCAATCATCCAAGATATCGTAGTTGCTCCTAACGGCGATATGTGGGCAGCCACTTACGGATACGGCATTCTGTACTCCAATGACGGTGGTCGCTGCTGGACCCGCATGAACCGTGGTCTTTCCAACCTATGGACGTTCGCTATCGAACGTGCCACGGATGGCACCTTGTTCATCGGTATCTGGGCTGACGGTAAAGGAGGTATCTGGCGCTCTACAGACGATGGACGTAACTGGGAATTCCTAGCGCTTCCAACGCGGCAGATCATCTCCTTAGCGATTGATCCGAACAACGAACAGATTATCTACGCAGGTGCCAACATTGCTGGCGAAGGCGCGCTATTCCGTTCGACCGATGGGGGCGACACTTGGCACTCACAGGGTCAGTTTATCCAACCTGTATGGTCAGTAACGATTGATCCAGACGATTCCAACCACGTATTGGTAGGCACGTTGGGCGATGGTATCCACGAGTCCAATGATAGCGGATTGACCTTTGCCAAAATTGGTAGCCCAATCAACGGTTTGGCCAATCCTTATGTGTTCGACATGGCGTACGCACCGTTTGGTACACCGTATGCAGGTCAGCTGTTTGCAGCTACCGATGCTGGTGTTTATCGCTATGATGAATTTGCCGCCACGTGGACCTTGTTTGGAATGGGCAGTGCCAACTTCCAGTTCCGCACGTTGGCTTTCTCGGGTAACTCGATTTACGGTGGTACCTGGAACGCTGGTGTTGTTGAATACGATGCTCTAACGGATGAATGGGGAGACTACGGTCTATCCGACATGCCTGTTATCGCATTCGCGATGCACCCACAGACACAGACCTTGATTATTGGTACGAGCGGATCCGGCGTGTTCCTTTCAACCAACTTCCGTATGTCGACATCGATCGAAGACGAAGTGGTAGGAAGCGAAATCCCAACGTCGTTCGCCTTGGAAGCCAATTATCCAAACCCATTCAATCCTCAAACGACCATTCCGTTTAGCGTAAGTGCAACGGGTCAAGTTCGCTTAGCGATCTACGACATGCTGGGTCGCGAAGTAGGGTTGTTGGTTGACGGACAATTGGCTGCCGGACAATACCGCATTACTTGGGAAGCAGGTGATCGTCCGAGTGGGTCTTACCTCGTCCGCATGGATGCTGGTGGACAGACTTTCACCCGTACGATGGTGCTGTTGAAATAACAATTGCTTGAGAGGGAAGGATAAAGGGTGGGTTTCTGTTTGTCCGACAGAAACCCACCCTTTTTTTTGGGCGCCGCGGCGCCCAGCACAGCCACGCCCCGCACAGCGGCGCCCCACGCAGCGGCGCCCAGCGCACCCCCGCACACCCAGATTCGTCAGACTCTTCTAAATTCGCGTTCCCCTCAAGGTTCTTGACATCGGACCGATAATAGGATAGAAATAACCCTAAACATTGGTCATTATGGTGGTCAAAATGTTTGAAAAACTTCGCATACTAGGCCCTTCATCCCGCTACCATTCGACGCAGGAAATCCTAACTCGCATGCACACCAGTTCATCTACGAAAGTGGAAACCACTGCTCCGGCTCGTCCGGAGCGAAAAGCAAAACCATCTACAAGCCACACGGCAAGAAAGACGCGATCCAAAGCCCGTAAAAATGCTGTAACCTCAAGCACTGCTTGATATTACAGTTTCGGCAGCACAACGGGGCATTCGCTAGGATCAGGAGCATCGTTTAATTCCGTCCAGACATCACCTCGCGTCGACCTAACCACCACGCCCTCTTCGTTTCGACCCAGCACATAATCGCGGGTCATGGGTACTTTCCCATACGGTGTATCAAGAATGTACCGAGGAATCGCAAAGCCGGTCAAATGGCCTTGAAGCTGCTCCATGATGTGCATTCCCACTTCGATCGGCGTTCTAAAGTGAGCCGTCCCCTCTATCAATTGCGCCTGATATAGGTAGTACGGACGAATCCGCATCCGCACCAACTTCTGGCACAACTCTTTCATGGTCTCCACCGAGTCGTTGATGCCTTTGAGCAACACGGTTTGGTTTCCGACGGGCACACCGGCTCGCAAAAGGCGATCAATGGCTGCTCCGGCTTCTTTGGTTAACTCCTTAGGATGATTAAAATGCGTATTGAGCCAGATCGGATGGTGCTTGGATAACACCTCACACAGCTCTGGGGTAATGCGCTGTGGCAATTTAACCGGCATGCGCGTCCCGATCCGGATGATATCAACATGCGGAATGGCCCTGAGCTCCGTGAGTAACCAGTCGATGTTGGCATCGCCAAGAGTCAACGGATCACCGCCCGTTAGCAACACGTCCCGAATTTCTGGATGAGCCGCGATATAGGCGATGGCATCTCGTAGTTCGCCCTTGCGCATCATAAACTCGGCTTCGCCCACCATGCGCTTCCTTAGGCAGTACCGACAATAAATGGCGCACTGACTAGTCACACAAAACGCCACCCGGTCCGGATAATTGTGGATCAGATTCTTAACCGGCGAATGGGCCACTTCTTCGAGCGGATCTTCCAAACCAATAACATCGGGCGCCAACTCTTCCATATGGGGCCCGACCT